>Ga0210019_1003536_pt1 | contig 14290 bp, 11 predicted proteins | sample CryGeyCG2114_020_2_FD_183969 | JGI IMG/M metagenome (GOLD analysis project Ga0210019, IMG submission 183969) | Groundwater microbial communities from aquifer - Crystal Geyser CG11_big_fil_rev_8/21/14_0.20 (SPAdes) (version 2) | ecosystem: Environmental > Aquatic > Deep subsurface > Groundwater ...
CGGTCGAGTCCGCAGCCCCGCTTGCGCGTTTTCCCGGATTCGTTTCGGGAAACCGCTTGACGGGGCAAAGCCGAATCTATCTTGGTAACAGAGGTGGTTTTATGTACCCCACCCACCCAAAGCAGTCTTTGTGCTCGAACTTCAGCCCTTTGGGCTTCCGTTACCTGCGCTCAAAGCCTGCTTTTCCCCAAAAAGGAAAAAGAGGTCTTGTATCAAATATTCATCAAACACTTCTGTCCTTTTTTCAAAAGGCCAGAACAGTCCGCAACGCCAAAAGACATTCCGCCTTGCGGCGGAAAGACTTTTGCCCTTTCCGCCTACGCTAAAGCTTCGGCGGACAGGTGGGTTCGCGTTGCTTTGATGAATATTTGGGTTGTTATTAAAAACTATATGTTGTATAATGTGGGAAAATGTTGGATAGCTTATTACACTAAAAATAAAGGTAATATCATGTTACTTAAGGGATATTTAACTGTAGAGCAGGTTGCAAAGCAACTCGGATTGTCAGAATACCGAATTCGTGAGCTTATTCGTGAGAAGAAAATTCGTGCGGTTAAGATAGGTCAATGGAGGATTAAGCCTTCAGAGCTGGAAAAGTTTATAAAAAGCAGGAGTAACCTCTAAGCCTGGGGGATTGTCAAATGAGTGATGAACGATTGAAAGATACCAAAGATAAATCTGTGCCGGAGCTGATTTTTGACAAGTTTGACGACTTCGTCAAGGAAGACGCCTCTTTTAAAGGCATAGAAGACAAGCTTTCCAAAGCCATCAGGAATGAAAAGAGGAAAAAGAACGAGATAGTAGAAGTCCTAAAGAAGGTCAAAGAAGAATGAAGATAATAGATCTCAAGATAGAGAATATTCGAGGAATCAAACACATAGACATAGTCCCTAATGGTAAGAGCATCGTGGTATTTGGGCCAAATGGAACTGGAAAAAGCGCAATAGTCGACTCCGTCGACTTCCTCCTAAGTGGGAAAATAAATCGGCTGACCGGGAAAGGCACAAAGAGCCTATCAATCAAAGAACATGGATGTCACGTTGATTGCAGAGACAAGCTTAAAGACACAATCGTCACCGCAAAAGTCAAGGTAGGAAACGACGAAATAGTCCTTGAGAGAAGCATCAACAAGCCCAATTCGCTCAAAATCACTCCCAAAAAGTTTGAGAAGGCAGCCGAAGCGCACCTGAAAGTAGCCAACCTCGGCCAACACATTCTTTCCAGAAGAGAGATACTCCGCTTCATCACAGCTGAGGAAGGAGAGAGAGCCAAAGAAATTATGGAGCTCCTAGACCTCAGCGATATCGACAACGTAAGGTCTATGCTAGTAAAGATTGAAAATGAAGCGGAAAGCGAATACAAAAACAAGGAAAGCAATTTCGAAACTGCAAAAAGCGAAATAAAAATTCTTCTTTCCCTTCCCTCATTCAGCGAGGATGAATGTCTGAAGAAGGCTAATGAGTTACGAAAGGCTCTCGGAGGAAAAGAAATTGAAGAGCTCGATGCTGATAAGCTCAAAGATGGCCTTACACCCCTCGTGTTTGAAGCAAAGAAAGAATTCCTGACTAAAGAACAAATCGAGAACTACATAAAGGATATAAAGGAAATCATCGAGAAAAGCGACGAGCTCTCAGGCAAGGAGACAGAGCTCAAGACGTTCCTTGAAGCTATACAGAAAGAAACCAAGCTAAAGCAATACTCACTATACAAGCGACTCTATGAAGCAGGTATAAGCCTCACAACCGACCAGAACATCTGTCCCCTCTGCGGACGAGAATGGACTGACGGTAGCTTCAAGGAATTCTTGGAAGCCAGAAAAAAAGAAACCGACATCGCAAAGGAGAAACAGGAAAAGATAGACGAGTTATCGACATCCATAAAAACGCAAATTGACCTCTTACTTAACGACATAGCCAACCTCGATAAGGCAAAGAAACAATTCGGTATAGAACCGAAAGAGCAGGGAAACGACGACAAGAAACTGGCTTCGGACATCAAAGAGTGGTCTGACGCAATGCTTGAGCCACTCGAGAAATGGGAGAACAAAAAATGGCCACAGAAAGCAATCGCTCAAATTCTTAATTCCGAAGCATACGAGAAGCAATATTTCTCTCCCCTCAATGCCGCACTAACCAAGTCAGGGGACCAACTGACAAAACAGCAAAGCATATGGGAAACACTGATAAGGCTCGGTGACAAATGGAGCACATACAAGAAGAGCTTTGAAGCCAAACAAAATTCTGAGACATACAAGAAGCGAAGCCAATCAAGCAAGGAGTATTTTGAGAAAGCGAGAGACTTTGTCCTTAAGAGTATATACGATGCAGTCAAAGGAGGCTTTGACAAATACTACAAAATAATCCATTCTGAGGATGAAGAATCCTTCTCTTCAGAGCTGAAGCCGGACGGGCCGTCACTCAAACTCGAAGTCGATTTTTATAGGAGAGGCAAGTTTCCTCCACACGCGCTTCACAGCGAAGGTCACCAGGACAGTATGGGGCTCTGTCTGTTCCTTGCGTTGAACGAGCACCTAACAAAAGGCATGATAAGCGTAATAGTGCTTGACGACGTGGTTATGTCGATAGACCGGACTCACAGAAAAGACATCTGCAAATTGCTCAAGGGCTCTTTTCCAGACAAGCAATTCATCATTACGACGCATGACACAGCCTGGGCCAAACAACTTCAATCCGAAGGCATCGTAAGCAAGAAAAACATGGTGCACTTCCTGAACTGGAATATCGACGTAGGCCCAATATTCAGACTCGAAAAAGACCTATGGGAAAGAATAAACGAAGACCTAGAAAGCGATGACGTCCCTTCAGCGGCACACAAGCTAAGACGAAATGCGGAGTGCTTCTTTGAAGACGTATGTGACCTCCTCGTGGCCAAAGTCCCATACAAAGGCAATCATCAATGGGAACTTGAAGACTTCGCAACTTCCGCCATCGTCGCATATAAGGAATACCTGAAAAGAGCAAAAGACAATTTCAACAAGCTCAACCAGCAAGATAAAGTAAAAGGATTAGGAGAACTTGAGAAACGAGCAAATGACGTTATACAAAAAACAAAGGTCGAAAGATGGGCAGTCAATGCAAGCGTTCACTACAACAAATGGTCAGAGCTCAGCAAAAATGACTTCAAGGACGTAGTAGCTGCTTTCAAAGACCTATTCGCCCTTTTCGCCTGCTCTACTTGCGGTCAGACACTCTCGGTAACCGAAAAAAAAGGTGATGAGCCGAAGAGCATAATCAGCTGTGACTGTACAAATATTGTATGGAATATTTCGGATGTATAGACGAGGTAGAAAACTTTTTAAGGTCAAGGACTAACTTGTAGTTTATAAATGGGGTATTGTTATGGTAAATAATGGTAATGGTGATTTGGCTTTTGCTTCTAAGCTTTGGCAGACGGCGGACAAGCTTCGTAACAATATGGACGCTGCTGAGTATAAGCATGTTGTTTTGGGGCTTATTTTCTTGAAGTATATTTCGGATGCTTTTGATGAGCTTTATTCTAAGCTTAAGGGAGAGCAAGGAGCTGATCCTGAGGATGCTGACGAATACAGGGCAGTGAATGTTTTTTATGTTCCTGAGATAGCCAGATGGGAGTATCTGAAGAAGAACGCTAAGCAGCCTACTATCGGAAAGATTATTGATGATGCTATGGATGAGATTGAGAAGGATAACTCCTCTCTTAAGGGTGTGCTTCCTAAGAATTATGCTCGTGAGGGTCTTGATAAGCAGAGGCTTGGTGAGCTCATTGATGTTATTGGGACTATTGGTCTTGGCGATAAGGCTAATCGGAGCAAAGATATCTTAGGGAGGGTTTATGAATATTTCTTAGGCCAGTTTGCGGATGCCGAAGGCAAGAAAGGCGGACAGTTCTATACTCCTCGCTGTATCGTTAAGTTATTGGTAGAGATGATTGAGCCTTACAAGGGAAGAGTGTTTGATCCCTGTTGCGGTTCGGGCGGGATGTTTGTCCAGAGCGAAAAGTTTGTTGAGCAACGCGGCGGAAGGATTGGCGACATCTCAGTCTATGGTCAGGAAAGCAACCAGACCACTTGGCGACTCTGCAAGATGAATCTCGCCATTCGTGGAATTGACGCAAACATTGCCTGGAACAACGAAGGAAGCTTCCTTAATGATGCGCATAAGGACTTGAAGGCCGATTTTATCCTGGCTAATCCTCCATTCAACGACAGCGACTGGCGAGGAGACCTGTTGCGGGAAGATGTTCGCTGGAAATACGGTGTTCCCCCAACGGGAAATGCTAATTTTGCATGGGTTCAGCATTTTGTTCATCATTTAAGCCCTAATGGTATTGCAGGATTTGTCCTCGCTAATGGTTCAATGTCATCTAACACTTCGGGCGAGGGCGATATCAGGAAAAGCATGGTCGAAGCTGACATCATTGACTGCATGGTAGCACTTCCCTCACAGCTATTCTTTAACACCATGATTCCGGCCTGCCTCTGGTTCGTTTCAAGAGACAGGAAGAATCACAAATACAGAGACAGACGAGGCGAAGTATTGTTCATTGATGCTCGTAATATGGGACAGATGATAGACAGAAGACACAAAGAATTAACTGATGAAGATGTGAAGAAAATAGCTGATGTCTACCATGCTTGGCGTGGTGAAGGCGGTGAATATTCCGACGTGAAAGGATTTTGCAGAGCAGCACCTCTTGAAGAGGTCAGAAAGCACGGGCACATATTAACACCGGGACGATACGTTGGCATAGAAGATGTCGAAGAAGACGACGAAGCATTTGAAGAAAAAATGCAGAGGTTGACCTCTGAATTGTCAGGACAGATGAAGAAAGCAAAAAAGCTTGATGAGGAGATAAAAAAGAATCTGGAAGGTATCGGATATGAGCTATAAATTCATGTTTGATACGAACGTATTTGATGCAATCTTATCGGAAGATATTAGCTTAGATGCAATCAAAGAACATTATGAAATATTTGTTACCCATATCCAAAGAGATGAAATCGAAGCAATAACTAAGCCCGATAAACAAGAAAAAAAGATTCAGTTGTTGAAATATTTTAAGGAATTAGACAATCAAAACCTTCCCACAGAAAGTTCCGTTTTAGAAACGTCAAGATTAGGAAATGCAAAGTTAAGTAAAATGCCAACCGAGTCCGCTGTGTATGGAGTATCTCGATGGGGTGAAGCAAAATGGACTTCAGAAGAAAGTCTCATTGAGATATTAAGGAAAGGAAATTTGAAACACACAGAAGATGCTCTTATCGGAGAAACTGCAATTAAGAATAATCTTATATTAGTAACAAACGACCCACGGCTTATGAAAAAAGTTATATCCTTAGGTGGCAAAGCCATAACATTTGACCAACTAAAAAACGGCAATATTCAATGAAACAAACTAAATACAACGAAACAGAAGTAGGAATGGTTCCTGAAGATTGGGAAGAGACAGTCTTAGGGGACAAAATTGAACTTTGTTATGGCAAGAGTCTTCCTAGGGAAAAACGAGCCGGAGGCATTATTCCGGTTTATGGCTCAAATGGGATTACAGGTAGCCATAGTGTATCATTGGTTAAAGGTCCGGGAATAATAGTTGGAAGAAAAGGATCTGTCGGTGAAGTGGTTTTTTCTGAAAAAGATTTTTGGCCAATAGACACTACATATTTTGTTAGATTAAGAAGTAAAGGAGATCTTAGATTTTGGTATTATCTTTTAAATACTATAAACCTCAATAAAATGAATAGTCATAGTGCTGTCCCCGGTTTGAATCGAGATGTTGTATATGCATTGACAGCGAGAGTTCCCGAAGCAGCTGAACAAAAATCCATCGCTAAAGTCCTCTCTGACCTTGACGCTAAGATTGAACTCAACCAGCAGATGAATAAGACTCTTGAGTCTATCGGTCAGGCCTTGTTTAAGCGTTGGTTTGTTGATTTCGAGTTTCCTGATGAGAACGGAAGTCCCTATAAGTCCTCTGGTGGAGAGATGGTTGATTCAGAGCTTGGAAAGATACCTAAAGGGTGGGAAGTTAAGCCGATTGATGAGATTGCTACTTTTCTTAATGGTTTGGCGTTGCAGAAATATCCTGCCAAAAATGATAATTACCTGCCAGTTATCAAGATTAGAGAATTAAAGCAAGGAATAACTGATTGTTGCGATAAGGCTAGCAGAGACATTCCCAAGGAATATTTAATACAAGATGGCGATTTATTGTTCTCTTGGTCTGGAAGCTTAGAAGTTGTTTTTTGGATGTTTGGTGAAGGAGCTTTGAATCAGCATTTATTTAAGGTGACATCAGAAAAATATCCTAAATGGTTTTATTATTACTGGATAAAACACTACTTGCCTCAGTATCGTCATATTGCAAAAGGCAAAGCAACAACGATGGGGCATATTCAGCGGAAACATTTGACGGAATCATTGGTATCAGTTCCTCCATCGGGCTGTCTCGGAGAAATGACTGTTGTTTTATTCCCATTGATTGAAAAGATTATTAATCTTGGAATAGAGACTCAAGGTTTATCTCAAATTCGTGATTCTCTTCTTCCTCGTTTGATGTCTGGGCGGATTAGAGTCGAGGTTGGTTCATGAGCGGAAATATACCTTTGAAACAGCAGAAGCTTGTTTGCATTAAGAGTGGTAATCGGTGTGCTATGACTGATTGTCGAAGAGAGCTCGTTGTTGAGGCTACGGAGAATGATGATCCTTCTATCGTTGCTGTCTTTGCGCATATCAAAGGAGAGAATGAAGGTTCTGCAAGGTTTGATGCCAGTCTGGATGTTAAAGAGCGTAATAAGCATGCTAATTTGATTTTCATTTGTGCTAATTGTCATAAGAAGATTGATGACCAGCCTCAGACTTACACTACTGATAAGCTGTATCAGATTAAGGCAACGCATGAGGAATGGGTCAGGAAGAGCACTGAGGGCGAGGTCGTTAATGTTACGTTTGCTGAGCTCAATGTCGTCACTAAATACTTGGTTAGTGGCCAGTATCAGCAGAGCGATTCTCTTCTGGTGGTGCATCCGGCCGATAAGATTAAAAAGAACGGGCTCTCAGGAGAGATTGAAGCTCTTATCAGGATGGGAACCATTCAGGCGAATCAGGTCGCTGATTATATCGATAAAGCTATTGATATTGATTTTGGGGAGCGTCTTAAGCAGGGCTTCGTAAATGAGTATGAGAGGCTTAAGAATGAGGAACAGCTTGAGGGTGACGATTTGTTCATGTCGTTGCTCGATTTTGCTTCTGGCGGAAGCAATGATTTCAAGGAGAAAGCTGCTGGATTGGCTGTGCTCGTCTATTTGTTTGAGAAATGCGAGGTGTTTGAAAAATGATTATTCCTACAAAACATATCAAGCTTTCTAACTCTCTTTTGAGTGTTGGAGCCGTGCTTCTCAAGCACATTGACCAGACTCACACAGTTACTGCACTGTGGAATACTACTCGTCAGCTTCCTGAGATAAAAAGTTTTGAGAGGTTCACTCTTGGGCTTGATTTGTTGTTCATGATGGGCGCAGTTGATTTCCATGAGGGGCTTCTTCGGAGGATCAAAACATGATTTATTCCGTAAAAAGCGATAAACCATCATTCAGGACTATTGAGTTTCAGCCAGGATTCAATGTGGTGCTTGCAGAAAGGACTAAAGAATCTACTATCAAGGATTCCAGGAATGGTTTAGGAAAATCTACGCTTATTGAGATTATTCATTATTGTCTCGGTGGTAATAAAGGCGAAACGTTGAGGAAGAAAGAGCTTGAAGGCTGGTCTTTTACTGTTGAGCTTGACCTTGCTGGCAGGAAGGTCTCTGTCACGAGGAATACTTCGGAGCAGAACAAGGTTATTATTGGTGGTGATTGTTCTGGTTGGCCTGTTCAGCCAAAGATTGACAAGAAAACCGGTGACCAAGTTTTTTCATCATCAGAATGGAGAAGCATTCTTGGCATTCTGATGTTCAGCCTTAATACGAGTTATGGAGACATGAAATATAATCCCACATTCAGGAGTCTCATATCATATTTTATTCGCAAGAATGGCCAGAGCGGAGCTTTCCTTAGCCCCTTCAAGCAGTATCAGACTCAGCTAGAATGGGATATTCAGGTGAATAATTCTTTCTTGCTTGGTTTGGGTTGGGAGTATGCGTCTAGGTGGCAGGTGTTGAAGGACAGGATTAAGGTTCTTGACCAAATCAAGGTTGAGGCGCAGTCTGGCATCCTTTCAAGCATCATGGGTAGCGTCGGTGAGCTCGATGCCATGAAGATTAGGCTTGAGGCTCAGACTAGAAGTCAGGCTGAGCACCTGAAGAGCTTCAAGGTTCATCCGCAATATTGCCAGATTGAGAATGATGCCAATGACCTGACAAGGCAGATTCATGGACTTATTAATGACAACATTAATGAAAAGAGGTTGCTTGACCACTATGAGAGAAGCCTTACTGGCGAGGTTGAAGCTAATCCTGAGCTTGTAAAGAATGTTTATGAGGAAGCAGGAATCCATTTGCCCAATACACTGATGAAAAGGCTTGATGATGTCGTGTCTTTTCATAAGCAGGTTGTTGCTAACAGGAAGGATTTCTTGAAGGCTGAGATTGAGAGGCTTAAAGGAGCGATTGCTAGGCGTGAACAGCAGAAGATGGATTTGTCATCGAAGAAGGCTGAGTTAATGCAGGTTCTCCAAGAGCATGGTGCACTTGAGGAATATACTAATCTTCAGTCGAATCATCAGAAGACAGTTTCTGAGCTTGAGGATTTGAAGATTAGGATTGAGAATCTCAAGAAATTTGAGCAAGGAAAGAGCGCAGTCACTGTAGACCAAGAATTACTACAACAAGAGGCTTCTTCTGATTTGAGTGAAAGAGCTGTGCAGAAAGAAAAGGCTACTCTTCTTTTCAATGAGAATTCCCAGGTATTGTATGATGCGCCAGGAACGCTGAGCATCAATGTTTCTAAGACGGGCTTTAAATTCAAGGTTGATATCGAGAGGTCAGGGAGTCACGGGATTGGCAACATGAAGATATTCTGTTATGATCTCATGCTTGCCCAGATTTGGGCGGAGAAAGACAAGTCTCCCGGAATCCTCATCCATGACAGCATCCTTTTTGCTGATGTTGACGAGAGACAGAAAGCATTGGCTTTGAAGCTTGCAGATAAAGAAGCCAGAGAGAAAGGGTTTCAGTATATTTGCACGATGAATTCAGACACTATTCCACGAAGCGATTTCGGGGATGATTTCAAATTCGATAGCTATGTGAGGATGACTTTTACAGACGCTAAAGAAGATGGTGGCCTATTGGGGATAAGATTCTAGTATTGCCTAAATATGGCTTGAAACTGTTGGAGAAACACAATGATAAGTGGCGATGAATTATTATTTAATAAGTATGATTTGCGAAAGGTGATTGAAAGCCAGGGAAACAAGCTTCAAGAAGAAATTGATAGGTATGACAGAGACTATATTTTAAATGTTAGTGTTGATGATTTATGCGTGCACTTGGAGGATAAATATAAGATAGCTACTATAGTATTTCATAAGGATAAAATTTACATTAAACAACATGGCGATGCCCAGATTGATGTAAGCCATGATTATAATCGAGTAATTTTTGAGAGAGATAAGCCTTTTTTTATTAAAGGGACGGCGGTTACTTTCTCTGTTCCTTTTGATGGAGACTCTGAGCTTTTTTATTGTCAGGCTTCCAGTTTTACTCTCAGTCCTCCAAGAGCTTCTATAGTTGACGGCGAGGTTTTGGTTAATTTTCAAGAGGTAGATCCGAACCCTGATAAGATAAAAAAGGAGTTTGAAAGAAGATTGGCCGATATTGAGCGACAGGTAGGACACGTTAATAATGATTTGAGACCGTTCAATGATAGTTTGCGAAGCAGCATAATCCAAAAGATAAATGGTAGGAAGGATAAGCTCTTGAAAGACCATGGGATGGTGGCGGCTCTTGGATATCCTATGAGAGAAGCTTCGGATGTTCCTAAGACTTATGCCGTCCCGAGTGTGCAACGTAAGATTCCTGTTCAGAGACCTCAGGCAACGTCTGCCCCTTTTGTTCCAGAGCCTGTTTTAGATATGGAAAATTATGAAACAATCATAAGAATAATCTCTGATATGGTGCTAGTCATTGAAAGAAGTCCTCATGTTTTTAAAGATATAAAGGAAGAAGATTTACGTCAGCATTTCTTAGTTCAGCTTAATGGTCAATATCAGGGAACAGCAACGGGAGAAACTTTTAATTTTACTGGCAAGACGGATATTCTTATTCGGGAAAATGGCAAGAACATCTTTATTTCTGAATGTATGTTTTGGAAAGGGGCTAAATCATTGATTGATAAGATAGACCAGATGATGGGATATCTTTCATGGAGGGATACAAAGACAGCAATCTTGATATTTAACAAAAATAGAGAGTTTTCTAAAATGCTTGAGCAAATTCCAGAAACTGTAAAACAGTATAAGAATTTCAAACGGCAGATAGATTACAAGCACGAGAGCGGATATAGATTTGTTTTGCATCAGACAGGGGACAAAAACAGAGAATTAATCTTGACTGTTTTAGCTTTTGATATTCCAACAGACAGCAAAAATAATGCCGAGGTTGATTCTTAATGCCTAAACCAATTACTGAGTCAGAAGTTGAAGATGTTGTGTTAGATATTTTGGGAGAGCTTGGCTATAAGGTTCTTCATGGGCCTGATATTGCTCCTGATGGTAGCAAGCCTGAGCGGAGTGATTATTCTGATGTTGTGCTTGTTGATAGGTTGAGGGGTGTTATTGATAGGCTCAATCCTTCTCTGCCGAAGTCTGCTAAGGATGAGGCTGTGAAGAAGGTTCTTCGTTTCGAGAGCCCTAGCCTTGTTGTTAATAGTCAGCGTTTCCACAAGTTTTTGGTTGACGGCGTTGATGTTGAGTATCGCAAAGGCAGCCGTATTGTAGGAGATAAGGTTTGGCTGTTCGATTTCGATAAGCCTAAGAATAATGAGTTTTTGGCTGTTAACCAATTTACTGTCATTGAGAACAATTTCAATAGGCGTCCTGACGTTGTTGTGTTCGTTAATGGGCTTCCTTTGGGCGTGATTGAGCTTAAGAATCCTGCTGATGAGAATGCGAGTTGCAGGAGCGCATTTAATCAGTTTGAAACTTATAAGGTTCAGATTCCTTCCCTTTTTCGGTTCAATGAAGTATTGGTTGTTAGTGATGGCATCGAGGCTAAGGCCGGGACGATTACGTCTAGTTGGGAGCGTTTTCTTCCCTGGAAGACGATTGATGGAGTCGAGAATGCTCCTTCAAGCATCCCCCAAATAGAGGTGCTCTTGAGGGGTATGTTTGAGAAGCGAATCTTTCTTGATTTGGTCAGGCATTTCGTTGTTTTCGAGAAGGAACAGGGACAGCTCAACAAGAAGGTCGCTGTCTATCATCAGTATCACGCAGTGAACAAAGCGATAGACGCAACTCTGAAGGCTGCTAAGGGCGATAAGCGTTGTGGTGTTGTGTGGCACACTCAGGGAAGCGGTAAGAGTCTTATCATGGCTTTTTATTCTGGCAAGCTTGTGCTCTGTATGGACAACCCCACTCTCGTCGTGCTTACTGACAGGAATGATCTTGACGACCAGCTCTTCGGAACATTCAGCAGATGCCACGACTTATTGAGGCAGAAACCTGTTCAGGCTGACAACAGGAACAAGCTCAGAGAGCTTCTCAGCGTTGCTTCAGGCGGAGTTGTATTCACGACCATCCAGAAATTCCTTCCAGAAGAAAAAGGCGACAGCTTCCCGATGCTTTCTGACAGAAAGAATGTTGTCGTTATTGCTGATGAGGCTCACAGGAGCCAGTATGATTTCATTGACGGCTTTGCGAGGCACATGCGGGATGCGTTGCCGAATGCTTCGTATATCGGCTTTACGGGAACTCCTATCGAGAAGACAGACAGGAACACGAGAGCTGTCTTTGGCGGAGATATTGACGTCTATGATATAGAGCAGGCTGTCAAGGACGGAGCCACTGTAAGGATTTATTATGAGAGCAGGCTTGCAAAGCTTGAATTGAAGCCTGAGGAGAGGCCTAAAATTGACCCGAACTTCGAGGATGTGACTGAAGGCGAAGAGGTGAAGAAGAAAGAAAAACTTAAGTCCAGATGGGCTCGATTAGAAGCTATTGTCGGAAGCAAAAAACGCATAGGAAGGATTGCTAAGGATATCGTTAAGCATTTCGAGGAACGTCTCGGAGTCCTTGATGGCAAGGCTATGATTGTTTGCATGAGCAGACGTATCTGCATAGATTTGCACAACGAAGTAAAGAAGATTCGGCCTCAGTGGTATGAGAAAGATGACGAGAAAGGCTTCATGAAGGTCATAATGACTGGCTCTGCTAATGATCCTGTGGATTGGCAGGAGCACATCAGGAATAAGCCCAGAAGAAGAGCTCTTGGCGACAGGATGAAAGATCCGGACGACTCGTTAAAGCTCGTTTTTGTGAGGGATATGTGGCTTACTGGCTTTGACGCTCCTTCGCTTCACACTATCTATATTGATAAGCCTATGAAGGGTCATGGATTGATGCAGGCTATCGCAAGGGTCAATCGTGTTTTCAAGAACAAGCCTGGCGGTCTTGTCGTTGATTATTTGGGTATTGCTGACGAGCTCAAGCGTGCCCTTTCTGAATATACTGAGAGCGGTGGCGAGGGCAAGCCGACTTTTGACCAGGAAGAGGCAGTTGCTTTGATGCTTGAGAAATATGAGGTAGTTTGTGGTTTGTTCCATAAGTTTGACTACAAGAAATTTTTCACAGCCTCTACCAGAGAGAAGATGTCTATCATGGCTCTTGCAGAAGAGCATGTCTTGAAGCAGGAAAAAGGCAAAGAGCGGTTGCTGAAATATGTTTCTCAGCTTTCTCAGGCTTTCGCTCTTGCTGTCCCTCATGAGGAGACTAAAAAGATTCGTGATGATGTCGGATTCTTCCAGGCTGTCAGAGCGAGGCTCACGAAGTTTGAGACCACTGCTGGAAAGACTGAGGAAGAGCTTGATTCAGCCATCAAACAGATTATATCTAAGGCTGTTGTGTCAGATAGGGTTATTGACATTTTTGAGGCTGCTGGCCTCAAGAAGCCGGATATCTCTATTCTTAGCGACGAGTTTTTGGCTGAGGTCAAGGATATGCCTCACCAAAATCTTGCGTTTGAGTTATTGAAGAAGCTTCTAAGTGATGAGATAAAAGTCAGGTCGAGAAAAAATCTTATCCAGGGACGCTCTTTTGCTGACATGCTTGAGAAAGCCATAAGGAAATATCAGAATAAGGCTATTGATTCCGCAAGGATTCTCGAAGAGCTGATTGAGCTTGCAAAACAGATGCGGGAAGCTGGAAAACGTGGAGATAAGCTTAATCTTTCTGAGGACGAAGTTGCTTTCTATGACGCCTTAGAAGTCAACGACAGCGCGGTAAAGGTTCTCGGTGATGAGACGCTGAGGACTATTGCAAGAGAGCTTGTCCAGACAGTTAAGAACAACGTGACTATTGACTGGACTTTGAAAGAAAGCATTCAGGCCAAGCTTAGGGTTATGGTTAAACGGATTTTAAGAAAGTATGGTTATCCGCCTGACAAGCAAAAGAAAGCTACTGAGACTGTTCTTGAGCAAGCTTCCATGATTTGTAAAGATTGGGTTAACGTTTCGAAAATTGATGAACGTTTTTCGATAGTTGAAAAAGAAAAATCAGATTTATTTTTTAGTGATGTTATATCAGATGGTAGCTATAAAGACGGATACCTCCCTGTTTACGACCTCCAAGCTGTAGCGACATCCTTTGAGGAGCAACCTACACCTAATATCAAAGGTTGGAAACCGATATCCGATAAGCGCTATCAAAAAGAAAATATGTTTATTGCACAAGTCGTTGGCAAATCCATGGAACCGACAATTCCAGATGGAAGCTGGTGCGTATTTCGTTTTAATCCTGTAGGATCGCGAAATGGATTGATTGTGTTAGTTGAATCGCGCCTTGTTCAAGATCCTGAAACACAGCAAGGTTTTACTATCAAACGTTATCATAGCGAAAAAAAAGTCTTTGGCGATGGTCAATGGAGACACAAAAAGATAGTACTTTCCCCTGATAATAAGATTTTTCAAGATATAGTGCTTGAAAATGTTACAGATGATGATTTCAAAGTAGTTGCTGAATTTATGAAAGCTTTGAATTAAATTCTCCTCCCTCGGCAATCGCAGTCGTCCGGCTTCAACCACCTACGGTGTTTTCCGCATCGTCCTTTGTGCGATTGCTTTTCCCGCCTATAAAAGAGA
>Ga0210019_1003558_pt1 | contig 14231 bp, 18 predicted proteins | sample CryGeyCG2114_020_2_FD_183969 | JGI IMG/M metagenome (GOLD analysis project Ga0210019, IMG submission 183969) | Groundwater microbial communities from aquifer - Crystal Geyser CG11_big_fil_rev_8/21/14_0.20 (SPAdes) (version 2) | ecosystem: Environmental > Aquatic > Deep subsurface > Groundwater ...
GGCGACCCCTGAGGTCACGTCCATCTCTGAAGTGACTGGTAGATTTGACATTATTGTAAATGTTCAGACAAAAAATCTAGAGGTACTCCATTCCATAGTCATTGAAAAACTAGGAAAAATTGACGGCATCATAAATACCGAGACATTTGTAGAGTTACAAAAAACGGATAAAGATCCGGTTTATTCTGTTGTATAATTTATTTTAATTTTGCATCCCACTTGCCATCGTTAATCTCGGCAGTGATCTCTTTTGGGGATTTTCCTTCGACTTTGATTCCAAGTGATAAACATGTTCCAACTATGGTTTTTGCTACGGATTTTAGTGAAGTTGCATATGATTTCTCTAATTTTGTCTTTGCTACTTTAACTACTGAATCTATGGTGATGTCTCCTACCCAAGCGGTTCCTGCAGTTCCAGTTCCTTTTTGAATTCCAGCTTCTTTTAGCAATAATGCAGCAGCTGATGGAATTCCAATCTCTATCTCCCACTTTTTAGTATCTGGAAAAACTGAAACTGTTACTGGAACTTTCATTCCTTCAAAATCTTTTGTCTTGTCATTGATGGCCTTGATAATCTCCATGATGTTTACTCCTAAAGGGCCCAAAGCTGGACCTAATGGTGGACCTGCTGATGCCGCCCCTCCTGTTACAAGTGATGATACTTTTTGTGCTTCTACCATGTTTATCATCTTAATATGAAAAATTTAATCCTTCCTAAGACTCACTTGACAATTTTAGGTAGTTGGCGTCGACAGTTACTGGCAGTTGATAAGATGCGTCTAATAGAACAACAGTTGCTTCTTCCTTGTCTACGTCTATTCTTGTGATCGTGGCTTTCATTCCCTTGAATGGGCCGCCAGTGATCTCAACTATGTTATCTACTGTTAATTGTGAAACTGTGGATTTCTTGACCAAATATCCTTCAATGTCTTTGAATTCTAATTCTCCTCTGAGTTGACCGCGAATATGTCTGATTCCTTCAACTGCCATGTATGCATCACTTGGATTGATTGCCTCAATGACAACATATCCTTTTAGATTATCAACTAGTAATACTGATTGAATATTCATTTTATTGTTATTTGCTTTTGCTTCTAGTAATCTCATTACCACTTTCTCCTGACCTCCTGTGGTTCTTATTGCAAAAAGATGCGATTTTACTTCCTCAGACATTTTACCTACCAAACGTAATTACCGAAAATACAAACTGAATTGTAAAACCAATGGCACCTACTCCTCCGATTCCCAACAATACTAATCTTAGGTGTTGTTGATACTCATCTTTATCTGGCTTTTTGGCCATTTTTATAGTATTTGCCATGTTTTTCAAAGTTTGCTTTGGGTTCATTGCTGGAAATTAATAAGGTGTCCTTATATCTCTTATCTCATGGAGCTACTTGTAGCGTATCGCGATGACCCGGCCGGATACAATATGGCAAAATTTCTTTCTCAAGAAATGAAAAAAGAAGGTGAAATTTATCAAGGTAAATACTATGATTTGGTAATAATTTCAACTCCTGCAATCTCATCTGATTGGCTTGAAGAAAAGTATGACTATGACGGATTTATTTTTCTATCAAAGCATGCAGCCGAATCTGGAGTTTTAGCTCTTACTTGTCATAACACTGGAAATTTTTCAGAAGCAAAGTTTGGTGGAAATGATAGACAGATAGCAATACCCCATCCATATGTCCAAAAAACATATCTTCAAACTTTGTGGAAAAACAAATCTAATTTCTCTGATTTTCAAATTACTATCGAAGCTACTCATCATGGGCCAACTGCATTATCAAAACCCTCCCTCTTTATTGAAATTGGCACCACTGAAAAGCAATGGAATGATATTTCATTATGTAACTCTGTTGCAACTCTTGTACATGAAGTGATGACCAGCCATATTAGACCATCTCCAACTGCTATCTGTTTTGGCGGTACTCACTATCCTGACAAGTTTACACATGAACTATTTGAAGGAAAATTTTCACTTGGTACTGTTGTGCCAAAACATGCACTTGATCATGTAGATGAAAGTTTATTTTTTCAGATTTTAGATAAAAATAAAATGGCAACCACCGCGCTTTTGGATTGGGGAGGATTGGGTTTACACAAACAAAAAATAATTGATCTTCTAAAGAAAACTGATCTTGAGGTAATCAAACTATGAGTCTTGATAAAAAAATTTACAAAAAATTACTTGAAGTGCCAAAAGGAAAAATAACAACATATGGAGAATTGGCAAAAGCTGTTGGATTAAAAAATGGGCAAAGGGCAGTTGGAAAAATTATGAACAAGAATCCATACCCTGTGATAATTCCGTGTCACAGAGTAATCAAGTCTGATGGTAAGATCGGAGGATACGCATACGGTGAAGAGATTAAATCCAATATGCTAGCTAGAGAGGGAATTGCAATTAAAAATGGTAAAATTTTGGATTTAGAAAATACTATTTATCGATTCTAACTTTTTCTTTTTGTTATAATCTCTTCCATTAATAATCTTAGGTGTGCTTTGTTTCTTACGGTGTTTCCGCCTATCTTCTTGTATAATATCCAAAATTCTGGATTTGTTAACTCTTTTCTGTCTTTGGCAATTTTTAGTAATCTTCTTAGTGAGCGAACTTTGGCTACATAGACGTCCTTCTTTCCTACTCTCGCACCTTTTCTGCCTTTTTTGGAGCCTTGTGTGGTTCCTCTTTTGTTTTTCTGAGCTTTTTTAGTGTGTGATCTTCCCTTTGAGGTTCCGACAACTGCTTTTATGGTGATTTTTTTTGCTGTAATCAAACTGCGGATGTTTTGTCTAGTGATTGCATCAGCTACGTCGTCTAGATGATCAGAATCTAATCTAACTCTGTTAACTCCAACTCCTGTAACTCGTGCTACGAGTCTTTTTTTAGCTCTAAGATTTACTACCACTTGAACTCACTCTTGCATTAAACACTTTGAATTTATTTTCTATTGCTTTGACAATAATCTCTTTTCTTTTTTTAGTACCAACACCATGTCCAAATCTTACTCCATCTTTTTTTGGATCAAGTTTTTCCAAGTCGCTTAATTTGTAAACTAAATTATCTGTATATCCTGATGGGTGTAATCCTTTAGCAATTTTTGGTCCACCATAACCTATTTTGACAAGTCCTGGACGACCTCTACCGCCTTTTAGTTTTCTTTGATGATGATCAACTCCTTTTGGTTTTCTCCAATTGGTTTGTAGTCTAACATAACGCCAGCTCTCTGGTCTGACAAAGTCTGGATTGTGTCCTTTGACCTCTTCTCTTTTAGCTATCTTCTCTTTATTGATCGGCATTAGTTTGACTCTTGAAATTTTAAATAAATACGTTCCTAGATTAAAAAATCATCTGTTGGGAAAGAGATAATAAGGAAAATTGAGTCGGATCGAAATATCTCATGATCAAGCCTGGGATTACTATGATAATTGTTGAGGGGTGCTATTTCCTCTGATCGTAGTAAGTACTATCAAAACTGACAAATTCTTATCTCAAATTCAATCGTTTGGAATCAATCCTTCAAAAATACATCGTAATCTGAGCGTAGATGACCTAGTCAAAATTGCCATAGATAGAAAAGAAGGCGTAATCAATACCACTGGTTCACTTTCAGTAAATACTGGCAAGTACACCGGACGTTCCCCTGATGATCGATTTATCGTATATGATGATAAAACTCACGATACCGTGGATTGGGGAAAAGTCAATCACCAGTTCCCGTCTGGAAAGTTTGAAAAACTATTAGAGAAAATGAAATCTTTTGTCAGTAACAAAGAACTTTATGTATTTGATGGATTTGTGGGAGCTGACAAGGACAATCGCTTGCCAATTAGAGTGATCAATGATCATGTGTGGCAAAGTCTCTTTGCAAGAAATTTGTTTATTCGCCCAACTGATGAGGAACTAGAAAATCATAATCCTGAATTTACACTATTATGCATCAATAACTTTGAAGCAGTTCCAGCAGAAGATGGCACTGAGTCTAATGTATTCATTATCATTGATTTGACTAGAAAGATTGTCTTGATTGGAGGAACTCAATATGCTGGCGAGATGAAAAAATCAATGTTTTCTGTGATGAATTTTCTTTTGCCTGAAAAGGGTATTTTCCCAATGCATTGTTCTGCAAATATTGGCAAAAACAATGACACTGCATTGTTCTTTGGATTGTCTGGTACTGGAAAGACAACACTATCAGCTGATCCCAATAGAAAATTGATTGGTGATGATGAACATGGTTGGTCTGATAACGGGACATTTAATTTTGAAGGAGGATGTTATGCAAAATGTATCAATCTTAGTCAAGAAGCAGAACCAGAAATCTGGAATGCAATTAGACCAGGAGCTGTTTTGGAAAATGTTGTACTGAACAACAATCAACCAGATTATGATGATAACCTCTTAACTGAAAATACTAGGGTTGCATATCCACTTGATTACATACCAGGAGCTGTTATCCCAAGCGTAGGCGGTCATCCTAAAGTAATCGTGTTTCTTACCGCAGACGCATTGGGAGTTTTACCACCAATTTCTAGACTGACAAAAGAGGGAGCAATGTATCACTTTATGTCTGGCTATACCAGTAAGTTGGCTGGAACTGAGCGAGGCATAAAAGAGCCAAAATCCGTATTTTCTGAGTGCTTTGGAGCCCCATTCATGCCTAGACCTGCATCTGTTTATGCCAAAATTCTTGGAGAAAAAATCACTCAGCACAATACTGTAGTTTATCTTGTTAATACCGGATGGTCTGGCGGTCCATATGGAGTCGGAAAAAGAATCAAGATAAAATATAGCAGGGCAATGGTAACTGCCGCAATTAACGGGTCTCTAAATATTGTAAAGTACAAACATGATGATTTATTCAATTTGGATATTCCAACTGAGGTGCCAGACGTTCCTTCAGATATCTTGGATCCAAAAAATACTTGGGCTGATAAAGGCTCTTACGATCTTTCTGCTAAAAAATTATCTTGGATGTTTGTAGAGAACTTTAAAAAGTTTCAAAATGTTGCACCCGAAATTATGAATGCAGGTCCTGTGTATCGCGCATAGATATTTTTCTTTTTACTATTCCGACAATTCCTATTACTGCTACAATTCCCAAAACAATCATTATCTGTCTTTGTGGAATGTCTAGAATGTCAAAGTAATCTAGAGTATCATCTACTGAATTGACTGTGATAGTATTGTATGCATCAAATGTTTCTCCATTTACTTTGATTTTTGCCTCAATCCAATACTCTCCGTTTTGCCTAATCTTTATTGATGCATCTCTATTAGGGGTTGCAGTGATTGTATCTGTTTGTTCACTGTTGCTCTTTATCACTGAAATCTTTGCAAAATTCCACTGCTCTGGATGATAAATTGTAAAATAAAGTAAATTGTCTTTTTGATTTACTGAAATTGAACCTTCTGTATAGTGCACTAAAATTGGAACTACGTATTTTATTTCATTATGATTAATGATTATCTTTCCTTGGTAAGTACCATAATTTTCTCCAATAGTCTTGATTTTAATTGTTATGTTATTTTCTTGCAAACTACTTGTAACTTTGATAACTTCATGTCCTTCAAATTTCACATCAAGATTCTCCAAAGTTCCATCTAGAAGTTTTAATTCTAATTTCTTTTCCACAGTTGGATTGTCTGAGGATAAATTAACTACAAAGTTTGGTGGTGTGATGATTAGTTTTGCCTCAAATGCCTTTCCGATGTTTAACCTGCCAGAACCAGAATCACTTAATGAAAACTCTTGGCCATAGGCATCTGATACACGCTCAGATGTGGTAATTAGTAATGATTTGATCTCATTATTGGTCATACTGGGATATTTCTCCAGTAATAATGCCGCTGAACCGCTTACATGTGGGGCCGCAAAGCTAGTGCCACTTGTAAAATTATACCCTGCGTTTGTTTGTGTTGTGTTGATGTATGCTCCAGGAGCTACTAGGTCTGGTTTTATGTAAAATGGTGATACTGGACCCCTTGAACTAAAATGTGCAACAAAGTCTGGATTGTAAAAAAGATGTAATGTAGCTTCATTTTCTATTAGTTCTTTAATTTCAAGTCCTTCGTTTCTGTCAATTGATACTACTGGAATTTGTGGCTTGTAGTTTGGCTCTATAAATTCATGAATTAATTCGCCAAGAAAAATTCCTGGTTCATTATTATATACAATCAAAGCTTTTGCACCTGCATTAGCTGCATTTTTTTCTTTGATTGAAAAATAAAGTAGTTCTCCTTTGATGTTACTTCCTCTTTCTACAAGAAGAATTGTATTTGTTGCATTGATATTTTTTAGTTCTTCTTCTTTTCCATATCCTCCAAATACTATCTTACCAACAATTGGTTTGTCTAATTTGGAAGATCCTGCCATCGGAATTACAGTGTATGGTTTTTCATTTACTTCTAGTGTTGCAATCAAACTCGATGTCAAATTGTTGTATGTTGCACCAACTGTTATTGATCCTGAATTTTTTCCTGGACTGCCAATTGTCTGAGGAGTAGGACCGTCATTTCCAGCTGCTGTAATTACTATGATCCCTTTTTCAAGTGCTCTGTTTACTGCAATATCGATATTGGCATTTGTTTTGTTTACTCCAAGACTAATGTTGATAATGTCGGCACCATCTTCAATTGATTTGTCTATTGCTTTTACTATCAAATCTGATGATACTGACTCACCATTTTCTGAAACTTTGTAAGCTAGAATTTTTGCTTTGGGAGCTACTCCTTTTAGATTTCCATCTGCAGCTATAACTCCTGCAACTTGAGTACCATGACCGTTTGTATCAAGTGGAGGCTCGCCTTCTTTGATGAAATTATATCCGCCAATGACTTTGCCATCTGGTCCAAAACCAAAAAGATCGGGATGGTTAAAATCAACTCCAGTATCGATTACCGCAATTTTAATTCCATTTCCATCGATTCCTTCAAGTCTTGGAATATCTCCTCCGATAAATGGAACACTTTTGTCAAGATAAGTATGAAAATTTTCGTTTGGTACAAATTGAAAAATGATCAAAGTTACAAAAACAACTACAATAATTGCAAAAACTGCCCACATCTTCATATTTTTATGATATTTTCAGCAAGTAAAAACCAATTGTCTGCTAAAGCAATAAATTGAATAAATATTAAATAACTTTCATGGGAAAATATACACTTCCACAAATACCATATGCTTATGATGCATTAGAACCTCACATTGACGCAAAAACAATGGAGATTCATCATACAAAACATCACCAAGCATACACCGACAAACTTAATGCTGCACTAGAAAGTTGTCCAGCTGAAGTACAAAGTAAGGATATCTTAGACATTTTGTCTAACCTTAACCAAGTACCAGAAGCACAACGAAGTGCCGTTAATTTCAATGGTGGTGGTTATGATAACCATAAGCTATTTTGGAACAACATGAAACCAAACGGAGGCGGAGAACCTGGAGGATCAATTGCAGATGCAATAAATGATTCTTTTGGAAACTTTGCTGCCTTCAAGGAGAAATTCTCATCTACTGCTGCAGTAATTCAAGGAAGTGGTTGGGGATGGTTAGTATACAATCCTTCAACAAAGAAGGTAGAGTACAAATCTATGCCAAACCAAACTAGTCCAAGAACTGAGGGATTAGTTCCATTGTTAGGCTGCGATGTTTGGGAACATGCATACTATCTGAAATATCAAAACAAACGACCTGACTATATTTCATCATGGTGGAATGTAGTTAATTGGGACGAAGTAGAAAGCAGATACTCCAAAGTAAAATAAAGTTCTATCTTTATTTTTTTTTATTAATTTTCTCTATTTTCTAATCTGATTTATTTTTCAGAGTTGTTTTTCATGAATGAATTTATAACCATCTCAGAGTTGTTTGTTGTAAATGAGTGAAGAACAGGCCCAACACTTGATGCAGCAACTCCAAATGCTTGAAACTTACTTTGGTGATTTATCACAACGTGAAGCTACCCTTCTCAATGTTTTAAGAGAAGCTATATCTGCAATAGAATCAATCAAAGCACTTCGAGAAAAACCAGATTCTGATACTTTGGTGCCAATCGGAATGGGAACTTATGTGCAGACAAAAATTTCATCTAGCAACAAAATTGTTTTGAATATAGGTGCAGGAATTGCTATGGAAAAAACTTATGATTCTTCAATAAATTATCTTGAAGCAAGAATAAAGGAAATTGAAGTTGCTATACAAGATACCACTACCCGAAAACAGGATGCAATGGCAAGATTGGAGCAAGGCAAAGAACAAATGAATCAACTCATGCAAGAAACCTCTCAAGGTATTTCAGGATAAAATAATGTTTGATAAACTTCGTAATGCATTTTCAAATGCAGCGAAAAGTCTTGGGGAAAAAGAACTAAATGAAAAAGATATAGAGACAATTCTTTTTGAATTAGAACTTTCTCTTATGGAATCTGATGTTGCAAGTGAAGTAATTGATACTATAAAATCAGACTTGAAAACCCAATTACTTGGAGCTAAAGTAGATAAAAAAGAGATTGAAAAATTTGTCAAGGACAGATTGATATCAAACATTTCATCACTGTTTGATACTGCAGGTACTGTTGATCTCTTTGAAAAGATTAACGAAAAAAAGAAAACAGCTCAGCCTTTTCTTATTTTATTTGTAGGAATTAATGGAACTGGAAAAACTACGTCTCTTGCTAAAGTAGCTTATATGTTACAGCAAGCAAAATATTCTGTAGTAGTAGCAGCAGCTGACACATTTAGAGCAGGAGCTATTGAGCAATTACGTGAACATACAAATCGCTTGAATCTAAAACTAGTTGCACAAAATTATAATTCTGATCCTGCTGCAGTTGCTCGAGATGCTGTTCTTTATGCAAAATCCCACAAGATGGATTGTGTACTAATTGATACTGCAGGTAGAATGCAAACAAGCAAAAACCTAATGGAGCAAATTGCTAAAATTACCAAAGTAGTAAATCCTGATTTTAAAATTTTTGTAGGTGATTCTCTTGCTGGAAATGATACTGTAAATCAAGCTAGGGAATTTTTTGAACATGTCAAGTTCAATGGATCAATTCTAACAAAAAGCGATGCTGATGCACGCGGAGGAGCTGCACTATCTATTGTAAAAATCACATCAACTCCAGTACTATACTTGGGAGTTGGACAGGAGTACGGTGATCTAAAACCATTTGACAAAGAAATTTTTCTAGAAACTGTATTTGGCTCATTATCTGAAGTAGATATGAAAGAAATTCCGCCGCAATCAGAACTAAAACCAGAACTAAAACCAGAACCAATACAAGAACTAAAACCAGAACTAAAACCAGAACTAAAACCAGAACCAATACAAGAACTAAAACCAGAACCAATACAAGAACTAAAACCAGAACCAAAACCAGAACCAATACAAGAACCACAACCAGTTGCAGATTCTGATGATCCATTTGAAGGAATTACAGACAAAGATATTTCCAAATATTCTGATTTGTATGACATTACACCGCCAGAAAGTGACGATGAGGCAGTAAATCTTGGTAATGCAATTCGTCAATGGATTAAGCAGGGACGGCCAAAACCTGAAGCAGAAAAGAAAACACATGAATCCGAATTGTCACAAAAAGAAGAAACTGATACCGAACACAAACAAGATAAAGAAGAAGAAAAGTCTAAAAAGAAACGAGGTGTATTTGGATTCTTCAAGAAATGAAACTCAAAACTAAAGACCTGCTCACTTTGGCAGAACTCTCTCCTAAAGAATTTGTTTCGCTAATTGATTATTCCATTGTATTAAAAAAAGAATTAAAAAAAGGTAGCAAGCCCTTGCTAAAAAACAAAACACTTGCAATGATCTTTCAAAAACCATCAACTCGAACTCGAGTAAGTTTTGAAGCAGGCATGTATCATCTTGGTGGACATGCGATTAATCTCTCATCACAAGACATGCAATTATCACGAGGTGAAACAATTGAAGACACTGCAAAAACTTTGTCTCGATATGTAGATTGTATTATGGCACGAGTCTATGATCATAGATTGCTTGAAAAATTATCAGAGTCATCTAGTATTCCAGTAATTAATGGACTGTCTAATTCATTTCATCCGTGTCAGATATTGGCAGATTTTATGACTATTAAAGAAAAGAAAGGAAAATTCAAGGGACTAAAAATAGCTTGGATTGGAGACGGAAACAATGTTTGCAATTCAATGATTTACGGATGCGCCCTGTCTGGTGCAAAATTATCTATTGCAACACCTAAAGGATTTGAACCCGATAAATCAGTTCTAAAGGAATCATCAAAGTCCGTTGAAATAGATCTAAGTACTGATCCAATAAAGGCAATAAAAAATGCAGATGTTGTAGTTACTGACACGTATACTTCAATTCATAACAACGATCTAAAACGAATCAAAAAATTTCTTCCAAAGTATCAAGTTAATGAATCTTTGATGAATCATGCCGATAGTAATGCAATCTTTATGCATTGTCTTCCAGCAAAACGAGAAAATGAAGTTACATCATCCGTAATTGATGGACCGCAATCAGTTGTATGGGATGAGGCAGAAAATAGACTTCATACTCAAAAAGCTTTACTTGCTTCAATAATTCGCGCTTAACGTATATAAGAGCAGTTTCAAACTCGTGTTCTATAGATGGCCTATTCAAACATCCTCAGAAGACTGCGAGAAGAAAAAACTAATTACAAAAAAAGAGGAACCCTACTGATAGGTAAGCACGATTTTATCACTGTCAATATTACTAACGAAAATACCCAAGTCCAAGTTGTAAAGCCTGGTATGACCGGTGACAAGGTCATCGCATCTGCACATTCTAATTATTTGATAAAAAAAGGCTGGAAGGGTTCAAGAAAGAGCATTCCTGCTGCATATCTTACTGGTTATCTTGCTGGAAAGAAAGCTATTGGCAAGGGTGCTAAAGACGCCGTCTTGTACACTGGTACAAGAAAATATACACAACGCATGGCAGCTGCACTAAAAGGAGTTGTTGATGCCGGACTTAAAGTTCCAGCTGGTGCTGAAACATTTCCATCAGAAGAGAGAATCAAAGGCGAACATCTTACAGTAAAAAATGACACTACAAAAATTAAATCTGCTATTGATAGCGAGGTTAAATAAAAATGAGTCAGACAGCACAATCTAAACCTGCTAGTAGAGGTGGACCTGGTGGAAGAGGCGGCCAAAAAGTTTATGGTGGTGGCAAACCAGGTGGACAAGCTAGAAGACCAAGAAGAGAAGAAGAAGTAGAAGTTTGGATTCCAAAAACAATTTTGGGAAAAAAAGTTGCATCCGGCGAAATTAATTCTATTGAAGAAATTATTCAAGACGGTTTAAGAATTCAAGAAGCCGGCATTATCAAAAAATTACTTCCTGATTTGAAAAGTGAAGTAATTGATGTAGGTATTATTCAAAAGATGACATCAAACGGTCAATCAACTAGATTCAAAGCTATCGTTGCAACAGGAAATCAAAACGGTTACCTTGGTGTAGGTCAAGGAAAGTCAAAGCAGATGAGAATTGCAATTGAAAAAGCAACAAACCAAGCTCTACTTAATGTAAGCCCAATCAAACTAGGATGTGGTAGTTGGGAATGTAGATGTGATCAAAAACATTCTGTTCCATTTAAAATTCGAGGAAAAGGTGGAAGTGTTACAATTGAAATTATTCCAGCACCACGTGGATTAGGTTTGGTTGCTGGCGGTAAAATTAAACGATTACTAGAATTGGCAGGTCTTAAAGATGCATGGACAACTGCAAAGGGTTCTACCCCAACAATGAACTCTACTTCAAAAGCTATATTGGACTGCCTAAAGCAGACATTTAGTCAGGGTTGATATTAAATGGGTAGCGCATATCTTGTAGTCCGAATCAAAGGTCAAGCAGACTGTCCGTACTGGGCAACAACTACGATGACTTTGCTAAAACTAGATAAAAAATATCGTGCAACCATCCTACCTGCAAAGGACAATACGTTGGGAATGCTAAACAAAGTAAAACACTATGTAACTTGGATTGAACTTGATGCCTCTTTGGCAAAAGAGCTTATCGATAAAAAAGCAAGAAAAGATGGCTATAAAAAAATCACAGCAGCAGATCTTAAAGAATTAGGATTTGAAAGTTCTGATGCACTTGGTTCTGCACTTGCTGAAGGAAAAGCAACTCTATCTAAATTAAAACCTCTAAAGCCTTGGTTTGCTTTGTCTCCGCCAAGATTTGGATTCAAGAGAAGTACCAAAAAGATGTACGGGCAAAAAGGAGTCCTTGGACACAACAATGATCTTGGAAAATTAGTGAGGAACATGATGTAACATGGCAACAAGATTACGAAAAACAAGAAAACTAAGAGGCGGACGACACATGGGATGGGGACAAGTAGGTCAGCACCGTGCAAGTGGTCACAAAGGCGGACTAGGAATTGCTGGATTACATAAATATCATTTTAGTACTTTGCTAAAAGAAGTTCCAGATCATTTTGGACACGATTCTACTCACCCACCTCATCCAATCATCACGAGAAAATGGGCAAGTGTCCGTGATCTCGATGATCTATTCTCAAAATTTGGTAAAGAAGAAGGAGGAAAGAAAGTCATAGACCTTGCAGCAGCAGGTTATGATAAACTCCTAGGCGGCGGTAAAGTATCAAATACATATACCGTCAAGATAACCAGATTTACTGCATCAGCAGAAGAGAAAGTAAAATCAGTAGGAGGAGAGGTGTTACCTGAGAATGGCTGAAGGTACAGTAACTAACCTTATTAGAAAAATTGTTTTCAAGGCAGAACCATACATTCCACAAGTTCCAAAACCGAAAAAAAAGATATCGTTGCAAACTAGACTAATTTGGTCTGGAGTAGTATTGTTAATCTACATGGTTATGGGACAGACTCCATTATTTGGAGCAACAGCACCAGCGTTTGATTTTCTACAATTTGCCAGAGTCATTTTTGCATCTCAACAAGGAACACTTGTTGAACTAGGAATTGGACCTATTGTCACTGCAGGTCTCTTGATGCAACTGCTTAAAGGTTCAGATATTGTAAAGTTTGACTTTAAAAAACCAGAAGAAAGAGGAGTATTTCAAACTGCTACTAAACTAGTAACCTACATTGTAATTGCAGCTGAATCTATCGTATATGCAACTGCTGTTTACGGTCCAGGTGTACCAGAACCATATGTCTTGTATGTTATGATTGGCCAATTGATGGCTGCATCAATTATCATTATGTTCTTAGATGAATTAATCCAAAAAGGCTGGGGTCTTGGTAGTGGAATCAGTTTATTCATTATGGCCGGTGTTGCTCAACAAATTTTATGGAGTTTGTTTAGTCCATTACCAGCTGGTGATGGCGGTACTATTGGTATCATACCCTATATTGGTCAATCTATGATGAGTGGAGATTTATCCAATGTTTTATTCCGTTCAAACCAACTACCTAGTATTTTTGGATTATTTCTGACTGCAGGAATACTCTTGATTCTAGTATTTACACAGGGTATGAAAATTGAGATTCCTATTGTTTCTACAAAATACCGAGGATTCTCAGCAGTTTATCCAATTAAAATGCTGTACACATCAAACATTCCAGTTATTTTGGCATCTGCTCTAACTGCAAACGCTGTATTTATGGGACAAATGTTATGGGCAAACTTTAACCCACGAAACAATAATGTGTTCATGAATATTTTGGGTCAATTTGATCCTACTAGTCCTTCTACTCCCATTGGAGGAATCATTTACTATGTTACTCCTCCACGAGGATTAGCTATTGCAGCTTTGGATCCTGGAAGAGCTATAGGCTATATTTTGTTTATGGTTGGAATTGTAGTTGTGTTTGGTCGATTATGGGTTGAGCTTGGAGGTTTGTCATCAAAGACTGCAGCTCAAAACTTACTTGATGCAGATGTACAAATTCCAGGATTTAGACGATCAAATGCACCTGTAGAAGCACTCCTTGCAAAATACATTCCATCTGTTACAATTATTGGTTCTATAATTTTGGGTTTATTGTCTGGAGTATCTGATGTTTTAGGAGTATTTGGAGGTGGAATTGGAATTTTGCTTATGGTGGATATTCTCATCAACTATTACACTCAACTAGTAAGAGAACAAGTCGAAGTTGTAATGCCACGTCTAGGTGCTTTACTTGGTAGAAAGTAGAAAAATCGTAGTGGTAGGGATACCTGGTGTGGGAAAAACTTCTTTATTGCAAAAAATTGTTGAGA
>Ga0210019_1003565_pt1 | contig 14205 bp, 9 predicted proteins | sample CryGeyCG2114_020_2_FD_183969 | JGI IMG/M metagenome (GOLD analysis project Ga0210019, IMG submission 183969) | Groundwater microbial communities from aquifer - Crystal Geyser CG11_big_fil_rev_8/21/14_0.20 (SPAdes) (version 2) | ecosystem: Environmental > Aquatic > Deep subsurface > Groundwater ...
GATGTGTTTTTGCATACTCAATATTTGCCACAGGCACTTGTCGGTCAAGTACACCTTGTATCATGGTTGTCGGAGTAGTGAGTTGATCCAAATCTTTCGCCATCACTTCCAACTCACCTTTCAAGGCAATCAATTCAGGAAATGATGCTCTCAGTGCTCTGGGCAAGATTCGTCTGATTATTTTTTTATCAAGGACTTTCAAATACCAATAATTTGGCTCCAGTGATGGATCAAGGGGAGTAGAGACCAACACAAGAGAGTCAATAAAAGATGGATACAGCAAGGCAAGCTTGAGGGCCAAAGGTGAACCAAGTGAATGTCCTACAAGGATTATTTTTTTATCTTGTAGCTCAAGAGTCATCAAGAGTGGTTTCAATGCTTCCGCCTGTTTTTCCAACGACGGCTCATCCTTCCCAAAATCAGAATCACCAAAACCAGGACGATCAACGGCAATCAACTGCGCATGATCCGATAATTCTTTCACAGTCAAAAAATGATGTAACGACGACGATGACCCAGGAGATCCATGAATAAAAATTACCGCAAAGGGCTTCTCTTGTCACAGAGTCTGTGTGAAATGTATCTTCTTCCCATCAGCTTGATATGTCTTGAACTCCACAGCCACATCGTGATCCTGAAAATACTGAGTCTGCTTCTTCTCCGACCATCTAAAATCCGCAAAAGGCAAAAGATGACTGAGTATGACAAGAGTCGCTATGATGAGAGCTATGATTCTCCCTATCTTTTTGAGGTGCATAGTGATGATTGATGCATAGTAAAGCACAGTCTCGTATTGATTATTTACTCGATCACGGTAAAGGAGACTTTATTGCTTTCTATACCCCATGGAGCAGTGAAGATAGTATATATTCCTGGATCCAATGTCAGCCAAGCACCACATTCCAAACCACTATAGGAAGTATCTATTTGACACAGTGGAGATTGCAGAGTAACTTTTATCAATTGATCAGTTGATCCTCATTCACCATGAACGAGACCTTTGATCCCTTGACTATTTTCAATCCATACATTGATGTCTCCTTCAAAGCCAGCAAAATGACAACCTGATATTTCAAGTTTTGATCCAAGCGAACCACTGTATGATGACATTGACGTAATACGAGGATCTTCATTAGTCTGATCATCACATGAAACTGTCAACACAGGATCAGAAACAGGAGGAACTTGCTGATTATTTCCAGCTAATTTGTGTTGGCATCAGGACAAGAAGATGATTGATCATACAATGAATGAAAGGAGTATTCTATTCATATGGTAACTATAAAAAGTAAAAATAAGCTAGCTGATGCATCAATGAGCTAACAAGACACAAGAGAATGTAAGAGAAGAAGAAAAAAATACAAGAGTGAGAAATGGAGTATACATAGTTATATAAAGTAAATACGGATACATAATAAAATTTGCGATCCTGAGTTTTTTTACCCCGACGCGTCGGGGTTAATCCCGACATGGGTCGGGGCCGAAGGATCTTATGGTATAGTCGATAAGATACTTCACTTCGTTCAGCATGACAGATTTGTTGGTTGAAATACTAATCAGTGTATACCAAAACACTTGAAGGAAAATTTTCCACAAAAAGAAAAAGCACACCTGATACAGGCGGCCGCTTTTTTTGTCGCTTTTTCTCTTGAGGAATACCACAAGAGAGATGTGGTGGGAGGATCGTCCCCCCGCGTGTGTTTGTTCATAGTATTTTGTAAGTGTTTGCTCATAGTCTCTGCTTTTTTTTGGAACAAGAAGTTCTGATTCGGGAGTTTTTTTGAAAAGAAAACTCCCGGGACGAATGATCAGTATCACGAATGACACCAACCACCAATGGCTGACTTTCTCATAAGGAGAGAAAGCACAACATTGTCATCTTCTTATACTCTCACGAATATAAGAAGGACCACTAAAAAACTTTCTTCACCGCTATTTCTTTTTCCCCGCGGTTGGTAGGGGAGGGGAATTTACCATTTTTCTGGCTTGGTGGGTTACTTCTCTTTATTTTTAGACTTTTCTACCTGGTATGAGTACCGAGCAGAGAATCCAAAAAAGAAAGAACCCTGACCTCGTTTGGTGGAACGCGCCCACCGCATGAGATCCAGATCGAGACCAACCGAGAGCGCGAGCTCTAGTTGGTCGATGAATGGTTTTCCCATCAATTCGAGTCGAGCTCCTGTCTTCAGAAAGATTGGCGTTCCGCCAACGTTTCGAGGAGCACGCTCCTGGACGTCTTCCCAGTCGCCGTCTCTAAACTCCTTCATGTCCTCGAAGGACAATCCATAGTCCAGAGCTCTCTTGAAATAGAGATCCGAGAACTTTTTCTCGAACCCCGTCTCTCCAAGAGAACGGCTAAAGCTCCAATCCACACCGAGCGAAGCTCGGGGGACGAATTGGAGTTGGAGGAATTCGTCGCTGAGGCCGGCGTCACGGCTTTTGATGGTGAGCAAATCTTTCAGGTGAAAAACGTGCTCTCCAGTGACGCCGAACCTCATGCCCTTCCCTTCCCGGAACTGTCCACTTCCTACTTGAACACTCAAACGACTCTTGTCGAGAGTGCGTCCAAAGGAAACAGTCCAGTTCGGCGAGAACGAATTCTCACCGTACAGGAAGGTGTCGAGTTGTAGAGCAGAGAGAAGGGTAGTGTCACCGATTCCGTGCAGGAGAAATTCCTGCCGAATATAGCGACGCTTATCACTTTCCAAGCCCTGGAGCCAGTCCCACTGGGAGACGGCTCCACGATCCTTGGTCATCAAACTTTCCTGCCAATCGAAACCAGCAAAATAAGTTATTTGACCTTCTCCTGCCACGCTCAGCGTAAGCAGGAGAAAAAATAATAATTTTCTCATAACGAAACTTTTTAATTTCCCGCAACACTATTGTTGGCGAGGTAGTGTTTGTTCATTATGATTTTTATTTTGCTCTTTTTGGCATCGTGCCATCTCGAAAGAGCAACAACGAGAACGAGAAAACAGTTTAGACACCATTCTCGCTGTGGTGTTTCTATCAGTTCTTCCGCTTCCGAGCTTTAGCTTTTTGAGCCTTTTGAGTGGCCTTGTTAGCTTGAGCTCTTTCACGTTTTTTCTCGCGCTTCTCTTTTGCCTTAGCTTTCTTGTCAGAAAGCTTCTGCTTTTGAGAAGCACGTTGTTTCGCCTCGCGCTCTTTCCACTTCTTCTCCAGTTTATCGCGTTTCTCGGGTGAAACCCGATCCAAACGAGCGGTGTCAAAAACATCATTTGACCTTGTATCCAAGCTATAACGCTTAGCAAAGGTCAACTGTGTTTTGATACCGAACTGGAATTCGGTGATTCGAGCCTTGCTCCGATTCTTGACTTTCACCTGACTTCCTAAGACGAAAGGAGTGATCAATAATCTTCGCCCAATCAATATTGGAAATTTCACACCCAATCCTTTCCCTAGAGTAATCCAGGTAGTCAGTTTAGAAGGAATATTCCAATCGTGTCGGACGAAGCCTCGGAGTTCGAGACTCTTGCTCACATCCCAAAACACATCGTGTTGGAGGATAGAAGCAAGTTTTTTCGGCTTTCCCCACCAAAAAAGTGGGTACAGACCGATTTCTCCTCTGAGTACTGACTTAGGAGATTTTTCCCAAATCAGGCCAAGAGAAGCCAGTCGCTCATCATACCGCAATCCAACAAAGTATCCCGGCACGAAGCGAGTATCTCTGATACCTTTGACAGTATCAGCCATCAATCGGCCAAGATTTTCATCCAAGCCGATCTGCAGTCCAATCACATCACCCAGCTCATTCACTTTTTTGTTAAAAAGTTCAGAGACGGATAATGCAGCATTGGCTGCACTTATTTTAGCTCTTTCTACATCAGAGACATAGTCAGAGCTGGTAATTTTTTGCCATTTCACGAAACTTCCAACTTCGATCCAAGGAGGCAATTGCTCTCCACTGTATCTCGTTGGGTTTAACGAAACGGCGATCGATCCTCCCCATTGACTATAGCGCTCCCTCAAAGAGGTCGGCTTTGCCAGATAGGGAAGACTAAATTCATGTACTCGACGAAAGAAAAGGTTCAATTGGATCATCTGACCTATGAGATCAAGATTTCCATTAAAACCCCATTCACGCCTCGGTACGAGTAATGTCGGGTTCGCAAAATCCATCTCAGCCCCGACGCCAAGATGAATCAATCGAGATATATTCCAGAACTGGAACAATTGTTCCCGTCGGAAAATCTCAATTGGGTAAATTCTTAGATCGGCTCCCACTACAGGATACTTCGGGTTGAGCGTGCTCTTCCCAAAACTTATCCCCCAGCGACCGCCATTGAAGTAGCGGCCAACCGTGAGCGTACGCGTTGAGCGACGCCCAGAGGAGCCAAAACGAAGACTTACCGAATCTGGATTCCAAGAACCAATTAACCCGAGAGTATCGGGTTTACCAATCCCTGGAATATTGGGGAGTTTTTTAATTCCAAAATTCAATGCGCCCACCCCAACGTTGGCAGCATTGCGACCGAGATTTACTCCATCAACCACTGCCCGGCCGGCATCAGTGGAAAATGGGTTCCATTGAAGAGTGTAGGGAGTGTTAATCCCATAGCCCCACTCAATGAAACTTTGTCCTTTGGCCATGGTTATACACCAGAGCAAAAGGAGTAATGCCAACAATTTCTTGACCTGGGGGAGTTGGCGGTTTTCTAGCCAAGCAAGTGCTTGACCACCCCATTCACGACTACATTGTAATAAATGTACTCGTGATTCCAGAAGCTGTTGGTACAGCCTCCAGAGGTCTTTCTTCTTTTTTTTCATAAACAAACGTTTTATTTCTCGCCACACGGACGAGAAATCTTTGGTTTGTTCATAGTTTTTTTCAGCAGAAGGGTGAGGTCTGCTGCCTCGATATCCCATCAAGGTCGGTTATCTTAGAAGTTGCACACCTCCTTTTTGAAAGAACTGACAACCTCCTCGAAACTCTATCTCAATAAACCAAGCAAACACTGCCGGATCCATAAGTAAGCCACGAGAGTATCCATCCCAACAAGCATCAGATTCTTTTCCTTCAAACACTTGGTTGCCCCAGCGATCGAAGATAAGAAACTTATAGGAGATAACTTCTGCTTCCAAGTGTGGATTAAGGTACCCACGGAAGCAATCGTTGACCCCATCGCCATTGGGAGAAAAGACATTCGGGATGTAAATAACTTTATTTTCCTGATTGGCCAAAAAGACCTCACAGCAAAACTCGATATTTACATCCATATCCTTACTTCTCGTACATCCGACAGAGTCAGTGACAAGAAGCGTGTAGAGGCCCTCTACTTCATACTCCCCAAACGGCCCCGGGAGAGTATGGCATGCTTCAATGATGACAGAATCGTCAACTGAAATTAGTTGATTATTGTGCCACCATTCGAAGGTTGTCGGAGACTCTGCTTCTACCCATAAGGGTTTCAGCACAACCCCCTCACCTTCACATACAACCTCATCCTCTAAAAGAAGACGAGGTGGTATACCACCAACAATTGGTTTTTCCACTAGGAATGACCAGTCAGTCATACTAGTGGGGTGGTTTGTGATAGTCAGTTTGTAATAACCTAGGATTGCAGGGAATTTTATAATCCCTGAACCCCAGTTCAAACTAACCACAGGTAATGCTGTTTGAAAAGCATTACCATCCTCTAAAGTGAAAGGATGGGTGTTACCCCATACAATCACTTTACCACTAGTCGGGTCTATCACATTGGGATAGACCTGACCTGTAAAAACAAGGGGGCCTTGAGGGTTTAACACCCCTACTAATCCTGGTTGCCAGACCCCGACGCAACCAGTATTTACGACTTGTAGCCATGTTGTTCCGTCCCATCGTTCCAGACGGAATTGGTCGCAAGAATCGAGCGTATTAAAATACACGCTCAGACTATCTTGCGACAGGCATCCCGGAACAAAAAAGGTATAAACCGATTCAATTCCAGGTTGACCATTGTCAACAGTATAAATACTGTCGAAAATGATCTCTTCTAGTCCCAATCCTGATATTTTCAGGATCAGGACAAGAACAATACAAAATTTCCTCATAGGCATTTTTTTATTTTTTCCACAAAATATGGAAAAAAATTAGTGTGCTCATGAGTTTTTGTTTTTCGACCTATGCATCCACGATGGGTATGACACAGGACTTCCTTCTGAAGGACTATCCTCCAGAAAGCATTTTTATATTATCCCTGACTCGCATCAGGGGGTATTATTAATTGTTAAAGAACAGCTACAATATTCATATATATCAACAGTAAAATGTCAATAGAAAAAAGTATAGAAAAGAGAAAGGGAAGAGCGAATAATGGAGGAGAAAAGGGACAATTTTTCTCTTCATCTCGTCATCCTCGCGAATGCGGGGATCCATTAAGCACGCCAATTCCCCCATTCTTTCCAAGGGGGGACTAAGGGGGGATAATTTATTGTAGTGAGATTCTGGACAACCTCCCATCTTTCTCAAGATACAAAAACCTCCCTTCCTTCTCTGCAGAACATACAGAGAATTCCCTCTCTCCTTGCCAGGAGTGACTAGATAACATCATACCATCTCCAAGAATATATTGACATAAACAATGAATAATGTAAAAAAAGAAATATTACAGTATACAATAACTAAAAAGACGAGTACATCTACTTTAGCAGAAAAATATAACCATCTATGAGACTATCATTGAAAACACTGTCTGTCATCATCTTGTTTGGTCTTTTCCCACAAGCTTTACAAGCAGCGATTCGTGCTGCAGACAAACTTGCTCCTGTTTTCCGTATGGAAAAAATATCTCGTGATACATTACCCTCCAAGATTTTTATCACAAATAACACCGTAGTATTCCCATGATATGAAGAGCTTAAAAAAAATGGAACTCCATATTTTTACGGACGACTAAGATATTTGTATCGCACGTCAAACGTCAATAAAAATGGTCTCTCTGAAGACAAATGGGGCAATATGATCTATAAGAAATTAGTGGATATGTACGGAGAAGATTTTCACAAAAATATGGAAAAAGGTAATATACTGATTTTCCCCACTGGAACCTTTGCCTGATTATTTGAATCCACATCACCTCCCGAAGTCCCTCTCACTCCCATCGAAAAAACACCCCCACCAGTTGTTGCCACCATTCCAAAAGAACCTTGAAAAATAAAATCCGAAGCAACCAACACCCTCCCACCCGACAGTTTTGAACAAGTCTGCGAGTCGATTCTACAATCACCAAAAAATCGAACATCTATCCCTGTCATCCAATGAGAAAAACGCAACATGATTCTCAACAACGAACTCAATAGTCGTTATCAGTCGGTCAAAGAAAATATGCAGCGACTTTGTCGTCAATATAATTTCCCTCTTGAGCAATCTTTTGAGCTTTATAAGGAACTTTGATTTGCCTTTGATCAATATACACTAGGCAAAAAGGGATCCGACAGTGTGCATGTGGTCCAACAGAACCAGACAACAGTACAAAAAGCTCTCACAGCACGACTTGGAATAGACAAAATTGCGTGAGGCAAAAAGTTACAAGATTTTTTCGATAATCAAAAACATCTCATTCCGACAAATACTTCAGGTAATGACGAACGTCAACAAGCACAGCAAAGGGTAAATCTAGTCAATGATCAAGTGCAAGATATCCAAGAACAATACGAAGAAACTCAAGCAGATGTTGATGAATTTCTAGAAATTCTAAATTCATTGTGGGTTGGAGATCTTACTTGACCAAAGATACTCAACCAAGACATACTCTCAGATATTCGAGAAAAAATCACCAAAGGTCGTCGTGATTTCGAAAAAGACCTCAATAAAGCTCAATTCAAATCGCAACTCTTGATGATATACAGCAATGATGAGTACAGACAAAAAATAGTTTATCTCTACAAAGAATACAACAAAGCGAAGAAACAACTCACTGATATGGGTGATCTTTTGAGGAAAATGAATGATGTAGATCGAAATAAAATAGGTATCACAGATTATGAAGTTAAACTACGCTTTATAGAAATTTCACGAGAAGCATTTGAAGATGATCAAAAACAAAGAGATGAAAAAAGGAGAGGGGAATACGCTGAGGTGGAGGATATACTTCGTAGATTTTACTATGCATATCCTTCTATCATGGCAGGAGATGCCAACAACAATATGGCATACAAAACACCTCAAGAGCTGGAAGCAGAAATAAATAAATTAAGTCAATTGTTAGACAATGCCCAATGATATCTTGATAACATGACACAAGAACGCGACGCTCTTCAATCATACAAAGATAATCTCGAAGAGAAACTGCAAGCATCATTACTTCAAATAAGAACACTTGAAGAGACATTGAAAGATCTCCAAGGAGAAAATGAAAACCTCTCTTCCGACAATCAGAGTCTTCAAGAAGAACTGACAAACACAGAAACGGATCTTAACAAGACGATGGTTCTCGTCCAAGAGACACAATCACAAGTAACATCCCTCAAACAAGCAAAACAGAATCTCACTGATACAAACAATGAGATGTTTGATGAACAACAAGAACTCAAAAAAAAATACCAAGACAATATATCAGAACTGACTCAAGAACAACAAATACTTCTCAAACAATATAATGACCTTCAAGAGCAATTGAATATGCGTCTCCAAAATCAAAAGGAACAAGAGTGAAAAGTTGAATCATTAAAAAAACAATCCACACGACTCCAACAGCAAATAACTAATGAAAAAAACAAAAATAGCAAGTTACAAAAAGAGATGGACGATCTACAAAAAACCATACAAAAACTTCAAAAAGAAAATGTTATTCTCACAGAGCAATTGAAAGAAGCCGAAGAGGATGCAGATTCAATTACTATTGAAGATATGGCATGAACAGAAGAATTAACACATACGATTGAATTGTTAGAGAAAAAAATAGCAAAATTAGAATCAAACAATAAATCATCCTCACCCAAGACAACAAAAAATGTCACAAGAACGAAAAGTGAACATTACAAAGAGAAAAAAGCGTGTAAAAAAAGATCAGTCACAAAAAACACGCCAGAAAATCTATCTGTGTGATCATGTTTTGAAGAAGGTAAGGTTATAGTTATGACATCATGAATATGAATCAGAAAAGATCCTGTTGGTGCTATAATAAACGGTAAAAAAATTCACAAAAAAGTTTTACATACCTGATGTGATTACAGGTGAGACAAAGGAAATAAGTTAAAAGCTATGACATCCTGAGAGGTAGTTGATGTATGGAAAGGTTATAATGGGGGTTATGGAAATCAAGTTATTATCAAGACTATTGACAATGGGAAAACTTACTACCGAGCATATAATCATATGCAAACAATCAAAGTGGGAAAAGGAGATAAAGTTACTCAAGGCACTATCATTGGAACATTGGGGAATACATGAAGATCGACGGGGCCTCATGTACATATTGAAGTTTATAGTATAGAAGATGGTGTTATTATCTATTACGACGTGAGTGGAATACTCAAAGCAAATGGCTACACAGTGAAGAAAAAATAAAAAACTCTACCAATACGGATAATCAATAGTTGAGGTATTCGCAGGAAGCAAATAACTCACTAACGCAGCTCAAGTTCAAAAGACAAATTTACGTCTTCACATCGTTGTTAATGTCGGAGAAGAACTTCATCACCTTTGTTCATAAGTAACTGCCTGAGTTTTTTCCTGCTCACTTCAGGGAGTAATCGCTCCTACCAAAAGACCCAAAAGTACTGATCAGAAGAAATTTGCCAAAGTTTTTTCTCTCAACTTCACATCACCCAAAGGCTTATCAATATCCCTCCCTGCCAAATGAGTGATAGTGACTGCCTGTTGCAACAGTTTGAAAGGATAGTCCTGATTTTTTTGTCAGACAAATTTATGGTTGAAATATTGATACAATGACCAAGAAGAATCCTTTTGATCATCAGGAATCTTTTTGTGATGATGGACAAGTTTTTTCAATGGTCATATGATGCCTTCTGGACCTGTTTTGTGAGCATGAAGCAAAGCCCACCAAAGCATATCAGATGCTATTGTTTCACCCCAAGCCTCTTTCATAGCACCCCAAAGCTGATTTTTTCAACTAGTAATCTGTGCTAGGATGTTTTGTTGCTTTTTGAAAAACATCGCAGTACTCTCCTTCCTATCAAATCTTGCATCAATTGACTCAAGATCTGCAAGCGTAGCTTGATTTTCATGCAAATAAGAAGCTATGATGCTACGAACACGATGATTCATTAAAAAAGCTTTATCTGATGACTTCTTTCTAAGATCATCAAGTTCATTAAGTTTTTTTTCTTCAACCAGACCATTTTCTTTTGCTCGCTCACATACTTTTTTCCATTCCTTTGCTCTGATGAAGTGCCTGAGAAAGTATTTTTCTATAGATTTTTGATTGATACGATCTTTGCCAAAATAATCTATGGCAGTTTTTTCATGAAATTGAAAAACACCAACATCTTCAAGATTGGGTCCAAGTATCCCAGCAAATCATGATGATTCATGAGCACACAGAGCAATCACCATACGGAAATACCAATCGGGAGGGGTGGGGAGACTGGCTTGTATGATATTTTTTTTGAATGTATCTATGCCATCATGGATGATAGCAAGTAATGATGGGTCAGCTTTGACTTGTAGTGTCCTTTGGGGTGGAGGATTGACAAAACGATTGTTCAATCATCTTGCAACACTCACGATCTGTTCGGGAGACTTTTGTAGCTGGGTGGAGAGTTCTTCCTTAGCTTGAGTATCAGGTTTTCATATACCCTTGACAAGATCAGCAATACTAGTCAAACCGATATTGCGTGCAACAGACGGAGATAAGAATCTGAGACCCTCAAAGCTCATCAAGATATCAGAAAGTAAACAACACCATACTAAGTAAATAAAACCTTGATGTCAATATATAAATATACGAGAAGAAATATTAAATAGTGGGCTTTGCAGATCAAAACAATCCACCTACATCCCTGGGTAAAATATGATTTATACCGAACCGCTTTTGAAACCTGCCTGCGGTAGACAGGTCTTTAATTTCTTCATTTCACTCGAACTTAATTAAACACTGATAAACAATAAGATTTGTCATCCTGAGTTTTCTCGAAGGATCTTATGTTGTACTAAAATAGCTATGATAGTAAGATACTTCACTTCGTTCAGTATGACAGACTTCCAGTTTAAACATTAATCAGTGTATACTTAAAGTTTCTAGAAGTCGTAGGTATAACTCAATCATCCAAAAAAACTTCATTTCAATAGTTTTTTTAGCGGCTGAGTATATTCAACTTTTTAAAAGAATAATCCCCCTATGAATCTTCAATTTTTGAAACAGCAAAGTGATGGAGATTATCCTGTATGGCCTTGAAAACATCTGCTAGTTGACCACCTGTATACGAAAGAAAACCCGTGATAGGCTCATAAGAGAGTGAATATTGATGATCGCCCAAGAGTAAATAAAGATGATTTCTTCAAACTATCAAAGCCATGTCATTGTTGCAAGCACTATCTTTTTCTAAAACAATCAATCTAGATTCAGTATTACTATAAAATGATACTTCTTGTATTTTAATCTTTTGAAGTTTTTCTTCTAAAGTCTTCAGTTCATAACTTATTCATGTATTATCAGACAGAGCAATTTGATTATTGAATCACATCAGCAATATTTTATTACAAAAAAAATGCCCACAGAGGCAACATCACACACCTTATGTATATCAGCTCACAAAACAAGACAAAGTGCGAACTTATGAATAAGTCAAGCTACAGCGCCAAATCTCACTGAGTTCTTCACAGACGGTCACGACATGATACCTAGGATCCTGCCTTTGTTTGTAATATCGCTGGTGTGGCGCATGAACACAGATGTGTTGGAGATTGACCCAATCTTGAAAAATCCCACTTCCTGTGCAAGCCAAGGTACTAATCTGACCCGTCTTCACTTTCCAAAAAATTTCGTTTTTTTGTTTTTCAGTATGGGTAGATGTGAGAAATGCCACGTCCTTTTTCCCTTCCCACGCTTGCAGTTCATTGTACAATGCCCAAATACTCGAAAATACCAAGAGACTCTGCTCATCGCCCAACGACGAACGCTCAACGTCCAACGCTCAACGCTTATCACTTCCCCCTTTTTTTCCAAGGGGGGATTGAGGGGGGATAGATTGTTGTCCATGGATTCCAGACAACTCCTTTCATGCTTGCTCCTGAAAGCTTTGGGGATACATTCCAAAATGACGAACAAAGCTTTTGCTTTCCTCATACCACACCAAAGGCCTTTGCCTTTTGTTCTTTTCCCTTTCTCCTATCACTAACTTCCTCTTCAAACACTGCTCCACATCGCCCCCTAGCCACAAGGGAACCACTTTCCTATATGTCGTGAACCATTCTTGTACCATCCAATGCATCAACGAGATGCTTGCGTCAGACAAAAGCTTCTTTTCGGCAATATGGATGAGTGGATCTCATTCAAAAGCATAATCTGACCCTCGAACGACTTCTTCTCCCAATGCCAAAAAATATTGACCCTGTATGAGCAACAAATCTCCAGCGGCAAAGTCTGTATCGTGTGGATACAAAACCACTTTATCATTACCAAAATAGGACGAAAAAGAGTACAAGTACATCAACAAGTCAGTAGTAAAGCTCAGCTGAGAGTAGCTGTTCCATCATCATTTGCAAGCATCGAAAGTATCTTGACAATAGAACATTCAAAAGATACTCTCCTAAGACATCATTTTTTATCTATCATCAAGCATCATGAAAATTATTCTCGTAGATGCTCGAAATACCTTCATCACACAAGAGGGGTTTTCTCAACCCATGAAAGCTCTTTTGGATAACTTCAAAAACAGAAAAATTATCGTCACCAACGCGGATGCATCAGAAAAAATAACTTTGTGAATGGTAGACCTCCCCTATGAATTGTTTAGCCTCTCACACCAACCAGACAAAACTGATCCGAGCTACTTTCTTACTCTCTGCCAAGAGCTCAATGTCCAGCCCTGAGACTTGATTTACTTCGAACACAACCCTCAAGCAGTCAATGCCGCACAAAGTTTGGGTATTCCCTCATGGCACTATGACAAAGATACAAAAGACTTAGTCTGACTCAAAGCATTTTTATCCGAGCATCTTTAAGGAAATATTGTTGATAAAGTAAGAAAAATGTCATCTTGAGTTCCCCCTTGTCCCTTCAAGAGTCGAGATGAATGTCTCCGTCAATCGTAGGGGCGTGCATCCGCTCGCCTGGGCGGGCGAATACCTGCCCCTACGTTCAGTACGAGAAATTATAAAAAGAAGATTCTTCACTTTGTTCAGAATGACAGACTTCCAATGTAAAATAGTAATTATGTGTATACTTAAGAGAGTATTTTTAGGGCAGAACCCCCAAGCATGCAAGCCAAACTCCAATCAAATCTCCGAAAATATTTTCTCTATCACCTCACGCACAGGAGAAATTATATCGCTATTCTTTCTATCTATTTTTTGACATTGCCCGATGCAAACGCTCAATAAATAGGCATATATACGGCGATAGGGCGATTGCTATGATTTTTCTTTGAGATACCATCGGGGTATCTCTCTGATATCCGAGGTCACAAAAAAACACTCATCCTCGCCAAATGTTGTATGATCATCTCAACTCTCTCCTTCGCTTTTGGCTGATCTTTCCATTTTTTCATCCTAGGATCAATCGCACTTTCATTGTCACTCGCATTTACCTCAGGCACGACATCAGCATTCTTGCACAATACACTCGTATGATTGGGAAGAGAAAAGGACTATGCAAATGTCAGTGGCAAAATTGGCGCCAATATCTCTTTGATCTCAGCAGTGATTATCGTACTTTTGCCATTCCTCACAGAGATTTCACTCGTATTGCCCATCAAAGCATACCTGGTATTCGACTTACTGGGCATCCTCATCGCCTTTTTGTTGGTTTCACCGCCGACAAGTTATACAGCTCAAGATGAGGAAGGAGTAGCACTTCTCACACATATCAAAAAATTCAAAGGAAGCTGATTTTATACACTTTCAATCTTTTTCTCATTGTTGACTGGAGTTGTCTTGGGAACGAGCGTCTACAAAATGCCCTATCTTGAGTCACTTGAATTCCCCGTGATCCTCATAGGTACCGTGATGGCAGGATCCAGAGTGGTCTGGTTCCTCATCGGTCATCATCTCCATCTCCTCAAAAAAATTGCCCTCACACA
>Ga0210019_1003566_pt1 | contig 14196 bp, 10 predicted proteins | sample CryGeyCG2114_020_2_FD_183969 | JGI IMG/M metagenome (GOLD analysis project Ga0210019, IMG submission 183969) | Groundwater microbial communities from aquifer - Crystal Geyser CG11_big_fil_rev_8/21/14_0.20 (SPAdes) (version 2) | ecosystem: Environmental > Aquatic > Deep subsurface > Groundwater ...
AGAACCCCAGATTCTTAATTTTAAAAATGTTCCCGCCTCATTGGAAATTGGTGATGGAACTGTAGTTCGAGAGTATGTCACCATTCACAGGTCGGGATTTGAAGGGGGTGTAACCCGGGTCGGTAAAGGTTGCCTCCTCATGGCCTATTCGCATGTCGGCCACGATTGTGAAATAGGTGACGGGGTGGTTATTGTAAATAGTACTGCGTTATCCGGCCATGTTATTGTAGAAGACAAAGCTTTTATCTCGGGCCTGGTGGGCATCCACCAGTTTGTCCGAATAGGTCGGAATGCAATGGTTGGGGGAATGGCGCGTGTGAATCAGGACATCCTGCCCTTTTCGATCGTGGAAGGAAACCCGGCCCGGCTTTATAGTACTAACTCGGTGGGACTCAAGCGGGCAAACTTCAAGCCGAATGTCCGGGCGGCTATTAAAAAAGCTTTGAAATTAATTGCCCAGCCGGAACTGAATACCAAACAGGCTGTGGAAAAAATTTCAGCGGAAATTGAAATGTTTGAAGAAATTCAATATCTCATAAATTTTATAGAAAATTCCTCCAGAGGAGTGACCAAATAGTGGCAAAGATAAGAGCGGGTGTGGTTGGAGTGGGTAGAATGGGTCAATACCATGTCGGAGTTTTATCCGAACTGCCGGAGGTCGAACTTGCCGGGGTAGTCGATATTGATCCCCGTCAGCGAGAGGCTATTCAGGATACCTATCAGACTTCCAGTTATGCGGACGTTGAGGAAATTTTCGGGAAGATTGATGTCGCCGTAGTCGCAGTGCCCACAACATTGCATTATCCTATTACCAAAAAACTACTTGGTAATGGTATTCATGTTTTGCTGGAAAAACCCTGCGCCAACAACCTTGATCACGCCCGTGAGCTTTTTCAATTGGCCCAGGACAAAGGCCTGACTCTACACATTGGTCACGTGGAACGTTTTAACGGTGCGGTGCAGGAACTCCATAAAATTGTCGAAACCCCACTTTTTGTAGAGTGTAAGCGCATGGGGCCTTTCGCGGAAAGGATCCGGGATGATGGAGTGGTTTTGGATATCATGATCCATGATATAGATATCGTTCTTAACCTCATTCAGTCCAAAGTGGTCACAGCGCATGTGCTTGGAGCTTCGGTGTTTTCTGACAAAGATGACCTTGTGAGCGCCCAACTCGAATTTGAAAATGGATGTATTGCCAATATCATTGCCAGCCGTGCTTCCCAGAATAAAGTCCGAACCTTGTCGGTAACGCAGAAAGATTCTTTCGTGGTTTTGGATTACACCGACCAGGAAATATATGTTCACCGGAAATCCTCTTCGGAGCATCAAATGAGCAAGGGTTCACTGCGGTATAAACAGGAATCGCTGGTTGAAAGAATTTTTGTTCATAAAGAAAATCCCCTGAAGCTGGAACTCCAGCATTTCATTGATTGCGTTAAAAATGGTAGCCCCCGAAATGTTGCCGTGAATAATGAACTTTATTCGCTGGAAATTGCTTTGGATATTCTGGCCCAGTTCAATCGAAAAAGAAGAAATTAGCTTCGCAACCTGAACTGATATCGTAGTCCTGTAAATTGCATCATCGCGTAAATGGGCGATGTCCTTCGCAATCTTCTTTGCTCATCTATTATGCAACCCACCCATGACAAGATAGGTCTTATAGCTGGCGCGGGAGAAGTTCCAGTTTATTTTGCGCGGAAAGCCAGCCAGTTGGGAATAAAAATTATCAGCATCGGTTTCACGGAGGAAATTCAAAATAGTCTGATGCCATTTTCCGAAATGAGCTACTCGATTGGAGTCGGTCAGGCAGGAAAGATTCTTGCGACTCTAAGAAAAAATAATGTTAGAGATTTGGTGATTTTAGGTAAGGTTGAAAAAAATGTCATTTTCAAATTGCAAAAATTTGACCTTAAGACTCTAAAGTTTTTGAAAAATATTGTGACGCACGAAGACAAGGTTTTACTGTCGGGGATGATTGAAGAGCTCGCGAAAGAAGGTTTCAAAGTTTTGAACCAAAAAGAATTTTTGTCTGATATTTTCCCTCCAAAAGGAAACTTGACCCGCAGGGTGCCCACCAGGCAGGAACTGGCGGATATTGAGTTTGGTCTGCCCATTGCCCGTCGATTGGCGGATTTGGAAATTGGCCAGACCCTCATTGTGAAAAATAAAACCGTGGTGGCGGTTGAAGCTCTTGAAGGAACGGATCGGGCCATACAAAGGGGATGCGAACTGGCCCAGGGAAAGTGTGTGGTGATCAAAGTCAGCAGAACCAATCAGGATTATCGTTATGATAGTCCTGGCATTGGACCGCAAACTATTCGTATGTTGAGCGAAGGGTCGGTTCTGGCACTGGAGGCAGAGCGGGTCATGGTGGTGGAGCAAGAGAAAGTCCTTGATCTGGCTAACGCCGCGAAAATTTCCGTGATCTGTTGCTAGGCTTCCCCTTGGCAGGGGAGATACATACTAAGAACCCGATGAGTCGAGAACATGATTGATAGCAATAAAAATAAATTGTACTCGGAATCCAGTGTCCCTTTAGCCAACGACGAAGGTTCCCCACATTTTTTAATCATTGCTGGCGAAGCCTCTGGAGATTTGCATGGCTCGAATCTGGTATCTGCATTAAGCGCCTTGTTGCCACAGGCTCGGTTTACCGGAATGGGTGGATCGAAAATGCGGGAGGCCGGAGTGGCTACGCTCTTTGGTATCGAGCGTATGGGCACGGTAGGGGTGGTTGAAGTATTGGGAGAATTCGGCCATTACTACAAAGTTTACCGGACATTGAAGAGGGAAATTGCCTCACGCCGCTATGCCGCGGTGATTCTCATCGACTACCCCACTTTAAACCTCAGGCTTGCAAAGCAGGCCCGGCGTTTTGATTGTCCGGTATTCTTCTTCATCAGTCCACAAATCTGGGCCTGGAGGAAGGGAAGGATCCGCCATATCCGTGAGTCTGTGAGCAAGATGTTTGTTGTTCTCCCGTTTGAAGAAAAGTTGTATTTGGATTCCGGCGTGGATGCGGAATTTCTCGGGCATCCGTTTGTGGATATGGTACTCCCCAGCCGGACTCGTGCAGAGAGTCGGGAAAAATATTCTTTGAGTCCAAAGATCAAAACCGTCGGGCTTTTACCCGGAAGCAGGATGAACGAGATCAACTCTCTGCTGGATGTAATGGTTCAGGCGGGCGAAAAAATTCGCGATGAACTGGGTTCCTGCCAGTTTCTCCTCCCTGTTGCAGACTCCATTGACCCGGATATTATCCGTCAGCGTCTGGGAACCAATCCGCTTGGCATTCAATTGATCGAAGGCGAACCTTATGATGTGATGAACAGTTGCGACATGTTGATCATTGCTTCTGGTTCTGCCACATTGGAAGCGGGGATTCTGGGTTGCCCCATGGTCATCATCTACAAGCTGAATCCCTTGACCCACTTGCTGGCGCGATGGTTGGTTAAAATTCCATTGGTGGGACTGGTAAATATTGTTGCGGGTGAAGAGGTGGTGCCCGAATTGATACAGGATAAAGTGACGGCAGAAAATATTTCGACTCAGGTGCTTGCGGTTTTGCAGACACCCGAAAAGGAACAGGCGATTCGGGAGCGTCTCCTCGAAATAAGAAAAACCCTGGGCGAACCCGGAGTCATGAAAGTTGTCGCGAAACGCATTGCTGATTTTATGGATGAATTGAGTATCAATGAAAAAACTCCTGTTTAATTATGTACTCCCATACCTTCTATTTGGCCTGATTTATCTCTGGTGCCTGACTCTTCGTTCAAAAAACCTGAATGAGGAAGAAGAAAACCATTTTAAAAATCTCACCGGACCTTATATTCTCACCTTGTGGCATGGCAGAATTTTTTATCTGTTTTATTACCTTCGACGGCATCCGGAATATTTCCTGTTGATCAGCCCTAGTGAAGATGGCGATCTTCTGGCCCGGCTTGCTCGACTGATGGGTTATTCTGTCATACGGGGTTCCACCTATAAAAAAGCCGTTCCCGCGGCCCGATCCCTGATAAAAGTTTTGCGTAAAAATAATAAGATAATTATTATTGCCGATGGCTCCCGTGGACCGCGATGCGTGGCCCAGTCGGGATCGGTGCAGTTGGCGGGAATAACCGGCGCGCCTATTTTCCCTATGACCTTCGGAGCTAGAAATAAAGTGGTCTTAAATAGCTGGGACCGATTTGTCATTCCCCTGCCTTTTACCCGTTGCACCCTTAACTTTTCATCTCCAATTTCTCTCGCCCGCAGGGCAGACGAGCAAAGCATTGAGGAAAAACGATTGGAGTTGGAAAACACCCTGAACCTTATAACTGAGGTCGGTGACGAGGGCTGAAAATTGCTTTAAATTTAAACATTTCTAACCCACGGTCGCCCTAAATTCGGGCATTTATCCCCGTTTGAATTTCCTCATCAGTTGTGCTATAGTTCGCCCGTATTATAACCCCTTTTAATTTATATGTTTTTGGCGGGGCCTGTCGAAGGGATTGAAAAATCCTTGTTGGCATGGATATTGAATTAAGCGATAGTAACCGGTTAGGGGATTCACGAAAAAAAATCATTATGGCTTGGCAAAAATTCCGGCTATAAGGAGAATCGTCCGCCAGCCCGGATCTTTTTTGAACAAACTGAGGAAAACAATATGAAAAAGGTTGAGGCGATCATCAAGCCGTTTAAGCTGGATGAAGTGAAAGACAAGTTGAATGAGATCGGGGTTAAGGGAATAACTGTCAGCGAAGTAAAAGGGTTTGGCAGGCAAAAGGGACACACGGAACTGTATCGTGGCGCGGAATATGTGGTGGACTTTCTTCCCAAAATTAAAATGGAGATCATCGTTAGCGACAACCAGGTCGAAGATGTGATCAATACCATTATGCAGGCCGCGCAAACCGGGAGAATTGGTGACGGAAAAATATTTGTGACAGATCTTCAGGATACGGTGCGGATTCGTACCGGAGAACGCGGAGATGACGCTATTTGATTCGTGGGCTCTGCGACAGCGGAGCTGTATTCTTTTTTGAAAATTTCCCCAATCCGTGGTAACTGGGTTTTATATATGAAACGGGCTCCGTGGCAACGGGTCTCGTTTTATATATATTTGTATGTTTTTAATCGATAACTATTTTTTGCAGGAGAACCATTAATGACCCCCAAAGAGGCGGTAGATTTCGCAAAAAAGCATAATGCGCGAGTTGTAGATGTGAAGTTCATGGATCTTCTAGGATCCTGGCAACATTTTTCTGTGCCGATGAGTGAGTTGGAAGAGCACTTATTTGAAGAAGGTCTGGGGTTTGATGGTTCCAGCATCCGCGGATGGCAGGCTATTAACGCCAGTGACATGATAGTTATTCCTGATCCGACCACCACGGTTATGGACCCGTTCATGAAAGTCCCGACAGTCAGCATGATCGGAAATATTGTGGACCCGGTCACCAAGGAGAAATACAGTCGCGATCCGCGCAATATCGCGCAGAAAGCAGAATCCTATCTCAAATCCACTGGAATCGGAGACACTGCCTACTTTGGGCCGGAAGCGGAATTTTTTATCTTTGATAATATTCAATACGATTCCACCACGAATGAATCATTTTATTCGATCGACTCTATTGAAGGAAACTGGAACACAGGCCGGGACGAAGGCCCGAACCTGGGCCACAAGCCCAGGCATAAAGAAGGTTATTTCCCGGTTGCGCCCAGCGATACATTTCAGGACATCCGCTCCGAAATGATGTTGCTCATGGAGCAGGTTGGAATCGGCATGGAATGCCATCATCATGAAGTTGCAACCGGTGGACAAAATGAACTTGCTATGCGTTTTGCGCCACTGGTTAAATGTGCTGACAGCCTGATGTGGTACAAATATATCGTTAAAAACGTTGCCAGGGCGAATAACAAAACCGCAACCTTTATGCCTAAACCCATGTTTGGAGATAATGGAAGTGGGATGCATGTTCATCAGAGCATCTGGAAAGATGGCAAGCCCCTGTTTGCCGGAAATGGTTATGCAGGTTTCAGCGAAATGGGAATGCACTACATCGGCGGTATTTTGAAACACTCCCGTGCGATTTGCGCTTTTGCCGCACCGACCACCAACTCCTACAAACGGTTGGTGCCCGGCTATGAAGCCCCGGTTAACCTGGCTTATTCCAGCCGGAACCGGAGCGCGTCCATCCGGATCCCGATGTATTCTCCGAGCCCCAAAGCCAAGCGCCTCGAACTCCGTTATCCCGACCCGTCTTGCAATGGCTATCTGGCTTTCTCGGTAATGCTCATGGCTGGTCTGGATGGTATCGAAAATAAAATTGATCCTGGTGAGCCGCTGGATAAAAATATTTACTCCCTCGGGCCCGAAGAGTTGGCGGGCATTCCCACTCTGCCTCATTCTTTGGATCAGTCACTTCAAGCTTTGGAGGAGGATCATGAATTCCTTCTCAAGGGCGATGTGTTTACTCAAGACTTGATTGAGACCTGGATCGAATATAAACGTGAGAATGAAATTGCGCCTATGCGTTTGCGTCCGCACCCTATGGAATTCCAAATGTATTACGACTGCTGATTTCAAAAAAAGTTTAACACTAAAGCCCCTTGGGTTCTCCCAAGGGGCTTTTTTATGGGATGAATTAGAAAGGTACTTGGGTTAAAATCCGAACGCCCTGGGAAAATTTCTATGACCTTTAATGAAGAACTGATCTGCCGAATTCACCAACGCCAGCCTTGGGATGAAACCCTTTCCCAGCCTTTGCGGGGTTTTGCGCTTCGCGATCCAGAAAATTCCTGGAAAGACCTTGTTGCCCTGGCTGGTCATGCCCGATTTGAAAAACTGTATCCAGATTTTTTCAAGGTTTTACTGGAATTGATTTCCGGTTCGCATAACGCGGATATGGCCTTGCACAATTTCGAACGCTTTTCAGGAAAAATTCTGGACAAGGATTATTTATACACACAATTGACAGAATCACCGCCTTTTTTTAAAGCCCTGGTTTTTTTGTTTTCCGGCAGTCAGATTCTCACTGATGCTTTGCTCAAGGAACCTTCATATGTAGATTGGTTGAGTCGGCCTGAGACTTTAGCTAATTCCAAATCTAAAGATATGCTGATGCGGGATTTTTATGAGATGGCAGGAGAAGAATTTCAAAGCAAAAACATTTTTTCACCCTTAAGAAAATTTAAAAAACGCGAATACATACGAATCGGATTGCGCGACCTGCTGGGAAAGGTCGACTTCCAGGAAACGGTTGAAGATATTTCCAACCTTGCCGATGTTTGCCTGCAAGCCGCTTATGAACATGCCGACCGGGAATTGCGCAAGAAATATGGCAGTCCTTTTTATCAAACTGCTGATGGAAACTGGAAAGAATCGGAATTTGCCATTCTGGGTATGGGCAAACTCGGGGGCCGCGAACTTAATTACAGCTCAGATATTGACCTGATTTATATTTATTCGTCGAATCAGGGGGAAACACGCCCTGCGAGCGAAAAAGATTCATCTATCTCAAGAATCAGCAATCATGAATATTTTACCAGGCTGGCACTGGAAATTACCAAATCCCTCAACGAAATAACCGCGGATGGCAATGTGTTCCGGGTAGACCTTGAACTGCGTCCGGAAGGAAAAAGTGGCGAGATTGTGAACTCCCTGGCCAGTTGCGAAATTTATTACCAGTCATGGGGAAGAACCTGGGAAAGGCAGGCTCTCATCAAAGCCCGTGTTTCCGCAGGCAGTGATAACCTGGGCAAGGAATTCTTTGAAATGATTGAGCCGTTTATTTACCGGCGAAGCCTGGACTTTGAGGCCATTGAAGAAATAAAGTCCATGAAGCACAAAATCAATAAAAGCCTCAAGGGAAAATACTCCAGGGGAAATATTAAATTGGGTTTCGGGGGAATCCGGGAAGCAGAATTCTTTGTCCAGGCCTACCAATTGTTATTGGGCGGGAGAGATAAAAGCTTGCGTGTTCGCGATTCACTGGGAGCCATGAAAACCCTTCGCGAAAAAAATATAATTACAGAAGAGGATCACAACCGGCTCCGCGAGGCTTATATTTTTCTGCGCAACCTGGAAAACCGTGTGCAGATTACCTTCGGCCTGCAAACCTACCTTCTACCTGATAACGAAACTGACTTGGCCGTGCTGGCCCGAAAAATGAGGATTTCGGGGGATAGTCAGAAAGCTCTGGCTGATAACCTGATGAAGGAATATGAAAAACACACGCAGGTTGTGGGAACCATGTTCGCCGAACAATTTGTCGAAAAGGAAAAGCGGGAAGCCGCAGAAACGATTTCCAGCGAATGGAACCGGGCTCGAATAGGGGAGGAGCAGTTTACGGAAAGCAGGCTGGAAGAAATCCCCCTTCTTCCCGATCCGAAAAGAGCTTACCGGTTTCTTGAGTCCTTTCGCGATGGACCCCAGTTTTCGCATCCGTCTATGCAAAGCATTCAGGGATTTTACAGCATCATTCCCAAAATATTCCAGCAGTGCGGAAAGGTTCCCAGGCCGGACTCGGCAATTGAGAACCTGTGCCGGTTTGTGGAAGCGACGGGAGCCAGGGAATCTTTTCTTAATTTATTCCTGGAAAATGAAAAATTTCTTGAGTTACTGCTCATACTTTTTGGTAGCAGTGGATTGTTATCGCAAATCCTGATCAGACGGCCTGACCTGGTGGATGTTTTGACGGACATGGATAGTATTTACCGTTTCAAGTTGGCTGAAAAAATACAGGAAGATTTAAACCGGGCCTTAAAAAATTCTCCGGATTTTGAGTCCAGGTCCTTGGTGCTCCGGCGTATTAAACAGGCCGAGGAACTTCGTATCGGGGTGCGCTACCTGATCAAGGAAGCGGACCTTGCCGGGACGTTGGCGGACCTTTCAAATCTTGCGGATGTTTTTCTGGAGACGGTATTTCAGATTGCCTGTGAAGAGTTAGAAAAAAAATCAGCCGACCGCAACCTTCGTGATTTTTGCATCATTGGTATGGGCAAGCAGGGAGGGCATGAACTGAATTTCGGATCGGATCTTGATGTCCTGCTGGTCTACGATGAAGGAGAAAGCGAACCCCCTCCTGAGGGATTTGCCGCTTACTACTCAGCCTTATCGCAGATGATCTATAAGCTGACATCTGAAATGACTTCGGCCGGCTATGCTTACAAGATTGATACGGAACTCAGGCCCGAGGGTGATTCGGGGGTATTGGTGCTTTCTGTCCAGGGTTATGAAAAATACTTCCAATCCCGAGCCAAATTCTGGGAGCAACAGGCCCTGGTGCGGGCACGGTTTGTGGCGGGCAACCCAGAGGTTGGGAAAAAATTCATTGAGTCCGTTCACCGTTTTGTTTATCGGGAGAAGTTTGAATACGGCTCGCTCATAGAGATTTCACGCCTCCGGGAAAGAATGGAGCAGGAACTGGCAAAGGAAGCCACTAAAGGAAAAAATGTGAAACTGGGTTTTGGGGGTTTAGCCGATATCGAGTTTGTAGTGCAGATTCTCCAGTTGATGCACGGTAAAAAGTTTAAGCGTCTTCGTCAGACCAACACACTTTCTGCCTTGAAAAACTTTGTTGCCCTTGGTTTGGTTGACCAGGGCATGGCCGAAGAACTTCAGGACAGTTATCTTTTTTTGAGAAACCTGGAATGTGTCCTGCGGATCATCCGCGACACTCCTACCAACAATCTTCCTAAGAAAAGCAATGAGTTGGCACCCGTGGCCCGTCTGCTTGGCTATGAAGGTGATTCTGCCGAAATCCTGGCAGGCACTTTGCTCGTTGATTATGATCGCCATACCCAGCGGGTCCGCAAACATTATCGTAAAACTATAGGCAACCTCCTTCGTGCCCATTAGCCACTGGGCAGGAGCCAACGAGCAATTATATTTACCGCCGGGAAAAATTCCTACTCATCAGCTCCACGCTTAGTGGCCTGGTTGAGCTTATAGTCGATGCTGTCGATTAGAGCCTGCCAACTGGCTTCAATGATATTTTCGGAGACGCCCACTGTTCCCCATCTGGAATGATGGTCGCCAGATTCCACCAGCACCCGGGTTTTGGCGCGGGTGCCTTGTTTCTCATCCAGAATGCGGACCTTGTAGTCATAGAGGTTGACATCTTCCAGTTCCGGATAAAATTTTACCAGGGCTTTTTTGATGGCTTTATCAAGGGCGTTGATCGGGCCTGTGCCTTCGGCGGCTGAAACTTCCTGAACGCCATTGACCAGCAACTTGACCGTGGCCTCGGAGATGGGTTCTTCATCTTCCTTGCGTTTTTCAACGATGACACGGAACCCGATAAACTCGAAAAAAACTTCTTTCTGGCCCAAGGCGTCACGCATCATCAGTTCAAAAGATGCTTCGGCACCTTCATACTGGAAGCCGAGATTCTCGGACTCTTTAAGAGAATTGAGAATTTTCGCTACCTTGGGATCATTATCATTAATATTGATGCCATATTCCTTGGCTTTGTGGAGCACACTACTTTTACCTGAAAGATCGGAAACAAGAATGCGCTGATGATTGCCCACTTTTTCAGGTTCGATGTGTTCATAGGTCAGCGCGTTTTTGCGCACCGCGCTGACATGCACACCGCCTTTATGGGCAAACGCGCTTTTCCCTACAAACGGTTGCTGGTTCCAGTGCGCCCTGTTGGTCAACTCATCGACAAAAGCGGAAACGTCTTTCAGGGATTGCAGTTGCTTGTCGGTCACACAGTCAATCCCCAATTTCATTTTCATATTGGCGATGATAGAAACCAGATTGGCGTTGCCGCAACGCTCTCCATAGCCGTTGATGGTGCCCTGCACCTGGTCTGCCCCGGCCTGAACGGCGGTAAGAGAATTAGCGACCGCCACTTCTGAATCGTTGTGGGCATGGATCCCCATTTTTACGGAGATGGATTTTTTAATTTCTCCAAAGATTGAGCGCACCTCGTGCGGAAGTGTGCCGCCATTGGTGTCACACAGGACGATCCAATCGGCCCCGGCAGATTCGGCTTCTTTGATCGCCTTGAGGGCATAGTCCGGATTATTTTTATAGCCATCAAAAAAATGTTCACAATCAAAGAGAACTTCATCGCGGTGCTTTTTCATGTAAGCGATGCTCTCATAGATCATGCGCAGGTTTTCGTCGAGGGTGGTGCCCAAGGCGTCTATCACATGCAGGTCCCAGGTTTTTCCGAACAGGGTCACAACCTGAGTTTCGGTTTTTAAAAGGGCTTGCAGAACGGCATCGTCTTCCACTTTTTTTTCAGGATAGCGAGTGCTACCGAAGGCAGTAATCCGGGTTTGGGAAAACTTGGTGCGGTTGGCCTTTTCAAAAAAATCAATATCTCTTGGGTTTGATCCCGGCCAGCCGCCTTCGACATAGTGCACTCCCAACTCGTCCAGTTTATGGGCGATGCGGATTTTATCTTCGACGGTGAAGGAGATGCCTTCCGCCTGGGATCCGTCCCTGAGGGTGGTGTCATAAATTTTTACGGAACTCATTTTTAAACAACTCTCACTTTTTTAGCGGTTTTCTTTTTGGCGCTCTTTTTAGCGGGCTTGCTCGCCATATCAAAGGCATCGTGCAGGGCGTTGACCGCAAGCCTGGAATGTTTTTGCTCTACGATGCAGGAGACTTTGATCTCGGAGGTGCTGATCATTAATATATTAATATCATTAGCGGACAAAGTTTTAAAAATTTTTGCCGCGACTCCGGAGTGACTGCGCATGCCCGCCCCAACAATAGAAATCTTAACAATCTTTGCGTCGGCAATGACCTGGGTAGCATGGATATTTTTTGCCACTTTATTCATGATGACCATGGCTTCATCCAGTTCCTCCCGGGCCAGAGTGAACGACAGGTCGGTGTGCCCCTGTTCACTGACATTCTGAATGATCATGTCCACGGAAATGGACGCAGATGCCAAAGGCTCAAAAATATTTGCGGCGATACCCGGCTGGTCCGGAACTTCTTTCAGGGTGATTTTTGCCTGGTTTTTGTCGCACATGATTCCGGAAACTACCGGTTGTTCCATTTTCGGATCCTCCTCGCAGATCAAAGTTCCCTTATCTTCTTCCGTGAAAGAAGATTTGACGATCAGGGGCATCTTGTATTTGTGGGCAAACTCTACGCAACGAATTTGCAGGACTTTTGCTCCCAGACTGGCCATCTCCAGCATTTCATCATACGATACCACATCCAACCTTCTGGCCTGCGGCACCATTCTGGGGTCGGCGGTATAAACTCCATCGACATCGGTATAGATTTCACATTGACGCGCGCCCAGCGCAACCGCCAGGGCCACGGCCGAGGTGTCTGACCCTCCTCTGCCTAATGTCGTCACATCCCCTTCCGCATTGATGCCCTGGAATCCGGCGACCACGAGCACATGGTTTTCTTCAAGCAATTTACGAGCCCGCTGGGTATCAATATTGGTAATGCGAGCCCGGGTGTGGGTGCTGTCTGTCTGCATGCCTATTTGCCTCCCTGTCATCGAAAGGGCGGGTATACCCCTGGTTTGCAGAGCAAGGGCCAAAAGGGCGGCGGAGATACGCTCGCCTGATGACAGGAGCAAATCGACTTCCCGTCGCGCGGGATTTTGAGAAAGACTGCGTGCCATTTCCAACAACTTATTGGTTTCTCCCGCCATGGCCGAAACCACGACAAGGATATCAATGCCGGATTTCCGGGTTTTGACGATGCGGTCAGCCACATGTTCGATGCGTTCCAGAGTTCCTACAGAGGTGCCGCCATATTTTTGTACGATCAAAGGTTTGCTCATAACTGGTTTGCCAAAAAAGCCGCCAATAGATCGGGTGCGTTGGCGAATGGTTTTCCTGTTGCTAAAAGCTGTTCATCATATTTGCCATTAGTATTCCCTGACGCGGCGGGATAAACCAGATAGGGAACAGGAGACCGTTCATATTTCATCGACATGGCGGAACTGACATGGTTGACCACCACCATCATTTTTATATCACCCATTGTTTCCATGGCCTGTGCCAGAGGTTTAATGACCTCCGCATCGAAGTCTTCAATCACCAAAATCTTATCGTCAATACTGCCTTTGAGTGAAACTTCCTCTCCTGCTGAAATGTGGAGAAAAACCAGGTCTTTGGTTTCCAGCTCCTTGAGCGTCGCACAAACTTTGGCGGAATAATTGGTGTCGGAAAATCCGGTCGCACCTTCCACATCCACGACATCCATGCCGGTGAGTTTGCCGATTCCTTTGACCATCAAAGACGCAGTGATTAATGACGCGTTTTTATCATAACGTTTTTTGAAGGAGGGCAAGCTGGGTAGTTCGCCGTTTCCCCAAAACCAAACGCTGTTCACCGGGTCTTCTTTGTTGGCAACCCGTTTTTTGTTGTAGGCGTGGTTATGCAAAATAATTTGCGCCTGATTCATCACGAAGACCAACTCGCGGTTTTCCTCGGGCATGAACTGTCGGATGCCCTCGCCGATGAGTTCGTTGGGCGCGGATAACCTTTCCGCAATCGGCGGACTCTTTATAAACATCAAGTTGTGATAACCGCCGCCGGGATGAAATGTGACCGGGGCATCGACCACCTGGTTTTTAAGGGCATCCATGAGGAGACAGGAATCATTGCGGGAAAGGTGTCCGCCGGTATAATCTTTCATGACCATGTCGTCATGGGTGGGTTGCAAGGTTACCAGGTCGCAACAAAGCGCGATCTCGTCCGGCCCAGGTTGTATCCCCAACCCCCTGGCAGAAAGCGGGGCATGACCCGAAGAATATTTTTTAGGGTCAAGGCCCAGAAGGCCCAGACAGGAGATTTCATTTCCGGGATGTAAATCTTCCGGAATGGTTTGAACAGGCCCACAAGCCGCATTTTGAGCCAGAGCATCCAGATTAGGGGTGTCTGCCAACTGCAACGGGGTTTTATTACCTTTTTCCGCGAAAGGCTTGTCTGTCAGGCCTGCCACGATAATAACCAACTGCTTCATTTCTTCAGGGATACTTAGGATTGAGAATGCAAATGAAATCAGGAAATCATAATTATAGCTTAATTTTTGTCATTTCCATAACTTATTGAGAAACAAGGTTGAGGGTGACCATTTGGAGCCAAATGTGGCGGGTTAAATAGAATTTATACAATCGTGACTTTGTTGGCGGTTGCCTTGATGTACCCTGTTTTTGTCCGACGAACGGACTATGAAAATCTGTAGGAAAATTTTTATTCTGCCCGGTTCCCCGGTTT
>Ga0210019_1003568_pt1 | contig 14186 bp, 16 predicted proteins | sample CryGeyCG2114_020_2_FD_183969 | JGI IMG/M metagenome (GOLD analysis project Ga0210019, IMG submission 183969) | Groundwater microbial communities from aquifer - Crystal Geyser CG11_big_fil_rev_8/21/14_0.20 (SPAdes) (version 2) | ecosystem: Environmental > Aquatic > Deep subsurface > Groundwater ...
TGGCGAGAGCCTCGGAGGCGACGGCATGCGCGAGTGCGTAATCTCCGCGGGCGAAAAACGCCATGCCCAGGGCCGCGAGCTTGCCCGGATGCGTGGGGTCGCTCTGATGGAGTTCTTCAAGGGCGGCGCGGGCAAGGGCGGCGGATTCGCCGCCCGGAGCATTCTCATCGCCCGCGGCCAGACGAGAGAGGGCGTCCAATGATTGGCGTCCCTCAGGCGAATCGGGATGCTCGCGCGCGATCTCCGCGTGGATCGGGACGCTCAGCGAGGCGTCGCGCGGGCCCCGAAGCCGCTGCCTCATCGCGGCGGCGGGCCCTCCTGCTCCAAGTATGATTTCGGCATGAGCGAGACTGAAGGCTTCCGTGCTGAAGAGCTGGCGCGCGGCATACATCACATAAAAGGAGTCGACCGGCCGGCCCGCCTTCCAGAGTGCGTCGGATAGGCGCAGATGCGCGCGCGCGTCAAGAAGATGCGAACGGAATTCCCTGCGGGCCGCTTTCAGCCGGCTCTCGGCCTCGGCGCGTGATTCGGCGGTGACGCTCGAGGCTCCTCCGGAACGGGGGGCTGACTTGAACCAGCTCATCATGATGATCGAGTAGGCGGCGAAGGCGGCCGCTATCATCAAAAGCGCGACCACGATGAGAAGGTTCGTTTGCCGCGACGAGCGGGAGGAAGGCGCGTTCATTCATTTTATTATAGGAAAAAGAGCCCGCCCCCCGGCATTCGGGGGGCGGGCGTACTTGGAGTCCTAAGGGCTATTTTGAGAAGAACTTCCAGCGCCGGTCTGAGTCGTCGTCGCGGCGTTCGAGCATGTGCTCCTCGACCTGCGTCCAGGGGTCGGTTTCCTCGCTTGGAGCGGTCATGCGCTGCCAGGCCTTCTCGCTTTCCTCAAAGCGTTTGACCAAAGTTTCAAGATGCGAGACCTCATCGGCGGTCATCGTTTCCGCGGGCGCGGCCTTCAGGGTGAGGCGGCGTACGGGGGCCCTTTTGGCCTTACGGGGAGCCGCTTTTTTCGCGGCCTTTCGCAGAACCTTTTTTTTCATGAGTCCTCCGGGGCCGAACCGCATAAGTGGGCTCGGGATAGGAGTGTAACGGGAGTTCCGGATTTTCGCAAGGGGGGTATTTGAAAAACAATGATGATTATTGACTATCTCGTCATCGGCCGGCTGTTTATTTAGTTTTCGGTGTGCGCGTCGCGCAGGCTCAGGACGATGTCGCGCCAGATTTGGTCTTCCTGGCCGCCGGAGAAGAAGTAGATTTGGTTCTGTCCAAGGACGAAGGCCTCGGTCCTGGGGAATGGGGACAGCACGGTCACTGAAATGCCGGGCAAGGTGGCGATCTGCATGTTCTTCATCGAGAAGGTCTCGCCCGCGTTCTTGTATTTTCCGGCCGCCATGCGCGAGAGATTCGCGACCCCGGTGGGGTTATTGGGAAACTGGGTCGGAAGAACCTCGAGCTTGATGATGCCGAGCTGGCCGAACAGCCCCTCGTTGAGAAAATTCGTCGGATCGGTTCCCTTTTTGCAGAAGTAGATGATTTGATGCTGCTTGCTGGAATCGGTGAAATCGGAGACGCCGACATAGTCCTTGGGCAGGCGCACGACCCAGCCGGCGTGGCCGATGAAGGCGGACTCGCCCGAGGGATTCTCCGTGTTGCCCTCGGCGTCGGTCAGCTTCGGCTTCTGCGAGAGTGCGTACATCCCGATCGACAGGATGAGCGCGACTCCGATGCAGAGAAAGGCGATGGCGGCCAGGCCGGCCTTCGGGCGGGTCGCGATCTTTTTAGAAACGGTCGTCGGCGAGCGAAGGGCCGCGGCCAGGGAGTCGCTGAAATCCGCGTCGGTGACGCCTTCGTCGGCGAGCTGTTTGCGCAGCGTTTCGACCGGAAAACTCTTCAGGTTGTCCTTGAGATACTCAACCACATCGGGACGCAGCATCAGCCGCGCCCCTCGGCGACGCGCAGAAGATATCGGCCGTACTCGTTCTTGCGCATCGGCTCGGCGAGCGCGCGCAACTGCTTGGCGTTGATGTAGCCGAGGTTGAAGGCGATCTCCTCCAGGCAGGCGACCTGCAGAGCCTGCCGCTCCTCGATGACCTGGATGAAGGTCGAGGCCTGGAGCAGGGCTTCATGCGTGCCGGTGTCGAGCCAGGCGATGCCGCGGCCCATCTTTTGCACGTGCAGCCGGCCCTTCTTCAGGTAGGCCTTGTTCACATCGGTGATCTCAAGCTCCCCTCGTGGCGAAGGCTTGAGATTCGCGGCGATGTCGAGCACCGAGTTGTCGTAGAAGTACAGCCCCGTCACGGCGAAGTTCGACTTGGGCTTGAGGGGCTTCTCGGCGAGGCTGATGGCGCGGCCTCTCGTGTCGAACTCGACGACGCCGTAGCGTTCCGGATCCTTGACGTGGTAGGCGAAGATGGTCGCTCCCGTTTTCTGCGCCGCGGCGGCATGGAGGTGCCCGGGCAGACCGTGGCCGTAGAAGATGTTGTCGCCGAGAACGAGCGCGGTCCGGTCGTTGCCGACGAAGTCGGCGCCGATGATGAAGGCTTGAGCCAGGCCCTCGGGCTTGGGCTGGACCGCGTATGAAATGCGAAGCCCGGCCCAGGAGCCGTCGCCGAGAAGGCGGACGAAGGACGGACGGTCCTCGGGGGTCGTGATGATGAGGATGTCGCGTATGCCGGCCAGCATCAGCGTCGACAGGGGATAATAAATCATCGGCTTGTCGTAGACGGGGACAAGCTGCTTGCTGACCGCGCGGGTCACGGGATACAGCCGCGACCCCGAGCCTCCGGCGAGCACGATGCCTTTCATGCGCAGACTAGCCATATCGAATGATCTCCCAAAAGAATGCGCCCGGTCGGACTTGAACCGACGACCAATCCGTTATGAGCGGACCGCTCTAACCAACTGAGCTACGGGCGCGTATCTCTCATTTTACAGACTTTTTTCGATGAGTGGGGCATCGGCTCGCGATTCGGCCGTTTTCCCGCCGCCCCGCCTCGGAATACTCCTCCGACCGGGTACAACTACGCATAGATGTCCAATCGGTATAGACGCATAATGACGGGAGATATTCGTCGATGTATCTGTGCGGAGGCGCCATGAAAAAGAAGAGAAAACCTAAATCAAAATCCGAACTCCCGGCCGGGGTTCTTCCTGTCGGGATGCATAAAACCCACATCGTCTTCACGGCTAAAGTTAAGGCTGAAAAGCTCACAAATGTCTTCACGCCGATGGAGACCGGTCAGCCGGATCAAGATTCCGTGCCGGGCGTCGATAACCCCCAGGCCGTGCAAGGCGGATTAGGGCCGCTCAACCAGGAAGGTGAGGGCGAAAGCCAAAACGATCAACTGGCGGCGTTGGAGCAGATCGAGCCGGAAGAGTAGGCGGCCGATGACTGCAAAGCCCTCCTCCGCGCTGACCGAAGAGCAGTCACGCAAGATCGACGCCTATTGGCGCGCGGCGAATTATCTGTCGGTCGGCCAGATTTATCTCCGGAATAATCCCCTGCTGAGAAGGCCGCTCACGCTCGGGGATGTGAAGCATCTGAAGTTGGGGCATTGGGGTACGACTCCCGGCCAGAACTTCATCTATGCGCACCTGAACCGGGTGATCAAAAAATACGACCTCGACATGATCTTCGTCTCCGGCCCCGGACACGGCGGGCCGGCCGTCGTGGCCCATACCTACCTCGAGGGCACCTACAGCGAAGTCTATCCCGACATCAGCCGCGACGAGGCCGGGCTTCAAAAGCTTTTTAAGCAGTTTTCCTTTCCCGGCGGTATTCCCAGCCATGCCTCTCCGGAGTGTCCGGGCTCGATCCACGAGGGCGGCGAGCTGGGCTATTCCCTCAGCCATTCGTTCGGAGCAGTGTTCGATAATCCGGATCTCATCGTCGCCTGCGTCATCGGAGACGGCGAGGCGGAAACCGGACCGCTGGCCACCGCCTGGCACTCCAACAAGTTCCTCGATCCGGCCACCGACGGAGCGGTTCTGCCGATTCTTCATCTCAACGGCTACAAGATCGCCAATCCGGCCCTGCTTGCCCGCATCACCAAGCTGGAGCTGGAACAGCTGCTGCGCGGCTACGGCTGGGCGCCCTATTTCGTCGAGGGTCATGAGCCGGAATTGATGCACGCGGCCATGGCCGCGGCGCTCGACGCGGCGGTGGAGGAAATCCAAACCCTCCAGAGTAACGCTCGGGTAGGCGGCGATCTCGAGCGGCCTCGCTGGCCGATGATCGTCTTGAATTCTCCCAAAGGCTGGACCGGGCCGAAGGTGGTCGACGGCGTACAGATCGAAGGCACCTTCCGTTCGCACCAGGTCCCGCTCTCCGTTGACGCCGCGCATCCCGAGCACCTCAAGATGCTGGAAAGCTGGATGAAGAGCTATAGGCCGGAGGAGTTTTTCGAGGAAAGCGGTCGCCTGAAGCCGGAGCTGGCCGAACTCGCTCCGAGGGGAGAGCGGCGCATGGGCGCCAATCCCCACGCCAACGGCGGCCTCCTGCTGCGCGACCTGAATATGCCGGACTTTCGGGATTATGCGGTGAGCGTACCTGCGCCGGGTGCGGTGACGGCGGCCGACACGCACGAGCTCGGCGTCTTCCTTCGTGACGTGGTTAAGCTTAACTCGGAACAGCGAAACTTCCGGATCTTCGGTCCGGACGAAACCCTCTCCAATCGTTTGAGCGCCGTGTTCGAGGCCACCGATCGCCAGTGGGACGTGCGGATGCAGGATAACGACGAGTTCCTCGCCCGCGAGGGCCGAGTCATGGAGATGCTGAGCGAGCATCAATGCGAAGGCTGGCTCGAGGGCTATCTGCTCACGGGACGGCACGGGCTTTTCAACTGCTACGAGGCGTTCATTCACATCATCGATTCGATGTTCAACCAGCACGCCAAGTGGCTGAAGGTCACGGCGGAGCTGCCGTGGAGAAAGAAAATAGCCTCGCTGAATTATCTGCTGGCTTCGCATGTCTGGCAGCAGATGCACAACGGCTTTACCCATCAGGATCCCGGGTTCATCGATCATGTGGTCAATAAGAAGGCCTCGATCGTGCGCGTCTATCTGCCGCCGGACGCGAACTGCCTGCTGTCGGTTTGGGACCATTGCCTGCGCAGCCGCCACTACGTCAACGTCGTGATCGCGGGCAAATATCAGGCGCCGCAGTGGCTGACGATGGACGAGGCCGTCCGGCACTGCACCGAGGGCATCGGCATCTGGGAGTGGGCCTGCAGCGACGGCGGCGGAGAGCCCGACGCCGTCATGGCCTGCTGCGGCGACGTGCCGACGCTCGAGACGCTCGCCGCCGTTTCCATTCTGCGCGAGCATCTGCCGGACCTGAAGGTCCGCGTGGTCAACGTTGTCGACCTCATGAAGCTGCAGCCGCAAAGCGAGCACCCGCATGGGCTGAGCGATGAGGCTTTCGACGCATTCTTCACTAAAGGCAAGCCGGTTATTTTCGCTTTCCACGCCTACCCGTGGCTGATCCACCGGCTGACCTATCGCCGCACCAACCACGACAACATCCATGTCCGCGGCTATAAAGAAGAAGGCACCATTACCACATCCTTCGACATGACGGTGCTCAACGAGCTGGACCGTTTCCATCTCGTGATGGACGCCATCGACCGGCTGCCGCAGACCGGGGATGCGGGGCAGCGCCTGAAGCGGACGCTGACCGATAAGCTCGTCGAGCATAAGCGGTACATCGTCAAGAACGGCATTGACCTGCCGGAAATTCGGGACTGGAAGTGGGCAGGACAAAAATGAAAATCGCTCTAAAGAGCTACCGCGTTCAGCCCGGACAGCGGTTCAAGTTTGAGACCTGGCCGACGAAGGTGAAGCCCATTTGCAAGTCCAAGAAAAAATATAAAAAGCTCCGCGGAAAACAGGTTGCGGAGCTGCAGGAGCTGCAGCGTCTTCACTACGCATCCAATCGTTATGCGTTGCTGTTGATCATTCAGGGCATGGACGCCGCCGGCAAGGATGGGACCATCCGGCACGTCATGTCCGGGGTCAATCCCCAGGGCTTCCAGGTCTTCAGCTTCAAACAGCCGAGCGCGGAGGAGTTGGAGCACGACTTTCTCTGGCGCACGACCCGTTGCCTGCCGGAGCGAGGACGCATCGGCATTTTCAATCGCTCCTATTACGAGGAGGTTCTCATCGTCCGCGTGCATCCGGAGATCTTGCGCGGCCAAGGGTTGCCGGAGGAACAGCTCAATTCAAAAACGCTCTGGCGGGACCGTTACCGGTCCATCGTCGATTTTGAGGAGCACCTGCACCGCAACGGGACACGGATCGTGAAGATCTTCCTGCATCTCTCCAAGGACGAGCAGCGCAACCGCTTCCTTGATCGCATCGACGAGGCGGATAAGAACTGGAAATTCAGGCTCGCCGACGTCAACGAGAGGGAATACTGGAAGGAGTACATGAGCGCAGTTGAGGTGTGCATCGATCAGACGAGCACCCGGCACGCGCCCTGGCATGTCGTCCCCGCCGACGACAAGGAGAACGCGCGGTTGATCGTTTCCAAAATCCTCCTGGAAGAATTCCGAGGGCTTGGGATGGAGTACCCGAAGACCACCGAGAAGCGTAAGAAGGAATTAGAAGAGATCCGCAAAGAACTTTGACGGCTGGAGAAAAATCATGCCACACGATCTGACCATCGCTCAGTACTTAAGGAGCCGAAGTCCCATCTCTCCGGCCAGGCTTCCCATCGTGCCGGCGGCATTCGTGACCATCTCGCGGGAGGCCGGCGCGGGTGCGCACTCGCTCGCCGACGCCCTTGTCGCGAGGCTTTCGAAGGAGAAGGACCCTCGATTGGCGGGCTGGCATATTTTCGATCGGGAAATTACCGAGCGTGTGGCGAAGGATCCCGGCCTTCAGGTCTCCCTGAAGTCTCTTCTCAACGAGGAATTCCATGAAGGGCTTGAGGATTACTTTCGCAGCGCATTTTCCAGCAAGGGTTCTCAGTTAAAGATCGATCATCACATCTTCCGCACTGTCCGGAGCATCTGCGCCCTTGGCAAGGCGATCATCATCGGCCGGGCGGGTGCGCTGGTGACGCGCGATCTGCCGCGAGGGGTGCACGTTCGCCTCGTTTCGGAGCGGGAAATCCGCGTCGAACGAATCGTGAGCGATACCGGCGTTACGTCGGCCGAGGCGCGCAAGAACCTGGATCTCAAGGATGCGCAGCGGGCTCACATGGTCAAGGCCGACTTCGGCAAGGACATCGTCGAGCCGCTGCTCTATGATTGCGTGTGGAATACCGCCACGGTTTCCTCCGAGGAGATCGCCGAGACGCTGACCGGTTTGATCCTCAGGCGCTCAGACTGACATGGGGACGAAGACAAGCATCGGCGTGGTGGTCTCGGTGCGCGGCAGCGTCGTAGACGCTAAATTCGACGGTCCTTTGCCGCCCATCTACACGGTGCTGCGCGCGGGCGAAGGGGGGGAGATCGTCGTCGAAGTGTTGACGCAGCTGGACGAGCGCCGCGTACGCGGCATCGCGTTGACGCCGACGCAGGGACTTGCCCGCGGCATGGAGGTCGAGGACACGGGCGGGCCGTTGAAGGCGCCGGTGGGCAAGGGGATTCTTTCACGCATGTTCGACGTGTTCGGCAACGTCATTGACCGTGGGGAGGCGCCCGCGGACATCCAATGGCGCACGGTCCATCGCGCCCCGCCCTCGCTGTCGCGTCGTTCCACGAAGTCCGAGATCTTTGAAACGGGCATCAAGGGCATCGACGTGCTCATGCCGCTGGAGCGGGGCGGCAAGGCCGGGCTCTTCGGCGGGGCGGGCGTGGGCAAGACGGTCTTGCTCACCGAGATGATCCACAACATGATCGGCCACCAGGAGGGCGTCAGCATCTTCTGCGGCATCGGGGAACGCTGCCGGGAGGGCGAGGAGCTTTATCGTGATATGAAGGAAGCCGGGGTCCTGCCGAACATGGTGATGGTCTTCGGCCAGATGAACGAGCCGCCGGGCAGCCGGTTCCGTGTGGGCCATGCCGCGCTGACGATGGCCGAGTATTTTCGTGATGACGAGCGCCGCGACGTGCTGCTGCTCGTCGACAACATCTTTCGCTTCATCCAGGCCGGCATGGAGGTGTCGGGGCTGATGGGGCAGATGCCGTCGCGCCTGGGCTATCAGCCCACGATGGGCACCGAGCTGTCGCGGCTCGAGGAACGCATCGCCAACACCGACACCGGCGCCATTACCTCCATCCAGGCGGTCTATGTGCCGGCTGATGATTTCACCGATCCGGCCGCGGTGCATACATTTGGGCATCTCTCCGCCTCCATCGTGTTGTCTCGCAAGCGGGCGAGCGAGGGCCTTTACCCGGCCATCGATCCGCTTCAATCCAATTCCAAGATGGCCGCGCCGGGCGTGGTCGGGGAGCGTCATTACGGCTTGGCTCAGGAGATACGGCGCACGCTCGCGCAATACTCGGACCTCAAGGACATCATCGCCATGCTCGGCCTCGAGCAGCTGTCGTCGGAGGACCGCAATGTGGTCGCGCGCGCCCGTCGTCTGGAGCGCTTCCTCACCCAGCCCTTTTTCACGACCGAGCAGTTCACCGGCCTTAGAGGAAAGCTCGTCAGCCTCAAGGACGCGCTGGACGGCTGCGAAAGAATCCTGAACGATGAATTCAAGGACTTTCCCGAAAGCGCGCTCTACATGATCGGACCTATCAGCGAGGCGAAGAAAAAAAAAGAGAAGCCCACTGCGGAAGAGTAAAAATCGAATCCTGAACCGGAGGTCGAGCATGCCGTCGTCGCTGATGAGGCTTAAGATTCTCCTGCCCTTCCAAATTTTCGCCGAGGTGGCCGGCGTGTCGCGCATCGTCGCGGAGGCGCAGGAGGGCTCGTTCGGACTCCTGCCGCGCCGTCTGGATTGTGTGGCGGCGCTCAAGCCGGGGGTTCTCATCTACGAAACCCAAGAGGACGGCGAGGTCTGTGTGGCCGTCGATGAAGGCGCGTTGGTCAAGACCGGCTTGGCCGTGTCCGTCTCCGTGCGCAACGCGATCGCCGGATCGGATCTCGGCCAGCTGCGTGAGGCTGTGGAGCGAGAGTTCCTGGACCTGAGCGACGGAGAGAAAAATGTCCGCTCGGTGATGGCGAAAATGGAGAGCGGCTTCATCCGCCGTCTCGCGGAGTTTCATCGTGAGTGAAGAATCGGAAAACAAAACCCCAAAGGGCTCGGCCGCATTCGGCCGGAAGGTCGGCGCGGATGCGGCACGCAAGCTTAAGGCGCGGCGCAACCCCGCGCCGGGAGTCTGGTTCGGCTTGGGCATGATGGGGCTCATCGGCTGGTCGGTGGTCGTTCCCACGCTTATGGGCGCGGCGCTCGGTCTCTGGCTCGACAAGCGGCACGCCGGGGGACATTCCTTGGTGCTGCCTTTGCTGGTGGCCGGGCTCGTGCTAGGCTGCTTCAACGCATGGCGTTGGGTCGACAAGGAAGACAGGGCGATGCGGGAGAATGGCGATGAATGAGACTTTGATGATTTTGTTCGCATGGGCGGCAGGAGGGGGCCTCGGCGCGATGTTCTTCGGCGGCCTCTGGTGGACGGTTCGCAAGGGCATGGCGTCCGAACAGCCTGCTCTTTTGTTTTTCTGCAGCCTGGCGGTGCGGATGAGTCTTGCGTTGGCCGGTTTCTATTTCGTCTCGGAGGATCATTGGCAGCGCCTGCTCGCATGCCTGCTTGGATTCATTATGGCGCGCGCCCTCATGATAAGGCTGACGCGGCCGGCGCCGGTGATGGGAGGCCGCGCATGCGCCTGACCCCGGATGAGATGATCTTCTGGCAGCACGGCTTTCTCAAGCTTAACGCCACCATCGTGTTCACCTGGGGGCTAATGCTCGCTCTGGCGGTCGGCTCGAAGCTCGTCACGCGCAAGCTGTCCATGGGCCTGGAGCGTTCCCCGTGGCAGAATCTTCTTGAGATTATCGTCCTGGGGATCGAGAAGCAGATCGAGGAAGTCGGTCTCAGCGAACCGCGCAAGTATATCGGTTTTATCGGGACGCTGTTTCTTTTCGTCGCCGCGGCCGCGCTTGCCACCGTCATCCCCGGCTACGAGCCGCCGACCGGTTCGCTCTCGACGACGGCTGCTCTCGCGCTGTGCGCGTTCGTGGCCGTGCCGTTTTTCGGTATCGACGAGAAGGGTTTCGGCGGCTACCTTAAGTCCTACGCGGAGCCGACGATCCTCATGCTTCCGTTCAACATCATCAGCGAGGTCTCCCGGACCTTGGCCCTGGCGATCCGCCTGTTCGGCAACATGATGAGCGGGGCGATGATCATCGCCATCCTCCTCAGTATCACCCCCTTTCTCTTTCCCATCGTCATGACCTTGCTCGGGCTGCTCACCGGCATGGTGCAGGCCTACATTTTCAGCATACTCGCGGCGGTTTACATCGCGGCCGCTACGCGTATTCGCAAACCCAAGGAAGAGCCCGAGCCGGCGCCAATAACTTAAAAGATCGCCAGCCGCACCCAGGAGACAATATGGACAACATGACCGTCATCGCCGTCGCCTCGATCGTAACCGCCGGCTTCACGACCAGCATCGGGTGCATGATGCCCGCTTTTGGCGAGGGGAAATCCGTCGCGTCCGCGCTGGCCTCCCTGGCTCAGCAGCCCGACGCCTCCGCCACCATCACTCGGACTTTGTTCGTCGGTCTGGCGATGATCGAGTCCACGGCCATCTACTGCTTCGTGGTTTCGATGATCCTTATTTTCGCCAATCCGTTCTGGAACCGCGTCCTCACTCAAGCCGCGGGGAAGTAGCTTATGCTTATTGACTGGTTCACAGTCGGCGCCCAAGCGCTCAATTTCATCATTCTGGTTTTTCTGATGAAGCGCTTTCTGTACAAGCCCATCCTCAGCGCCATCGACGCGCGAGAGAAGCGAGTCGCCGCCGAACTCGCTGACGCCGACAAGAAAAAAGCGGATGCGCGGAAGGAGGGCGAAGAGTTGAAGCGCAAAAATACAGAGTTCGACGAGCAACGCGCCGCGCTCCTGGCCAAAGCGACGGACGAGGCGGGAACCGAACGCCAGCGGCTGCTCGCACAGGCGCGCCAGGCGGCCGACGCGTTCAGCGTCAAGCGCCAGGAAACTCTGAAAAACGACGCCCACGCCCTCAATCAATCGATCCGTCACCGGGCGCAGCAGGAAGTGTTCGATATTGCGCGAAAAGTGTTGACGGATCTTGCCTCGACGAGCCTGGAATCACGCATGGTCGAGATGTTTTCCCATCGTCTGCGAGAATTGGACGGCGCCGCGAAAGAGGGCCTCGCCAAAGCCCTTAAGTCGTCCTCCGAGCCCGCGCGCGTACGCACCGCCTTCGATCTGCCCGAGGATGAGCGTGCAGCGTTGAAAAATGCCGTCAACGAAACTTTCTCGGTCGATATCCACCTCCGATTCGAGACCACACCTGACCAGATCAGCGGCATTGAACTCACCGCGAATGGAGAAAAGACGGCCTGGAGTATCGCCGAATACCTGGCGTCACTGGGGAAAGGCGTCGATGAACTTCTCAAGGAAAGCGAAATAGCTGAAACCAAGCCTGAGCCGAAACTGGAAGCCAAACCTGATGCGCCGAAGTCCGGAACTGAGGGCCGCTGAACATGGACCCGGAGAACCTCCAAAGCGTTTACGACGGCACATTCGCTCGATTGAGCCAGGTGCGTGAAGCATTCAAACCGAACCTGAAGCCACGAGAGGTGGGCGCGATCGCCAGCATCGCCACCGGTATCGCCAAGGTCACCGGGCTTCCTGGAGTGGGCTCTGAGGAGCTGCTGAAGTTTCCCGGCGACGTGCTCGGCGTCGCGTTCAATGTCGATGAGGATGAGATCGGCGTCGTTCTGCTCGGTGATTACTGGCGCCTCCACGCGGGCGACGAAGTCGAACGCACGGGGCGCGTCATGGACGTGGCCGTGGGCGACGGCTTGCTGGGCCGGGTCATCAACCCGCTCGGCCGGCCGCTTGACGGCAAAGGGCCGTTGGCCGCGGGCAGGCGCCTGCCCATCGAGCGTCCCGCGCCACCCATCATGGACCGGGCTCCCGTCACCGTGCCGCTACAGACCGGCCTCAAGGTCCTCGATGCGCTCATCCCCGTCGGACGCGGCCAGCGCGAGCTGATCCTCGGCGATCGCCAAACGGGGAAAACCGCGATCGCGATCGACGCCATCCTCAACCAAAAGGGCCGGGACGTCGTGTGCGTCTACTGTGCCATCGGCCAACGCGCCTCCGCCGTGGCGAAGGCCACCGCCGTCCTGAAGGAGAAGGGCGCGATGGATTATACCGTCGTGATCGTGGCCGAGGGAAATGACCCGCCCGGGCTCGCCTACATCGCTCCTTATGCCGCGACCAGCATCGCGGAGCATTTCATGGAAGAGGGACGCGATGTCCTAATCGTTTACGACGACCTGACCCACCACGCGCGCGCCTATCGCGAGCTGTCTTTGCTGCTCCGTCGTCCGCCCGGCCGGGAAGCTTTTCCCGGAGATATTTTCTATATCCATTCCAGGTTGCTGGAAAGGGCGACCAATCTGCGTAAGGAACGAGGAGGCGGTTCGCTCACCGCTTTGCCCATCATCGAGACCGAAGCTCAGGACATCTCCGCCTATATCCCGACCAATTTGATTTCCATCACCGACGGGCAGATATACCTGTCGCCGTCACTGTTCGAATTAGGCGTGCTGCCCGCGGTCGATGTGGGGAAATCCGTCTCGCGCGTCGGCGGCAAGGCGCAGTGGGGGGCCTACCGTGCGGTCGCGGGCGATCTCAAGCTCGCCTACGCACAGTTCGAGGAGCTTGAGTCCTTTGCCCGGTTTGGCGCCCGCGTTGACGAGGGCACTCGCAAGATCATCGAGCATGGACGGCGAATACGCGCTTGTCTAAAGCAGCCGGAAAACTCTCCGGTGACCGTGCCCGCGCAAGTCGCCATTCTGCTGGCGTTGAGTGCCGAGCTCTTCGATCGTGTGCCGCTCGATCAGATGGCGGCCGCCGAGCACGCCGTGACGGTGGCGGCGGAGGAAATCCCGGCGGATGTGCGCGGGCGATTGGATGGGGCCGAAAAATTGAGCGCCGCAGATCGCGATGCGATCGTCTCGATCGCTCGTAAATCCCTGGAGCCGTTCCAGCTGAGCCCCGAGAAGAAGGCCAAGCCGTGAGCGACACGCTGGCGGGCTTGCGCCGCAAGATCAGCACTGCGGGAGACCTCCAGTCCGTCGTCCGCACGATGAAGGCCTTGTCCGCCTCGAACATCGGTCAGTACGAGAAATCGGTGCGCGCGCTGGACGACTATTACCGAACCGTGGAGCTGGGCCTGGGCGCGTGCTTTCGGGAGAGCGGACCGGCCGCCGTGGTTGCGCGCCGGAAAGAACAAGCGGATGCGGCCGTGATCGGCGTCATCGTCTTCGGTTCCGACCAGGGGCTGGTCGGCCGGTTCAATGAAGCGTCCGCCGATTACGCTCTTAAGGCGATCGCGGCCATGCCCGGCAAACCTCGTGTTTGGGCCGTCGGTGAGCGTGTTCATACGCGTCTGGCGGACGCCGGCCTTCCTCCCGGAAAACTATTCGCGGTGCCGAACTCCGTCAAGGCCATCGCCCCGCTCGTCGGGCAGCTTCTTGTTGAGACCGAGGGGGCCCACGGCCAAAGCGAGCTGTCGGAGCTCCACCTCTTCTTCAACGGCCCATCCGCCGGAGGAGGCTATGCAGCCGGCGGCCAACGGCTCCTGCCGTTGGACGAGGATTGGCGGCGCGCATTGGCCGAATCCCCCTGGCCGACGGCGAATCCACCGGAGGTCATGGGAGGGGCCGCGACCTTGAGGGCGTTCCTTCGCGGCTATCTTTTCGTTTCGCTCTTCCGGGCCTGCACCGAATCCCTCGCGAGCGAGAATGCGAGCCGGCTGGCGGCAATGCAACGCGCCGACAAGAATATCGATGAACTGCTGGAGAAGCTCAACCGTGCGTTCCATAGTTTGCGTCAGAGCGGCATCGACGAGGAACTGTTCGACGTGACTGCGGGCTTTGAGGCGCTTGGCGGGTCGCGACGGCAGCATTTTCTCATCCGTAAATGAGCCTGAGTGACGTTGCCGGTTTGGCGTTGCTTTTGGATCCATTCTCCTTTGTTTTTGTCGTTGTTGTTGCCGTTGGGAAGATTGTCTGAGAACATGGTGTTGCT
>Ga0210019_1003569_pt1 | contig 14185 bp, 14 predicted proteins | sample CryGeyCG2114_020_2_FD_183969 | JGI IMG/M metagenome (GOLD analysis project Ga0210019, IMG submission 183969) | Groundwater microbial communities from aquifer - Crystal Geyser CG11_big_fil_rev_8/21/14_0.20 (SPAdes) (version 2) | ecosystem: Environmental > Aquatic > Deep subsurface > Groundwater ...
TAATTATTGGATTTATTTTTCTCTATCGAGTCAAAAAATCGATTATTCTTGGAGTATTTTTTTCACTTCCACTTATATCAGGACTCGTAAAAGAGATGGATATCACCCGGTTTACCCGAAGTATGGCGCTGCTCTTATCTGCGGGAATCCCTCTCACGGGAGCGCTTGAGCTTTCTCGAGATGTGGTGTGGAGAAAAGACATGCGGCAGTTGATCAAACATATTGAAATTGCAGTCTCCTCTGGAAAAGAAGTCTCCGATGCGGTACGCGATGCCAAAGGACTCGTGCCAATGATCGTCATCAAACTCATTGAGGCTGGTGAAAAAACCGGATCTCTTGATATTGCAATGCAAAATATTTCTGAACATATGGATTACGAAGTGCAAAGAACGCTCACTACCCTCACAGCACTTCTTGAGCCGATCATGCTCATTTTTATCGGCGTTGCGGTGGGTGGCATGATGATCTCGATCATTGCGCCAATATATGGATTGATCGGACAAGTAAGGAATTTATAACGCGTTCCATATGAACACAAAAGGCTTTACGCTCATAGAAATCTCGGTTGTGATGGCTATCACCGTGATTTTATTAACTCTCACGACTATTAGTCTTATTAGCTTTCAACAAAATGCATTTGTCGATACGACCGTCGAACAGCTTATTTCAGACATGAAATATCAACAAATGAGTGCAATGAATGGCGCAGCAGATGGTGAAAGTACTGCTCAAAAATTTGGTATTCATTTTGACACAAACTCATATACATTGTTTCATGGTGATAGTTTGAACGTATCTGAGCCAACAAATTTCACCATATCACTGGAAAGTGCTATGAGCTTTGCAGATGTAACCTTTCCTCAAGACGAGATCATTTTTGAAAAAGGAAGTGGAGAAATTAATGGATTTGTTGACGGACAAAATACCATCATTATTCAAGATTCGAGCAATACTAATCAAGTAACAATCACGATAAATAAGCTCGGGGTAATTACTCAAATACAATAATATGATATTACGAAAAACACTCCATCATATTCAAAAAAAACAGGCTCAATCCTTGATTGAACTTCTGATCGTCGTTGGTGTTATGGCGGTATTACTTCCTGCAGTATCGATGGGACTTATCGCATCACGAGAAGGAAAACCGCAACAAGAACGACGTATTCATGCAGCTCAACTCATCAAAGAATCACAAGAAGCTTTAAGATCAGTAAGAGAGGCAAGTTGGGCAAATATTGAAACAAATGGAACTTTTTATCCCGAACATGATGGAAGCACTTGGAGTCTTGTTGCAGGGACAGAATTAATAAATGATATTACGCGACAAATTGAGATTGAAGATGTAGAACGAGATGATAATAATCAAATTGTTGGGTCAGGTGGATCTGTTGATCCGTCAACAAAAAAAATTACCATCACTACCTCCTGGGACGCGCCGATTGCAACGTCAATTTCGTCAACGCTCTATCTTACCCGATACCTGGACAATGCTACTTATATTCAAACAACTGAAGATGATTTCAATACGGGAACGCTTTCTGATGTCATTGTGACAAATACCGGAAACGGAGAAGTCACTCTCGGCTCAGGCGGATCAGGATCGTGGTGCAGCCCTTCGCTTACCATCGCTTCACTTGACCTCCCAAAAAGTGGGGTGGCAAATGCAGTCACCGCAATTGAAGGAGAGGCATTTGCCGTAACTGGCGATAATGCATCTGGAGTCGCATTTGCAGATGTTACTATTTCAAATACAGATCCTCCCGTTGCATCAATTCAGAGTACGTTTGATGGGTACAAAACAAATGATGTTTTTGGTGAGGCAGATTACGCATATATTGCAACTGATACGAACAATAAAGAAATTGTAATTGTTGATATATCAACAGGCACACCATCTGAGTCAGGGAGTTTTGATGGCAGTGGTTCAACAAACGCGGATGCAATATTTGTTTCTGGATCGGTTGGATACATGACGCAAGGATCGACGCTTCGCACATTTGACCTTTCAAGTAAGTCTGGATCTCGTCCACAACTGGATTCCGTCAGTCTTGCCGGGACGGGTAAAGCTCTCTCTGTATCTGGTGGGTACGTATATATTGCAGTTGATAATGGCTCGAGCGAATTTCAAATTGTGAATGCCACAAATCCAAGTGACATTTCGATAATTAGTTCAACAGATCTTGATAGTTCAGGCATTTCAGATATTGTGGTTAACGACACAGCTACTCGAGCATATCTCTCAGCAAGCTCAAATAGCGGCTCTCAACCAGAGGCATTTGTAGTAGATATCTCTACAAAAACAGGGAGCAGAACGATTATTGGTACTGCAGAAACCGGATCAATGAATCCAAATGGTATCACCATTGTTCCCGGAAACAAAATGATTGTAGTAGGAACAAGTGGCGAAGAATATCAGGTGTTTGATATTGCTACTGAATCAAGTCCATCATACTGCGGTGGCATCGAAGTTGATTCAGGAATTAATGGAATTGCATCAATTCTTGAAGCTGATGGAGATGCATATTCATATATTATTACTGGTGATGCAAGTGACGAGTTTAAAATTATTGAGGGTGGGCCGGGAGGAACATATAGCAGCTCTGGCACCTACGAATCAGCTACTTTTGATGTGGGATACTCAACCGCATTCAATCGCATTGTTCCCACATTTGTCGACCCGGCAAATACCACCGTACAGCTGCAAATCGCAGTAGCAGATGCTCTTGCGGGAAGCTGTACTGGCGCAACATATGAGTTTGTTGGACCTGATGGCACAACAGGAAGTTATTATACTGCAGAAGGTAGTATCGCATTTGATAATAATGGCGTAAATTATGAGAATCCCGCACGATGCTTTCGATACAAAGTATATTTATCAACCGTCGACTCATCATCAACACCCATTTTTGAAGAAATATCAGTTAATTATTCGCCATGATAAATACTGAAAAAACTCAAAGTCCCAAATTTAAAAAAGGCTTTACACTCATTGAATTGAGTTTGTTTATGGGTCTCTTTTCAATAATTCTTCTTGTTTTGACCACTATTTTTGCAGAGCTTGTCCAGAAGCAACTTGAGATCCAAAGTATGTCTGCAGTTGAAGCAGACAAAAGCTACATTCTTTCTCGCCTTCAATATGATATCGGACGAGCTGATAGCATAACTATTCCCGCAAATGCCGGAGATTCATCTCCCGAACTTGCACTTGAGATCGATGGCAGTACCTACACGTATCAATTGAATGGATTAGCGCTCGTTGCAGATGATAATGGCGACGTCCAAAGACTAAATAATGTCCGTACCGAATTATCAAATCTACAATTTCAACGGGTTGAAAACTCAGGAGGAGTACCAACAATTACGATCTCTATGGATATCATAAGCGCCGTGCAAGAAGCATCGGGACAACGCAGTACCACCATTGATACCACTCTTGGCATTCGATAAAATCACTATGAAAAAAAAGCATCCTCATAATAATCATGGTCAAACCTTGGTCACCCTCCTTGTTTTTACTGTCGTGGCAATCGCCGTAACCAGTACCGCGATTTCAATAATGATCAACATTACTCGCTCTGCAAGCATTGTTGAAAGTCGAATCATTGCCTCTCAAGCAGCAGAAAGTGGAATTGAAAACGCAATTATTCGCGTGCTCAGAGATCCTGAATATGCGGGAGAAACGTTGCAAATAGGAGATGCGTCGGTTGAAATTTCAGTTGCTGGGAGCGATCCCATTGTAATCACGGCTGACGCAACATACGGCAGTTACATTCAAACCGTTCAAACAACAATTGCTTATGTCGATAATAGTCTCACTATCTCCGATTGGGAATATATATATTAATTCTTAAATCACCACTCCGCCCTATATTTCGTGTATTCTTATATTTATGAGAGCTGTATTATATGTGGACCGTACATGTTTATATTACTATGGTGGGAACATTCACACTCCCCTCACTTTGCAACCTCCTCAAACAGTATATTCAGATATGGAAATTATTGACGTTGATCAATTAAAAAACCTTATTCTTGATTTTGTAAAAACAAATAAGATCCAACATTGTTCGATAACTATTTTTTTCTCTGCACAAACCTGTTTTCAAAAGGATTTTTTAAAAACAATGAAGCCGGAGGACTTTGAAATACAAAAACATGAATTTATTGATTATGTGCCCTTTAATAAAGTGCTGAGCGTGGTTTCTACTCAAAAAAAAGATGTAAATACCATAATTGCGGTCAATCGTGAACTCGCCTATACATTGAGAGATATTTTTTCAAAACTGCAATTTGAAGTAGAGATGATCATTCCTTCTTTTGTCCTTTTTGGCGACCAGCAGCCAATATATAATATCACTACTGCCCAAAATATAGTTAAACACTATTCTTCACTGGGAAAAGTGAGCTTTCCTCTCGTTGAACAAGAACCAATCATCAAATCTGAAGATCAAGATGAATTTAAAGAACAAAAAGAGTCAAAGATGCGTTTGTATCTTATGCTTGGTGGCTTTGTGTTCCTTATTCTCATTTTGATATATATGGTATTTTTCTTCCGCAAAGGTCCGGTAAAAAATAATGTGCAAAATGCTCGGACTCCCACTATTTCAATGGCTCCAAAAGTCAAGCCATCAAATACCTCAATCCCTTCTCCTACCGTCATAATTGCGGCAAAAAATACCATCCACATTCGGATACTCAATGGATCGGGCATCCCCGGACAGGCGGATACAATACGTGAGCGCTTAGAGTCAGGAGGATATACTCAGATTGAGGTAGGAAATTCCCCAACGCAAGAATCCGCAAATGCTTCGATTGTGGTCAAGCCATCGGTTGACATCTTTCACCGGGAAGAAATTGATGATATCATCACTTCTTTGGGACATTCAACCATCATTCGTGAAAGTAGTGAAATCGACACAGACGTCCTTATCACCACAAGAAAGAGAACTATTTATCAGTAATTCAGGAAAACTCAAAATGTGTCTTGACAGTGTTTGAATTTTTCTTTATGCTAAAACTATATTATTAATTTATCTTTAATATGTTTAAGAATAGAAAAGGTTTTACCCTTATCGAACTATTGGTGGTAATCGGAATACTTGCTGTACTTCTTGCCATCACATTAATAGCAGTCAATCCTGCACAAAATCTCCAGGATGCTGATGACACCAAAAGAAGAAGCGATGTCAACGCAATTCTCAATGCCGTCAATCAATACATGGTCGACAACAATGGGGTCGCACCAACTGGTGTCGATGCAACGCCAACAGCTATTGCGACTACTGGTCGAGACATCTGTCTTTTGATTGTCCCAACATATATTGCCGCACTCCCACAGGACCCTGCAAGCAATAATGGTGCTGACATATCAGCCGCAGATTGTGCCGCAGCATATGACTCAGGATATGAGATTTCTGCAACTGCAAACAGAATCTCGGTAAATGCACCAAGTGCAAATACTGGTACAATAACGGTCACACGCTAAGAAACATTTCCCAAAACCCCGCCTTTGGAGGGCGGGGTTTTTTGTGATGTGATATACTGAAAAAATGAATAATAAGCACATACTTTTAGTAGAAGATGATGAATTTTTACAACAACTGTATTTAGAACTCTTAGTCAGAGAAGGATTTCATACAACGGCATCTGGTGATGGAAACGAAGCTCTTAAGCTTATTAAGTCAAAAAAATGGGACCTCATTCTCCTTGATGTCATGCTCCCCGGATTAGATGGTTTCCAAATCATCGACGAACTTGAAAAAACTGATAAAACAAAGATTAAAAGCATTGTCTATCTCACCAACCTCGATGGAAATGAAGCCGATCTTAAAAAACTGAAAAAAGCACGACATTTTCTTATAAAAAGCGATATGTCGCCTCCTGATTTTGTAAAAAAGATCAAGGCATTTCTGTCAGAATAACTACTCGTGTTATTCCGCATCGTTAGAATAAATCTGTATAATTGATACTATGGACGTATTTGTAATGGATCAAATTGTTGAACGAGTTATGTTTTTTGGGCTTGTGGTGCTTGCAGCAATTTTCGCCTCTCTTCTTACGATTGGATTTGTGTACCTTTTGATCATTTATATCCGTCTCAAAAAGCGCGATCAAATGGCATACGAAATGGTCACCCTTGAACTTCAGATGCCAAAAGATAACGAGATAAAAATCGATTCAGCCGAACAGATGTTTGCGTCGTTCTCTTCTCTAAAAAAACCCAGTGGCATGTTTAGTTTTTTGGAGATTGGAGATGTCGTTGCTTGTGAAATCGTCGGAACCAAATCAAAAATTCGCTTTTTCATCTCGGTCCCAAAAAAAATTGTCGATCTCATCGAAAAAACAATTTATGGATTTTACCCAACGGCAGATATCAAACATGTCGATGAACCCAATGTCTTTACTGAGAAGGGAAGCGTCGCATTTGCCGCGCTAAAACAAAGTAAAGAAGCATATATGCCCCTGAAAACATATCGAGAAATTCCAACAGACTCACTTGCAGGAATAACGAGTGCACTTTCAAAAATGGACGATAATGAAGGAGCAATTATCCAGTTCCTCGTGCGCGGTACTGGTACCGGCTGGAAGTCGGAGGGGAGATCATACGTGTCATCAACCAAAAAAAAAGAGGCAGATCCCAATGAAGCAACATTTGAGACCAGCCAAAAAATACTTGAAAAGGTTGATGAAAAAACGACAAAACCTGCATTTGAAACAATGATTCGGATTGTTGTATCTGCACAAAATAAAGATACCGCAGAAGCACATCTTCGAAATATCAAAAATGCCTTTAGTCAATTTGATTCTGACTTGAATGATCTATCAAGTCCAAAAATTTGGTTTAAGGCAGGATTTATGATGAATTTTATCTATAAATTTTTCCCCGCCTTCGAGATGCCTTTTACCAAACTTACTTCGACATTAACGGTTGACGAACTTGCCTCAATGTTTCATCTTCCAAACAAAACACTTGAAACGCCCCATATTCAATGGCTGAAGGCAAAATCTGCTCCGGTATCATCTGAAGTTCCTACTTCAGGAGGAACGTTTCTTGGATATGGATATTATCGTGGCGTTCGAAGACCGGTGCATATCGATTTAAAAGATAGAATGCGTCATATGTATATTATTGGAAAAACAGGTGTTGGAAAATCTGAACTCCTGAAAGAAATGATCAAACAAGATATTAATGAGGGAAAGGGCGTCTGTGTTATCGATCCTCACGGAGATCTTATTGAAGATGCCCTTCGATATATTCCACCAGAACGAGCAGAAGACGTCATACTATTTGACCCTTCAGTGACCGATCGCCCGATGGGACTCAACCTTCTTGAAGCAAGTACCGAAGAACAAAAGCATTTTATTACCGGAGCGATCATTAATCTTATGTACAAGCTCTATGATCCACAGCGAACCGGGATCATTGGTCCACGATTTGAACATGCCGTCCGAAACGCAATGCTGACTATTATGTCAGAGCCCGGAAGCACGTTTATTGAAATTGTACGCGTCATGACAGATCAAAAATTTGTGCAAGAACTTCTTCCCAAAGTAACCGATCCAATTGTCAGGCGTTACTGGACCGATCAGATCGCACAAACTTCTGACTTTCATAAATCAGAAGTGCTCGATTATATCGTTTCAAAATTTGGCCGATTTGTCACAAATAAAATGATGAGAAATATTATTGGTCAATCAAAGTCTTCATTTGATTTCAGAGATGTTATGGATAATGGAAAGATTCTTCTCATCAATCTTTCCAAAGGAAAACTTGGCGAAGAAAACTCAACATTTCTTGGACTCTTGATCATACCAAAAATCCTAGCCGCTGCAATGAGTCGCGTCGATACCCTTGAAGAAGATCGACGAGATTTCTTTTTGTATGTCGATGAGTTCCAAAATTTTGCAACCCCTGATTTTGCGGTGATTCTTTCTGAGGCGAGAAAATATCATTTGAGTCTTACCGTTGCAAATCAATTTATTGGGCAGATGGACGAAGAAGTCAAAAATGCGGTGTTTGGAAATGTCGGAACACTTATGTCATTTCGTGTTGGCGTAACCGACGCCTCGTATTTAGCACGTGAGTTTCAACCACGTTTTGGAGAATCTGATCTTATCAATATTGAGCGCTTTCATGGATATATGAAAACCATTGTGAATAATGAACCAGTTGACCCATTCTCGGTCGATATGACAAAAGATGTTGAACTCTTAAAAAAACAGCGCAATGAGCGAATTGCACAAGCCATAATTCAGCTTTCAAAACTCAAATACGGTAGGCCTATGGAGCTTGTTGAGGCTGAGATAAATCAACGAGCTCGACTCTAAATTTCATCGTATAATATCTCATTACTAATGATAGCTCGTCACCTATGCTCATAACATGCTCTGCAATTTTGAAATCTAAAAAAGAAATTGCGCCTCAGGTTTTCCTCCTACAGTTCAGGTATCCAACTGATGCCGACTGGTCATTTCAAGCAGGACAATATATGATATTTCATCTTCCCGTCCAAGAAAAGGGGCACCCTGCTCGAAGACTGTATTCTATAGCATCAGCGCCATCACAAAAAGACACATTAGATTTTATTATCGAAATAGTTCCCGGAGGGCTAGGTAGCTCATTTATTCAAGAGATGAATGAAGGTGATTCAATCACAATGCAAGGCCCCGCAGGTATGTTCACCTTCAAAAATTCAGAAAGAAATATAGTCATGCTTGCAACCGGTACAGGAATTGCTCCGATGTATAGCATGCTGAAAGAAATCCTCCCCCCTTTACACGAACAGTCTCAGCAAAAAATTCATCTTTTCTGGGGACTCAAATATAAACAAGATATGTATCTTAAAAAAGAGCTTGATGATTTGGCGGATGCTCATCCCAACTTTGACTATTCAATCTGCCTCTCTCGTGAAAGCACATCTCCTGATGCGCGCTGTTTGACGGGAAGAGTTACGCATGGACTTCATAAACTTTTTAATGAAGGGGCGGATTCAAAATCACATTTTGATTATTACCTCTGTGGAAGCCCACATGTGATTGAAGCTTTGAAAGAAGAACTGCAAACAAATGACGTTCCAAAAGAACAAATCTTCTTTGAAAAATTTAATTAAAAGTCTGCTAGAAACTTGTTACAAAAAAATCTGCAGGAATCTGAGGCAACGATTGGAATATAGTCACAATTTTTGACGGACCAGATATTGAATACGCTCGTGCTTCAATATTTTTTCCTTGATTTGGAAAGGTGCCGGAAAGCGCTCGAAAACCAATGCGCGTATTGGCAAATAATGATCGGACAATAATCATCTTTAAGTTGGAAAATGTAGATGTATTTATTGTGTCGGAACGAAAGTAGTATGTAGAACCTTGAATGACCTCAGTGACACCAGTCGCGTTCGTGAGAGAGCTCCCTGATATCACTTCTCCTGATCCACAAGGCTCAACAACACGTCTCTCCATGTCGTTATTTGCCCCATAGATAAAGGTTAACTCAAGTGCTGGTACTGAACGAGCTCCAGAACAGCTCCCCGCTCCTTCTGATGCAAAATACAAATCAAGATTCCCGGCAAATGCTGGAGCTGGAAATGTTGGTGGTTGCATTGTGTAGAAAGTGAACTGATCATCTTTTAGAACTAAAGAAGAAACAAATTCTGCAGAAGAAGTATCGGTCACAAAAATTTCGCTCTTTTCCGAATCAATACCAGGTAAACTTAATCCTTGTGATGCAAAAGTATAACCTTGAGGAGGAGCATTAGTGTTAGCAATCTGCAATCCAGCTTCAATACCCGCATCGGCGGCGGCAAGCGCACGTACTGACTCCTCCTGGAGCTTAGATCCTTCCGTTTGAACAGTAAGCTGATAAGAAGATGCTGCTATCACAGTAAGTGCAAGGGCAATCATAAGCACAATAATAATCAATGCTTGTCCTGAGTTATTTTTGTGAAACATATCGATTGCAAACTATTGTAAAGCGGATTTTACTTCTCCATTTTCAAGATATCCTTTCACTTCATTTATCATTTCTTCTGGCGTATAGTCACTTTTGATCATATATCCACGGACGCCATAATCAAGTGCTTTTGCAACAACGAGATCCTGCCCAAGATTTGTCAATAAGACAGTATTGTCAAACTTCCTATCACCCATCTTTGACAATTTCTCAAGAATCTGAAGACCATCCATTTTTGGAAGAATCACGTCAAGAAGAACGAGATCATATTGATTTTTTGAAAGCTTTTCAAAAGCTATATCACCATCTTCAGCGCTATCCACACTGTAACCTTCTTGCTGAAGAATTTGTATATACAACTCCCGAAGATACTGCTCATCCTCAACTATTATTATTTTTTTTGCGTTTTGATCAATCATTTTTTTATGATTCCTCTCCTTTTGAATTCGACAGAGGCAAATTAACCGTAAACGTACTCCCCTTCTCTACTTCTGATTGTACTGTAATACTTCCGTGGTGTAAAGAAACGATTTGCTTTGAAATGTACAGCCCAAGACCTGTCCCTGGCTGACTGCTATGTTTGGTATATGAATAATCGATTTTACTGAATTTTTTGAATAACTTTGATTGATCTTCTTTAAGAATCCCCGATCCGGTATCAGAAACAGAAATTTGCACGCCATTTTTATCCTTTTTGAAGGCTATGGTGATCTTTCCCTTATTTGGAGTAAATTTCAACGCATTTCCAACGAGATTTTGGAAGACTTCTCGAAGTTTTTCTTTATCTCCAAGCACCGGATACTTCTCGTCCTTATCTTTTATAAGAGTAAATTCTATGTTTTTTTCTTGAGCTGATATTTTCAACTCCTCGTACACCAATTGGAGCGTTTCAGAAATATCAAACATCTCTTTCTTTATTTCAATTTTGTCACGCTCTATTCGTGAAACCGTAAGCATGTCATTTACCAGATGAATGAGTCGTTCGGTTGATTGGTAAGAAATATCTAAATATTTTTTCAGTTGTGGATCCAACTTCTGAGGAGATTTATTTATCGCCATCCATAAATAACTTTTGATCGCAGTCATTGGCGTACGAAGTTCATGCGAAGCAATTGATACAAATTCATCTTTGAGAACATCAAGCTCTTTGAGACGATGATTGGCTTTTTTGAGTCGATGCGATGCTTCCTCAACAGTGGAATAAAGCTTTGCATTCTGAACTGCAAGGCCGACAATATCAGTAAAGTTAAGAATCAGTTCTTTTTCATCTTCAGATATCTCAGAAAATTCCTTTACCAAGCTAAAAATCATAACTCCGATTGTTTTTTGTTTTGTTCTGACAGGGCACACAAAGCTTGTCTTAATTCCGACCTTCTCTTGAATGGCTTTGGCCTTTTCAGGAGTAAATGGAGGACAAAGAATATCTGGCCAAGACTCAGTATATGAAAATTTATGATTTTTTAAAACTTTTATACATAAGTTTTTATTTGCTCGTAGTGGAATCTCAATAGATTGAAATGGCATTGGGCTTGCTTCGACCGCCTTGACTGCTTCTTTTGTTTGTGAAATAGCAATTCTCTCAAGTACTTTTTTTTCATCGTTAACAAGGGCCAATACAACAATTCGATAACCTAACTTTAAAAATCCAAGTTCATGAAGAATCCCGTCAACAATGCTCTGAACAACATCTTTAAAATCAAGAGTATCTAAAATTAACTTTTCAAGGCGCCAGATAGCTTCGACTGTTTGCTTTTGATGTGGTTTTTGTATATAATCCGGCATAGTGTTGGAAACTTTCTTATACTAATTATACATTATTATAAAAATGCTCCCAAAAATTCGAGACTTCAATTGGAATCATGAATTTCATATATCTTCACCAATTCCAAATAAATTACCAAGCGACCCGACCCCAGAACAAATCCTCAATATGGAAATTGTTTCCGAAGATTTGCGTGATGGCCTCCATGGTGTTGAGAGATACCCAACTTTTGAAGAAATGATCCCCTATGTGAAATCTTTATATGATTTTGGAATTTCACGAATGACCGTGGGGATATTTCCTGGAGAGTCGCATATAGTTGACAAAACAATAAAAAAACTTCTTGCAGAAATGTACGAACATCTCCCTAACGCAAAGCCCTTAGTTCTATGTTTAGCTAGTGAAAACTCTTTACGATGGTCTCTCGAGTGCCTTGAATATAACCCAAACCTTGAGGCGCTTGTATTTATGGGTACTGCCCCAATGAGGAGACTTGTCCAACAATGGGATTTTAAAGAAATTGTGAAGCGTCTTGGCGAAACAACAAATATGGCTGTTCGGGCAGGATTACGTGTAATTGGTGCTTCAGAGCACACTACTCAAACACCTCCACATGAACTTGAAGAGATTATTAAGGCGCAGGTTGGGAATGGAGCAACGAGCATTTGCATCGCAGATACCATTGGTACTGCACGGCCAATAGGTGCATATCGCATTACAAAATTCACAAAAAAAATCTTAAAATCAATAGGTCATCAGTCTGTTCCAGTAGAATGGCATGGTCATAGGGATTTAGGAAATGATATTTCAACATCAATGAGCGCACTTTCAGCAGGTGCAGATAGAATTCACACTGTTTCTCGTGGAATTGGAGAAAGAGCAGGAAATACAAAACTAGAAGCATTTGTTCTCAACTGCAATCAGATACTTGTTGAGCATGGGGAAGTGGCGCCGTGGAAACTGAAATTACTTCTAAGCATTCTTCAACAGTACGAGGAGATAACCCAAACACCAACGCCATCTCATGGCCCACTTGCAAAAAGATTTAATCATACTACTGTTGGTATCCATGCAGACGCTATTGAAAAAACGCACTTGCTGGCCGATGAAGCAAGAAAGAATGGCGATACAAAATTGGAACAGATTTATGAAATTATGGCCAGAACAATATATTCAGCTGTTGATGCATCTCTTGTTGGCGGATTGCCAATTGAAGCTGGCGTTGGACCATGGAGCGGACATAAAAATGTCCACCTTGCTTATAGAAGAATAATCGGATCCGCATCGAACCTAGATATATTGATAGTTGAGAAAACCCTTCATTTAGCCCGTACTTTAGGAAGAGAATTGAGCAAAGAAGAGCTTAAAAAAATATTTTTAGAAGAAACTTCATAATCCTTATGTATGTATAAATTTTAGTATTAACTTCCGTATCTCAGGTGCACTCATTCTCTTCATTTTATCAATTAACTCCTTTTCAAAATGGATATGAGCATATTTATGTTTTTTGAACTTTTTTGGATTAACCTCCATTCCCAACATTAAAGAAAGAATGTGAGCTGGAATATGCCCATCTCTTTCAATATATCCACTAATTAAATGAATCTGAGCAAAGGATCCAAGAATACCCTCATGTACTGGGTATAAGTCTCGCATTAGAAGATGTGGCCTATTTTTGGATAGTGACTCTAGAAAATATCGTGCATTTTCTATTTGAGTTATCTCTGGGTGGAGTGCTGGATTCATTGAAGTTACTGCTGGAATTATCCCCTCAAGTTCAAGATCACGAATAAACTGCTCCATACCCGGATGTCCACTAGGATCAAGATTATATACAATATGATCAATTTTGTTTGTGTTAGAAGAACTATCACTAATTATGTTTCTTGAGAAATAATTAACAGAGCTCGAATTAATTGGAAGAATAGTATGGCATAATGATCCAAACGTTTCTGAGAAAATATTTGCATCTTGAACATATTTTCTGTACTTTTTCTTTACCCTCATCGAATTAATGTGCGGGACAATAAACGATCCTGTCGTCATTATGCTCATTTTTTTCCCTAATGATTCACCCTTTATTTGCATTACTGTTTTATAAGCTGATTCACTTGATGAATCAATCCAAAGTCCAAAAACTCTTCTAATGTGGCCAGCAACCACCTTGCCTGCTATTATGGCATTGACTGCCTTTTTTCTTTGCAGAGGATTAGTCAAATCCACCTCTTTAATTTGATTAACTTTCTTATCAACGGATTTTGTAAGAGATTGAGAGAACATATATTTATGTTAATAAAATACAGTATTATGAGATAAATATGTACCTATCAATTGCACATATTCACTTGACCAAATCATCAATATTTACTATATTGATACATATACTATACATTGTATTATAAGTTGTATATTACATTTATTATGATCACACTTAAGAAAGCTAAAGAAGCGATCGAGGCTTCTGAAGCAAAAGC
>Ga0210019_1003572_pt1 | contig 14178 bp, 21 predicted proteins | sample CryGeyCG2114_020_2_FD_183969 | JGI IMG/M metagenome (GOLD analysis project Ga0210019, IMG submission 183969) | Groundwater microbial communities from aquifer - Crystal Geyser CG11_big_fil_rev_8/21/14_0.20 (SPAdes) (version 2) | ecosystem: Environmental > Aquatic > Deep subsurface > Groundwater ...
GGGTTGAAGGTAGGCCAGGTGGTGAGGGACATGGCTACGGTCGTATTCCCCGTGCTCACGGGGGTTGAAGGTTAAGCCAACAGGCGAAGTGATTCCGATTCGCGTATTCCCCGTGCTCACGGGGGTTAAAGGCAGGGCGGTGGTTCTGAACAGGCTGCAAGTGAGTATTCCCCGTGCTCACGGGGGTTGAAGGGAAAGTCATTCCAGCAAGGTTATTGGTCGTCTGTATTCCCCGTGCTCACGGGGGTTGAAGGAGTGCGGGAAACCAGGCTGGCGAGATGCCATTGTATTCCCCGTGCTCACGGGGGTTGAAGGCAAACCCGCCCGCAGCTCGGTGCGAAGCCAGCGTATTCCCCGTGCTCACGGGGGTTGAAGGTGACCACACCGGATGTTCCATCAACAGATTTTGTATTCCCCGTGCTCACGGGGGTTGAAGGAATGTATGGGCGATTGGTACGTCGAGGAAAATGTATTCCCCGTGCTCACGGGGGTTGAAGGTATGGTGAAACTGGTAGTCAAGCAGTCTTTGCGTATTCCCCGTGCTCACGGGGGTTGAAGTTGGTAAGGACCGGCCCAGTTGCCGCCACCACTGTATTCCCCGTGCTCACGGGGGTTGAAGGAATGCCTTTGCTTCCGATTCGGCAAGTGGGTTGTATTCCCCGTGCTCACAGGGGTTGAAGGTACCAGTTTAGTTCGAGGTTCTTGTTCAGTCTGTATTCCCCGTGCTCACGGGGGTTGAAGGAGGCCTGATGCGCGCCAGGCTTTTGATCAGTTGTATTCCCCGTGCTCACGGGGGTTGAAGGCAACCACGATATCGCCAGGCTGCGCACTTAACGTATTCCCCGTGCTCACGGGGGTTGAAGATAGGCTTTCATGATATTCACCTTTCAAGTGTAGTATTCCCCGTGCTCACAGGGGTTGAAGGGTAAGCTGTTCATATCGCTTTAGGTATCCAATGTATTCCCCGTGCTCACGGGGGTTGAAGGTAGGCCAGGTGGTGAGGGACATGGCTACGGTCGTATTCCCCGTGCTCACGGGGGTTGAAGGTTAAGCCAACAGGCGAAGTGATTCCGATTCGCGTATTCCCCGTGCTCACGGGGGTTGAAGGCATTTGGTGGCCAAAGATGGCCTTGGTTCCAAGTATTCCCCGTGCTCACGGGGGTTGAAGGATGGCAATGTCGAACGTGCCGACGGTGAAGAAGTATTCCCCGTGCTCACGGGGTTGAAGGCCCTCTTGGGGAATTCAAAAGGGGTTAAACAAGTATTCCCCGTGCTCGCGGGGGTTGAAGGAACAGATTCAAAATGGGCCACAGATCCGCACCGTATTTCCCGTGCTCGCGGGGGTTGAAGGATATTCACAAAGCAAGCATGCTTCGTGTTGATGTATTCCCCGCTACTGCGGGGTTGAAGAGTAGTGTGATCAGCCGAATTTTGACTGGCCAAACATTCCCGCATTTGCGGGGTTGAAAATATGTCCAAAAGAGATTAGGTGGAGACCAGCCGTATTTCCCGTGCTCGATGGGGTTGAAGCAGGTTAGCTTCGCTGTTGAAATCGATGTTAATTGTATTCACCTCTTGTTTGAGGGTGGTTGAAATTCCAGTGGGGCCCGTAGAGCGGTTTCGGTATAGCATTCCCTCTTGGGATTTAGGTAGTTCTTTAACAATTTGAAAATTCATAAAGCATCCCGCGTAAGCGGGTTGAGGGCGTGAATCGCCTATGGAAGTTTGACGGATATGGTATTTCCGCGTTCGCGGGGTTGAAGGAATGGAAAAGATACAAAAGAAAGAATTCCGGTGTATTCCCTGTATTCGCGGGGGTTGAAGGTTTGAGAATGGCACGAACCAATGCCAAATAACGTATTCCTCGTGCTCGCGGGGTTGAAGGATGGAGCGGGATGGTTTACTGCGGCGCGAAGCGTATTCCCGTGCTCGCGGGGGTTGAAGAGACAATCCGACACGTCCTGCCTCAAAATATTTGTATTTCCCTTAAGGCTGTTGGGGGTTGAAGGTATCAATGCGGAGCTTTACAGCCCAAACGAATGTATTCCCTGCGCCTGCGGGGTTGAAGAGGAAAGCAGTCTCATCTGAAATCTTCCAGATTGTATTCCCCGTGCTCGCGGGGGTTGAAGAGATAGGTGCCATGCGGTGATTCGGCTAGCCCGTGTATTCCCCGTGTTTACGGGGGTTGAAGGTCATGAATTGGTGCGCAAATTTTTACACCTGCGTATTCCCCGTGCTCGCTGGGGTTGAAGGGTTCAAATGATGCAAAAACGTGCAGAACAGCAGTATTCCCGTGTTCGCGGGGTTGAAGGATGCGATCGTAAACTGCTTTAAACGCCATTCGGTATTTCCCGTGTTCGCGGGGGTTGAAGGTCCTCAGCATCTTCACCAGCACGCAAGCGTGCGTATTCCCCGTGCTCGCGGGGGTTGAAGATAAAACTTTGCATCGTCCACGAACGCATCCTCGTATTCCCCGTGCTCGCGGGGGTTGAAGGAAAGGCAAGCAATAAAGCGCAGGTGCGGCGTCGTAGGTTAGCTTCGCTGTTTAAGGCGATGTTAATTGTATTCACCTCTTGTTTGAGGTGGTTGAAATTCCAGTGGGGCCCGTAGAGCGGTTTCGGTATAGCATTCCCGCTTGGGATTTAGGCAGTTCTTTAACAATTTGAAAATTCATAAAGCATCCCGGATAAGCGGGTTGATGGGCTCATATCGATTTCAAGATTGAGAGCGCACGGTATGGCCGCGCTTGCGGGGTTGAAGGAAAGGAGAGGGGAGTCGGCAATGAGTCTTGCAGTATTCCCCGTGCTCACGGGGGTTGAAGGAAAACAAAAGGCTATCGAGAAGGGAACATTTGGTATTCCCCGTGCTCACGGGGGTTGAAGAAAGTATTGGCGATTGAATTATCGGCATGAAGGGTATTCCCCGTGCTCACGGGGTTGAAGGACGCCAAAGCAAGCTCACGAATTCTTAAACGAGTATTCCCCGTGCTCACGGGGGTTGAAGGTTTGTGGTTGAAGCTGCACTTGTGGCAGCTTTGTATTCCCCGTGCTCACGGGGGTTGAAGTGAGGATTTCGATGAGATCAAGTTCTCTGCTGCGTATTCCCCGTGTTCGCGGGGGTTGAAGGGCGTGCGTGATCTCGTGCGGGACGAGCTCCAAGTATTTCCTGTGCTCGCGGGGTTGAAGGTTGTCCGTCAGTCCATATAGCTTCAAATTTGAGTATTCCCCGTGCTCGCGGGGTTGAAGAGTATTTCGACACACTGCGATGTAGGATAGAAAGTATTCCCCGTGCTCGCGGGGGTTGAAGATAGCACGCATTCGCATGGGAAATGAAGGCTGCGTATTCCCCGTGCTCGCGGGGGTTGAGGGTAACCTGAGCAACTGGACGCACGCGAAAACAGTATTCCTCGCCTTTGCGGGGTTGAAGGATGGAAATGAGAAGAATTTAGTTCTGCATAGTGTATTCCCTGTGCTCGCGTGGTTGAAGTAAGACCTTCAGGAAATGTGAATCAATCTGAACGTATTCCCGCGTTTACGGGGCTGGTGAAATTTTTGCTTCGTGCGAGGCAAAATCGATAGCATTCCCAGTTTGGGGTGAGTGACAAAGAGGCCGGCAGAGATGCTGGCTTTTTTGTTGTCATTGTTTCTGTCCAGGAATCTCTTGCAATCTGTGAGCGCACACGCTATAATGCGCCATCTTTAATGTTCTGTCGTGGAGTGAAAATGGCAATTAAAAATCCCATTCGTCATGTCGGTGAGAAAGTGATGGTCGATTGCTCGCCAGATTCGCCTGTGTATGCCCACATCAAAACCCTTCTATCCGGGAGAATTGGTGAAGTTGTCGCTACATGGAGCCCGGAAGATGGCTCCTCGCTAAATCATCGAAACTGCACAGTCAGATTCCCTGCCACCAAGAGAGCAAAAGAGCGCGAGATCGAGATGAATTTCAACCATCTTTTGTCTGCACCCCAAGACACTGAGCATTCTGCAAGCGCGATTTTGGTTGCAAGCGAAAGCGGAGATCGATCGCCGAGTCTTAGCAGCTAAGGATTACTAATCATGCGGGAGTGGAAAATCAGAATATGGGATTATGATCAATGGCTCAATCGAGTTTTGTCCGGCGAGACAAAGGAAGAGGCTTTGGATTGTTTTTTGCAGCAGCATTCCTGGTTAAAGAGTCGGCGAGAGGAAATTTTTCATAGCATGATCGATTTCGATTGACGCTTCTCCTGGCGATATTTCATTCGCAAAATTGATTCAATTGCAATTATTGTTAATTTGCGCTACAATGTCGCGTCCTTAATTTTGTGGATTTTTCTGCGAAAACATTATTTTTTAAACGAAAAGCCTATGTCAACCAAATACGACGAATCAAGCTTTAAAGTCCTTCGCGGACTTGATCCGGTGCGACAGCGCCCGGGCATGTACACCACATTGGACAACCCAAACCACATCATCGCCGAGGTTGTGGACAATGCCTGCGACGAAGCGTTGGCTGGGCATGCCAAGAACATCGTGGTTACGGCTCACGTTGATGGCTCCATTTCGATCAGTGACGACGGCCGCGGTATTCCTGTTGGCATTCACCCTGAAGAGAAGAAGTCTGTCGTCGAAGTCGCTTTTACCGTGCTGCACTCCGGCGGCAAGTTCGACAAAGAAGGTGATGGGGCATACAAATTCGCTGGTGGTCTGCATGGTGTCGGCGTGGCGGTCACCAACGCACTTTCAACCAAGGTTGAGGTCACCGTTAAACGCGACGGCGGAGAGCATTTTCTGCGTTTCATTGAAGGCGAGGCAGAGGCTCCGCTCAAGAAGATGTCCGCTTGCGACAAATCTATCTCCGGCACCATGGTTCGTGCGTGGCCAAACCCAAAATACTTCGATGCGCCTAACGTCAATCTGAATCAATTGGAGCGTGCGCTACGTTCTAAGGCGGTTCTACTGCCTGGCGCCACAATCACACTGACCTACGAAAAGACCGGCGATATCAAGTCGTGGACTTACCCTGATGGTTTGCGAGGCTATCTGGCCGAGGCACTGGCAGAATCCGAATTGGCGACGCCGATCCTGTTTCAGGAAAAATACGCAAAGGATCACGGATCCTTCTCGAACGGGGAGGGTGGCGCCTGGGCGCTGGCGTGGTCTTCTGAAGGTTCTGTTGTGCGTGAATCCTATGTGAATCTGATTCCAACTCTCTCCGGCGGTACTCACGAAGCCGGCCTGCGTGACGGAGTTTTCAATGCAGTGAGGTCCTTCGCTGAGTTGCATGGTCTCTTGCCGAAGGGCATCAAGCTGGTGCCGGAAGATGCTTTCTCCCGTCTAAGCTTTGTCCTGTCGTCGAAAGTCCTTGATCCGCAGTTCCAAGGCCAGACCAAAAACAAGCTTGTGTCGCGTGATGCACTCCGCTTGATCTCCACTATGCTCAAAGACCCGCTTGAGCTATGGCTAAATGACAACACCGATGCTGCCAAAAAGATCGTGGAGTTAGCGATCCAGCAGGCCCAAAGCCGATTGAAGTCGGCGCAGAAGGTAGAGAAGAAAAAAGGCTCGTCCGTCGCTGTCTTACCGGGCAAGCTCACAGACTGTAGTTCATCCGATACTTCTCGTACGGAGTTGTTCTTAGTGGAAGGTGACTCCGCTGGTGGCTCTGCCAAGCAAGGTCGCAATAAGGAGTTTCAGGCCGTCCTGCCACTGCGAGGTAAGGTGCTGAACACCTTCGAGGTCGAGAAAGACCGCCTCTTCGCCAATAACGAAGTTCACGATATCGCGGTTGCGATCGGTATCGACCCGCATGCGCCCGTCGACACGGTGGATATGTCCACGTTGCGTTACGACAAGATATTCATCATGGCTGACGCGGACGTTGACGGTTCCCACATCGCCACGCTGCTGCTAACCCTTTTCTACACACACTTCTTCCGCGTGGTTGAGGCAGGGCATATCTATCTAGCTCAGCCGCCTTTGTATCGAATCGACGTGCCGGGCATGGGCAAGAAGCAAGCCCACAAGATCTACGCACTCAATGAGGGTGAGCTCACCTCGACTCAAGACAAGCTGCGTAAGGACAAATACCGCGAAGGCAGCTGGTCGGTATCGCGATTCAAAGGTCTGGGTGAGATGAGTCCCGAGCAACTATGGGACACCACGCTCAATCCGGATACGCGCCGCTCGTTGCGAGTGATCTCAAAGGTTGGTGGCCCTGGCGAGACGATGAGCAAATTCACTATGTTGATGAGCAAGCAAGAGGCTGCTGCTCGTCGTTCGTGGATCGAATACCACGGCAATGAAGTGATGGCGGATATTTAAGGTAATCATGAAAATCGGCGATTTCAAACTCACTCACAACCAAAAGGAGAAGTTGGTTCTGATTCATTCTGGTTTGCTGAGATCGGATGCAAAGTTAAGTGCTCAGGTGATGCAAAAGCTTGTTGATTACAAGCTGGTTTCTGATAGCTATGTCGTTACTCCATTGGGTGTTGAGTATATTGAAGTATTGCTGAAGAAAAAGCCCAGTTATTTCGATGCGGCAAAGAAGCGATTTATCGTCAAAGCAGCCAATCTTTCTTTTGACATGAAGAATCTACTTGGCGGGATAACGGATGGTTCTATAGAAAAGGGTGGCGCTGAGAAAAACCGCCAACCCAAAAGGGCTGGCGGTCTAGTACAGTAGGAATCTCACTCCTTCAGGGGTGAGAGGATGTCAAAAACAAGAAAATTAAAGCGGAGAGAGCGTGATGGATCAGCAAGAAAGCATTAAATTCGGCACTCGAAAATCTGGTGCGCCAGTTGAATTGTCATATCAAGATCTGTCTAGGCATGTTTTATTTTCCGGGGCTAATGGATCTGGAATTCGCGTAGTGGTCAATTCTGTTTTGTGCCAGCACATTAAAAATGGCCTCGGCATGCTTGTGGTTAGTAAGCGCGATTCTGATTTCGGTCCGCTGGGTGATTGTGCGGAAGATGTTGGTAGAAAAGATGATGTGATTCATTTCAATATCAGCTCGCCATTGATGTCTGGATTCTCAATGGATGTGGTGGTTGATGCGATGAAGTCATCAAAGCTCCTTTTCTTGACGATCGACCAGCAGGGCATGAGAGAAAGTGAAGTGGATTTCCTTTACGTTCATATCCTAAAGGAGGTAAGGGACGCCATTTCTGAGCGACAGGCTTCTGATGAAGAAAAAGATGTGTTCTTCTTCATGTTCAGTGGCGTGGACGGGCACACTCCTCCTTTCTTTACGCGAGCATTCGAGCAGGCGCGTTCTGCGCGATGCGTATTGATGTTCAATGTGGCTGGTTCTTCTGATATTTCATCTGATGATGATGTGACCGAGATGGTGTTGGGGAATACCTTCATTAAGGTTGTTTCCCGCCAACCCAAAGGTGTCGATGCCGCGATCATCAGTCGATACCTTCAAGTCGTGCCGTCTCCTCGATGGCTTTGGCGGGCGATTGGTTCCAAGAAAACGAATCCAGTCAGCCGGGATTTCTTAAAGAAATTAGATATGGGATGTGCGCTTGTATCTAGTGGCAGTAGTGTCATTGGTGAAATAATCATTCGCAATGAAGTAACGCGTGACTAAGGAGTTTAAGTGAAGTCATCAAAAACTTTTGAAAGCCTTCGGCGTGACCCGTCTGGGAAACTGGTTTTGGATTCATCAGAAAACATCGAGCTTGAGAAGCTTAAGTCTGAGATCCAGGAGCTTCGCGAAGACGTAAGGCTTGAAAAAGAGGCTCATCTCAAAACGATGGAGCAGCTTGAGCAGGCAAAGCGTGATATCGAAAAACGCGACAATCGAGAGCCTATCGGCTATCTCAGTAAAGCCACCAAAGCTTTTTCAGAGAACAAATACCGTGATGACGACATTGCGGTGTATGACAAATTCAATCCTTTTCTTTTCATGGGGGCGTTCGGAAGCGTCGATGAAGTGAAGAAGAGTAAAGAACGTGGCGGCAAGACTGGCGCTTTACCAAGAACCAGTAATAAGTGGTGATGCACATGCTGAAATTGTGTTCTTCTTGACGCTGTGAGCGCACACGACTATAATGGCCTCCATGTCAAATCTCAATACAAATCCAGCATCCCGCGAACGTCATAAAGGCCGCAAAGTCTTCGATTGGACATTCAATGCGCCTGACGGCGGCAAGCCGGTCGAGGTGTTCCTGGTACATGGCGATACACGCGATGCTGGCATGAAGTTCCGTGCCGATTGCCCTGCGCTGAACGAATCTGTCGAGGCGGTCGATATCAACGATCTGAAGGAAAAGTTGGAGTCTGTGCTGTCCGACAAGTCTCTGGTGATGCTTGGCGTGCAATGGGAGGATTGGTTGTGCGTTGAGGTGAAGGGCGCGATGAATCCTCGTAGTGGCGGCATCAACGTCACATACAGCCACATTAAGCGCGGAATACACCCCGTCAATGGCAAGCCGGTGACAATCGATAGTCGTAATCGCCTATCTCCTTTCCCTGAGGCTTGCTCTACGAAGGAGAAGTTCGACTACATGGGTATGTCCGGTACAATTGATAGCAGCATCTATCTGGGCGACCCAAAGGAAGTTTCGTACATCCCGGCGACGCCAGAGAATTTGGCCGCACTGGAAGAGATCATTCGCCGCATCCGCCAGTTGCGCATGGATATGGCTGGCGTGCTGAGCCAGGAATTGATCCAGGTGAAGTTGCCGCAAGTGATGACGGGACAGTTCTTGCTAGGGAGTGTCAAATGAGTGATTCCATTTCTGCGCGATATGGCGATAAAGGTTCCCAGGCTGCGTTCCAGTGGCTGCAGGATGCAAAAATCGATTACGACTCGTCGCCATACAAAAAGGTCCAGCAGCTTATCGAGTCTGGTCGTAAAGACTTCGAGGTTGCACAACGAACTTTGCTGGATAAGAAGCAGGTGTATGAAGCAGAGCTCAATACGATACCGAAAGGTTTTGTAATGGGATTTTTGGGCTTCCCGAAGAAGGATCTGTCCAAGATAGATATCGTGATCGATGATCGGACTGAAGCGGCCTTCGAGACCAAAAAAGAAGAAGCTATCAAGCTTCGCTGAAGCAATTCCGCTCGGAGTGACAATGAAAAAGCTTGTTGAAAATTTCAGTAAGGCTCGTCCGTCCGCATTGGGTATTCTTCTGCTTGGTTGTTGGCTTTTTGCGTCAGGGGTGGTCGGCGGTGCTGGCATTATGCTGGCCGACCCTGCGTCGCAGTTGGAAATACGCATCCATGAGTTGGCGTTGATCAACGAACCGGTTGTTGGTGTGCTGCTCTTGGCGGTCGGCGCATTCATGGCTATGTGGCCAGCTTATCTGCATGTGGCAGGCAGGTCGGCCGATCAGAGTGAGATCGATTAAGCGCAATGCATAATTCAAACATACGGGTGTCATAATGGAAGAATCCACTGGTTGTATCCAAAAATTCGAACCTCTTGCTCCTCTTCCTGAAGGGGATGAGGTCAATATTGAGAACTATGCCGAGCGAGCATATCTTGAGTATGCGATTTCTGTCGTAAAGGGGCGTGCGCTTCCCGATGTCTGTGACGGGCAAAAACCGGTTCAGCGCCGAATTCTGTACGACATGCAGCAGATGGGTCTTTCTTCCACCAGCAAACACGTCAAATCAGCCCGTGTAGTGGGTGATGTGCTGGGTAAGTACCACCCGCACGGCGATTCTTCAGCCTACGAGGCGATGGTGCGTTTGGCACAAGACTTCTCTATGCGTTACCCGTTGGTGGACGGCCAGGGTAACTTTGGTTCCCGGGATGGCGACAATGCGGCTGCCATGCGTTACACCGAGGTGCGTCTCACCCCTATCGCAGAATTGTTGCTATCGGAGCTGGGCATGGGGACAGTGGACTTCATCCCGAACTACGACGGCGCCTTCCAAGAGCCCGCCATGCTCCCCGCCAGACTGCCCATGGTGCTACTCAACGGTGCATCCGGCATTGCGGTGGGTATGGCGACCGAGATCCCTCCACACAACCTTCTGGAGGTATCCAGAGCGGCTTACGCTCTCATTAAAGCCCCTGATACGCCTGATGCCGAGATTCTTGATCGAATCAAAGGCCCCGACTTCCCCGGCGGCGGGCAGATCATTTCTTCGGCTGCAGACATCCGCGAGTGCTATCTGACCGGGCGTGGCTCAATCAAGCTGCGTGCTCGATGGGAAGTAGAGCAGCTTGCTCGTGGCCAATGGCAGATCGTTGTAACTGAACTACCCCATGGAACTTCCACCCAAAAGGTGCTGGAAGAGATCGGCGAGCTGACCAATCCGAAGATAAAGACCAACAAGAAGTCCCTGACGCCGGAGCAGCTGCAAACAAAGCAGCTCATCCTGTCGGTTCTGGATTCTGTGGCCGACGAATCAGATAAAGACCAGTCTATCCGTCTTGTGCTGCAGCCAAAGAGCGCGAAGATATCGTCTGATGACATGATGGCTGTCTTATTGACGCACACCGGTCTTCAGACATCTACGTCCATCAATATGACCATGATTGGTATTGATGGCCGGCCGCAACAGAAATCATTGATATCAGTCCTGCGTGAATGGGTTTCTTTCAGGCTTGCAACCGTCACGCGCCGCTGCCAACACAGGTTGGGGCAGGTGAACGACAGGCTGCATATTCTGGCTGGACGAATGATCGTGTTCTTGAATATCGATGATGTGATCGCCGTCATCCGTAGTTCTGATGACCCAAAAGAAGATTTGGTGAAGAAGTTCAACCTCTCCGAGCGCCAGATCGAGGATATCCTTGAGATCCGTTTGCGCCAACTGGCTCGCATGGAAGGCATCAAGATCGAGAAAGAGATCTCCGAGCTGAACGCCGAGGCCGCCGAGCTCAATCGCATTCTGGGTAGTGATGCCGCATTGCGTGAGGTTGTTATGGCTGAAGTCATGGCGGATGCCAAGAAGTACGGCGATGAGCGCCGCACCCTCATTGAAGAAGCGGCCGCGGTCAAACTGACAGCCCAAGTCGTCGATGAACCGATCACCGTATTCGTCTCGAAGCGAAATTGGGTGCGTGCACGCCAAGGGCATAACGTAGATGCGAGCACCATTGCATTCAAGGATGGTGATAGCGTCGTGGCCAATTTCGAGTGCCGTTCTACGGATCAGTGCATCGTGGTTTGCGACAACGGACGGGTGATCAGTGTCGCTGTCTCTCAATTCCCTTCCGGACGGGGAGATGGTGCGCCGCTGGCAACATTCGCCGACGTGGCGGCCGGTGCCAAGATCGTTCATGCATTCTGCGGATCGAAGGAGACCAAGGTTCTGATGTCGACCAATGGTGGCTATGGCTTCCAGTGCGCTATCGAGGACATGATTGGCCGCAACAAGGCGGGCAAGCAGTTCGTTACCGTATCTGGTGACATCATGAAGCCCGTGCTCTTCACGCCGACTTCTGAGTCTGTGGTGTCTGTGCTATCCAAGGACGGTCGATTCCTGATGTTCCAGTTGGCTGAGTTCAATACGCTGGCCGGTGGTGGCAAGGGCGTGATGCTGCTGAATCTGAAGGAAGGTGACCACTTGGTCGATGTGACTGTCGCGCCTGGGCCTAAGGTTCGGATCATGAGCTCTGCTGGCAAGGTTCTGCATGTGATCGAAGAGGCTTACCAAGATTGCTCTGGTAAGCGAGCGAAGGCGGGCGCTGTGGTGGATAAAAAGTTGCCGAGCGGTAGCAGGCTGGAGGTTGTTTGACAAGCGTGTGCGCTCACGGTATAATCCTCTGAGAAATGGCATGATTTCCATGTCATATGAGACTGAGAGAAAACAACGTGGAATACATTTTCACAGACCACGCGATCGAGCGCATACGCAGTAGAGAGAGTGAGGAGGGTGTAGTCTCCCTCACCATGTCCCCTGAGGAGGTTATGTCATTCCTTAAGAATGGCATTTACGTTCAAGCTTCGATCCGGCCGATCCCTGGGCAAAAGTGGGATCCAAATATTGTCTATTTGGTCTTCTATAGCCCGGTAGACGACGGGCATTTCGTTGCCGTCTGCGACAAGTGTCTTGCTCGCAAAAATTGCACTGTCATCACAATCATTCCTGCAAACCGCAAAGGCCGATGGATGCTGAAGCATGCAGAATATCGCCATGCAAAAGAAATCGCCTGCAGCCATCTGCATTTTGTGCCCATGAAGTTCGGTGTTGAAAACAACGATTCATCGAAAAGTATCAATGTCTCATGCGTATATTTACAGGAAGATTGTCGAACCAAAGTGAAGGCTCTGTTTAAAATTCCGGCATCAGAGCACAGCGGAATTGATTCTGCGGTTGCTGAGAATAATTTTTTGGAGCGATGCAATTCAAGCGCAGCGTCGCTTGGCATTTCTCCGGGCAACATCACTCAAATTTTGGTGCGACTCGGCTCTAATGGAGAGCCTGTTGTGCTGGATTGCTGAGAAAATATCTGAGCATTAGCTCTAATTAAGGTTCGCAAATGAATAAGACACCCCCGACCTTGATATTCTTGCTGGGTTGCATCGTCGTTTGGCAGATCGTCGAGCCCGATTTATTCGGCTCTCAGAGCGTCTCAAGGCCGAGTACGAAGGTAATGCCATCGCAGAGCGTTTCCGTGCAGCGCTAGACCCTGCAATGACGGACTCTGAGGTCGCTCAGTTATTTCTAAAGAAAGAGTTCGGCTCTGCGGCGGCGCGCAGTTTGGTTGAGGTGCATCTCGTTTTATCAAAGGATGAGCTACGGGCAGTCTTGCTGCCCTACCAAGCGGTTATCAAAACCGAGGAGGAGCACGCCAAAAGGATGTCCGAGGCAGAGCGGCAATCGACAGCGCCAACGACCAAGCCGAGTGTGGGAGATTTGCCATCCATGTAGCCGTCTGGGTCGAGGCGGTGGTGGCGGCACCGCTGTGGGCGTTTGCGCACTTGGATACAGAAGGTGATGGGTTGGGGCAGCGGACGCAGACGGGTTATCTGTTCTTGGTGAACGTACTATTCAGGCCGGCATTGATGGTGGTAGGATTGCTACTGGCAGCCAAAATGGCCGACCTGCTGACGGATATGGTGATACAGATGTTTCCGATCATCATGGCTAATGCGAGCTCGGATAGCTGGACGGGGTCATCAAGATCGTGGCGTATATTTCCGCTTTCGTGATCATCCTGCAGATGGTGATCAGTCTTTCCTTCGGGATGATTCGCTTCGTACCGGATCAGGTCTTGGGCTGGATCGGTGGCAACATGCAGAACAGCGTCGGCGCACAGTCCGAAGACATCGCAGGGAATGCAACGAAGGGTGCGTTTGCAGGACGTGGTTCGATAACCGGTGCGGCGGATCGTGCCGGTAAGGATCGACAGGCGCGCGGGAAGAATAAAACAAAACAAATGCTTGAAGAAGATTCACCGCTGCAGGCGAATCTTATCGGTGGTAACGCTGACGGCGGTATTCCAGGTTAATTCGAAAGGGAGGCGAAAATGGCATTTGATCCAGCTTCATTTGGTGGGGGTTACGGCGCAGGGCAGGGAGCCGGACAACGTGCGGCGGATGCCGCTGAGCTGGCGACGATGGACGCAGAGATCGACGCCCTAAAGGCTCGTAACAAGGCTAAGGTTCTGCAGAACGAGATCCATAACAAGTGGATCCCGTACGGGGTACGGTTGCAAGCCGGCTTGATGGCACGTCGTGTGCAGCGTGAAGACCTGATCGCTGCGCTTAAGGCAGGTGATCCCACCAATGCGGATCGTATCGTGCAGGCAGCCGACGAGCATGCGGTGCAAGAATACGATCGTCTGACCGTCTCAAACTCGAAGGAATTGCGCGAGGTGAATGACATCGTCAAGGCGGAGGCGGAGGCGGGAAGGCTGGATAAGTGAGGGTGGTTTGGCTACCGTTCGCTGCGCTCACTAGCGCGTCGCACGGCTCCTTGCACGCTAACCGTTCGCGTTGCTCACTGGCGCGCTACGCTTGCATGCTAACCGGCTTCGCTGTTCCGCTCGCAAACTAACCGCCCTTACAGGGCTAACGCGCCTTCGGCTTGTATACTCGCTGCCGCTAAAGCGGCCACTAGTGTAGTGTTGCGATCTTGATGGAACTTATCACAATCCTCCTTCTCTAATGCACAATACGTGCAAAGTGGAGAAGTAAATGCGAGTTGCCCCCGAGATCGTGCTGACCAGCGAAGAGCATACCGAATTAACGAAACTGGCGCGCTCCAAGCTATCCA
>Ga0210019_1003578_pt1 | contig 14167 bp, 11 predicted proteins | sample CryGeyCG2114_020_2_FD_183969 | JGI IMG/M metagenome (GOLD analysis project Ga0210019, IMG submission 183969) | Groundwater microbial communities from aquifer - Crystal Geyser CG11_big_fil_rev_8/21/14_0.20 (SPAdes) (version 2) | ecosystem: Environmental > Aquatic > Deep subsurface > Groundwater ...
GCGTCGATGCCGAGGAGTTCAAGGCGCTTATGGGCAGAAAACTAAAATAGTAGACCAACCATTTGACAACTTTTATCTAATGATGTATACGCACGCATATTCTTAAACTTAAGGGGGTATTTCTTATGAAAAGATCCGTTGTTTTGGTAGCATGTCTTACCGTTTGTTTCGTAGCATCGTTTCTTTTTAGTTCCTGTAGCGGAAAAGGAAAGATGCTTGTCACCGTCAACGGAACGGCAATAACCGAAAGTGACCTTGATTTCCTTTCGACGATAAACCCAAGGCTGAAGATGCAATTGAACACGCCTTTCGGAAAGAAACAGATACTCGACAACATGGTAGAGCAGGAACTCCTGTACCAGGCGGCCCTTAAAAGAGGACTTCAGAGAGACGCCAGCGCAAAAGCCAAGATAGAGCTTTATAAGAAGGTCATAATCGCGCAGGCATATATTGAATCGGAAATGAAAAAAGCCGCGAAGGTTTATTATGAGAGCAATAAGGCCGAATTTGAAAGACTGCAGATCTCGGATATCCTTATAAAGTATGCGGCTCCCGCCCAAAAGGATACAAAGGCAAAGAAAGGCGCTCCCGCTCCAAAGGGTAAAGTGACGCGCTCCAAAGAAGTGGCGCTTAAACTTGCAAATGAGATAAAGGCAAAGATCGAAGGCGGCATGGAATTTGCGGCGGCCGCAAAAGAGTACTCCGAGGACACGGTCACGAAGAACAGCGGTGGAGAACTTGGAAGAGTATCGAAGAACGATCCAAGGCTTGAACGCAGAGGCTATGGGCCTCTCCTAGAGAAGGCTTTCTCAATGCAGGTAGGTGAAGTTGCAGGCCCCATCGAAACAAGCGACGGATTTCATTTGATAGCGGTCACAAAGGGCGCAGAACTTGAACCCTTTGAACAGGTCGAACAAGGTATCATGATGAAGATGTCGGGCGAAGAAAGGAACAAGATCCTTGCGGAGCTGAAGAAGAACGCAAAGGTCGTCTACCCCGGTGAAAAGAAGGAAGAGAAGAAACCCGAAGCGGTGAAATCTGCAACGCCTCCGGCACCAACGGCTCCGGTCGCTCCAAACGCACCTGTGACACCGAAAGCTCCGGAAGCGCCCAAGGCCAAATGATAGCCTGACTTAAGGACCTACAAAAAACCCCGAAAAGCAAACGAGCTTTCGGGGTTTTTATTATCTGACAATAATAGTGAACGAACTTGTTTAAAAGACAACCTGATATGCTGTCAAGTTTGTCATAATGCCCGTTCCGCGACCTTAGAGATAAGCGGATGACCGGCTGTCCACTTGCCGAATGGTAGAGTCGATGGATCCTACTCTTCCGCCTCGACCTCTTCCTCTTTTTCCGCAAGTTTGGCTATTGAGATCAGCTTTTCATCCTTTTCAAGCGAGATCAGCCTGACCCCTTGGGTGTTCCTGCCTATAAGACCGACATGTTTTGCATGTGTGCGGATGACCTTTCCCTTGTTCGTGACCATCATTATATCATCGGTATCCGCTATCTGCATCGCTCCGACCACCTTGCCGTTGCGATCGGTCGTCTGAATAGTGATGATCCCGCTTCCGCCGCGACCCTGGATCCTGTATTCGGCAAGTTCGGTCCTCTTTCCGTAACCGTTCTGCGTGCAGGTAAGCATCGGTGTTGCGTTCGTTATTGTCTCCATCGAAACGACCTCATCGCCCTTGCTTAAAGTGATGCCCCACACGCCGTACGTTGCGCGGCCCGTGGAACGGACATCTTCCTCTTTGAAGCGTATGGACTGGCCGTCGGCGGTGGTAAGGAATATATCTTCCTTGCCTGCGGTCAGTTTTACCGACACGACCTCGTCACCTTCCTCTATCTTGGTGGCAACGATGCCTGATGCGCGAGGGTTGGAATATTCCATCAGTTCGGTCTTCTTAACAAGCCCCTTCCTCGTAGCAAGAACGACGAACTTCCCCTCTTCGAACTTTCTTACTGGAAGAATAGCGGCGATCTTGTCGTCGGACGCCATCTGGACAAGGTTGGTTATGGCCTTACCCTTGGCTGTACGGCCGATCTGGGGTATCTCATGGACCTTCAGCCAGAAACCCTTTCCGGTCTGGGTAAAGATCATCACATGGCTGTGGGTTGAGGCTATGAAGAGGTCCGAAACAAAATCCTCGTCGCCCATTGTCATCCCCTGTTTGCCGCGCCCGCCCCTTCGTTGCGCACGATAGATGCTTATGGGGTTGCGCTTGATATAACCAAAATGCGAAACGGTGACGACCATGTCCTCTTCGGCGATAAGGTCTTCGACTGTTAGGTCTTCGGACTTTGCCAGTATCTCGGTGCGGCGTTTGTCGCCGTACTTTTCCTTTATCTCGGATATTTCATTGCTGATGATAGAAAGTATCAATTTTTCACTGGAAAGGATCTCCTTCAACTTTTTGATGAGCTCCATAACGTCTTTGTATTCGGCGATTATCTTCTCGCGTTCGAGGCCGGTCAACTTCTGCAGGCGCATGTCGAGAACCGCCTGCGCCTGGATAGCGGAGAGCTCGAACTTCTTCATGAGTCCGTTCTTGGCCTCTTCGGGGCTCTTGGACCTCTTGATGAGGGCAATAACCTCGTCGATGTTCTCGACCGCTATTTTGAGTCCGGCCAACACATGAGCGCGTTCTTCTGCCTTTCTAAGTTCATATGCGGTCCTTCTTGTAACCACCTCTTTCCGGTGATCGATGAAATGGCCCAGATATTCCTTAAGGTTCAGGACCTTGGGCTGGCTGTTGACGATCGCCAGCATTATCATACCAAAGGTCTCCTGCATCGATGTATGCTTATAAAGCTGGTTCAGGATGACTCCCGCAACTGCGCCCTTCTTGAGCTCGATGGCGATGCGCATGCCGTCCCTGTCGGATTCGTCGCGCAGGTCGGAGATGCCTTCGAGCTTGCCGTCGCGGACAAGCTCCGCGATTCGCTCGATAAGACGCGCCTTGTTCACCTGATAAGGTATCTCGGTGATGATTATGGCCTCGCGGTCTCCGCGCGAAACAGGTTCGATAGAGGCGCGAGCGCGCATCTGAATTATACCCCTTCCCGTTTCGTACGCCTGCTTGATACCGTCGCGCCCGTGAATGAAGGCGGCGGTGGGGAAATCGGGGCCAGGGATATATTTCATCAGCTCTTTTATAGTGAGCGCTGGATCTTTAACTAGAGCAAGAAGTGCCTCGCACACTTCGTTCAGATTGTGCGGAGGGATCTTTGTGGCCATACCCACCGCGATGCCTTCACTCCCGTTGATAAGAAGGTTCGGCGTACGCGAGGGAAGCACGACCGGCTCTTCCGTTGAACCGTCGAAATTTGGAACAAAATCGACGGTCTCCTTGTCGATATCGGAGAGCATCTCTTCTGCTATCTTGGCAAGCCTCGCCTCGGTATAACGGTAAGCGGCCGCAGAGTCTCCGTCGACGCTACCAAAGTTCCCCTGTCCGTCTATCAAGGGATAGCGCATGTTCCAGTCCTGCGCCATGCGGACCAATGTGTCATAGACCGAGGAATCGCCGTGCGGATGGTATTTCTTTAGAACCTCGCCGACCACACCTGCGCATTTCGAATAACGCTTATTTGAAAGAAGACCTTCGCTATACATCGCGTAAAGCACGCGCCTATGGGCAGGTTTTAGGCCGTCCCTGACGTCGGGAAGCGCCCTTCCTATGATAACGCTCATCGCGTAATCAAGGTAGCTACTCTTCATTTCATCTTCGATATTAATCTTGAGTATTTCTGCGGACTTAACCATCTTCTCTTTTCTCCTTTTCTAGGGCAATTCGAAGTGATTATCTATCAATTTTTGGCCCCAAAAGTCAACCGAATAGAAGATGGTTGCGAAACGACAATTGATTCTGTATAGTTGCCTTTCTCATATGTCACAAAAAGAAAAAGACGTGGTCGAAAAGACGGTAATTACACAGGTAACAAAGATAGAAGAAGAGGCCATAAAACATGCCTATCTCCTATTTCTTTCGGGCCCTTTGATCGGAAAGCTTATAAATCTTCAGGAAGGTTCAACAGTTATAGGCCGTTCACCTGACGCCAATGTGGTCATAAACGACCAGAGAATAAGCCGCCAGCATCTAAAGATAGATGTATCGCCGAAGGGCTTCATAATAGAGGACATGGGGAGCACCAACGGCACCTTTGTGAACGGTGAAAGAATAACCGCCAAAAAAGAGCTTAGCGACGGCGACAAGATCCAGATCAGCTCGGTTACCATATTCAAGTTCGCGTTGCAGGGAGAGACCGAGAACATATTCCACAAGGAGCTCTATAAGATGGCCGTTATAGACCCTGTGACCAACGTCTATAACAAGCGTTTTCTTCTGGAGCGTTTGAAAGAAGAGTTCAGTATCTCAAAGAGAAACAAGGCTTCCCTTTCGCTCTTCATGATAGACATCGATCTCTTCAAGAAGGTGAACGACACTCACGGGCATCTGGCGGGAGACATGATACTTCAGCAACTTGCCAGAATATTCAAGGACATGACGCGCAATGAAGACATCCTTGCCCGTTACGGCGGCGAAGAATTCTGCGTTATTTTAAGGGGAACGAACAAGGCCGGGGCGTTCAAGCTTGCCGAAAGGATAAGGACGAAGATAGCCTCCGAGCCGTTCACTTTTGAAGGCCACAAGATACCGATAACCGTATCGATGGGCATATCAAGCCTTAACGAAGGAACGGAACACAAGAACTTTGAAGCGCTCATTAAAGATGCCGATGATAAGCTCTATCAGTCCAAACAATCCGGCCGAAACCGGACCACGATGTAGGGATATAATCTATAAAGGCGACCCAAGGGTGGAAACATACAAGAGGGACGCCGTTATGGCAGGGGACCCCGACGCGGTTGTACGGCCGCGCGACATGCAGGAGGTCATTGAGGTCGTCAAATGGTGCAACGGTAACGGCACTCCCCTCACCGTCTGCGGCGCCCGCACTTCAATGACCGGCTCCTCCGTTGCCGAAGGGGGAATACTTCTTGCCACCGACCGCTTTAACAAGATCATAGACATTGGCGAAAAAGAAGGCCGTGGTTACGCCATCGTAGAGCCAGCCGTTATTGCAAAGGACTTTCAAAGGATAGTAGAAGAGAAGGGGCTTCATTATCCAGTGGCCCCGACATCCTGCGACAACGCCTTTGTTGGCGGCACCGTGGCAACGAACGCGACGGGCGAGGATTTTTATAAATACGGCCCCACAAGGAGCTTTGTAAGAGAGGTATCCTTCATAAAGGCGGACGGGACGACCGGGACATTTTCACGAGGTAGTTCCGCCCCTCCCGCGGCGATCAAGGGTCACGGTGGATATTTCCTTGAAGGCTTCGAAATAGACCGGCTAATAGGTTCGGAGGGGACGCTGGCCGTTATCACAAGGATAGTATTTGACCTCCTTCCCAAGATCCCAAAGATATTTGTAATGCTCGTCCCATTCCCTTCTCACATTGAGGCGCTCTCATTCATCGACGAGACCAACAAGAATAACTACCGGCCACGTGCGATAGAATATATAGACACATTCGCCATCTCTTTAATGAAGACCTGTGACGCCTGCCCAAAGTTCACCGACGATATAAAGGCGTGCCTTTATATAAAGGACGAATCGTTCGATGGTCCGCTTGAACCAATAATTGAAAAGTGGTTCGAACTCATCTCAAAGGCTCTTGAAAAATATCCCCACCTTCTGGAACAGACGATAATAGCCGTGACCGACAAGGAAAAGGAGAATCTCCACGCGCTTCGTCATCAGATACCGCAGGTAATATCGGAGACGAACGAAAAGATAGAAAAAGCCGGTGGCGGCAAGGTGTCGGGCGACTGGTGGGTGCCAAAAGATAAAATGCTCGTCACGATGAAGAAGACATACGAAGAAGCTTTGCCCCTAAATATCGATTTCACCATGTACGGTCACTTAGGCGATGGCCATCCCCACACGACCTACCTTTGCAGGACCTCGGAAGAAAAGGCCAAGGTAAAGGAACTTGTTAAGCTTCAATCCAGACGCGCGGCGGAACTTGGCGGAGGTGTTGCGGGCGAGCACGGAATCGGAAAGATAAAACACGACCTTTTAAAGATACAATACCCGTCCGATGTCATCGCAAAGATGAAAGAGCTCAAGCAAAAGTTCGATCCAAAATGGATACTGGGCCGTGGAAATATATTGGACCTTTAGCAGTAGAATCAAAACTTCGATCGCAGCCTAATTTGACATAATGCCCGTCAGCTATAAAAAGTTAATAGCTATTTAAGGCTAGTGTCTTATCCCCGGCCGTGAACGGCCTCGAAACGACCTGTTACCACGCCCGCGCTTGCCTATGAAACCCACCCTTGGCGCGGCGGTCTTTGTGAAATGTTCCTTGGGAACATCCGGATGTTCGGAAATATTAAGGGTACTGTTCATTATCCTCTCTATATCTCTCACATCGCGGCCCTGGTCCGGCGTTGCGAATGAGATCGCCCGGCCTTCTCTTCCGGCGCGGCCGGTACGGCCTATGCGATGGACATAGTTCTCGGCATCGTCCGGAATATCGTAGTTGATAACGAGTTCGATGCCGATGACATCGATCCCCCTTGCGGCGATGTCCGTTGCCACGAGAATCCTGTATTTGCCCGACTTAAAACCCTGCAACGCCTCTTGTCTCTGGCCGAGAGAACGGTCTGAATGTATCTCAGCCGCGGTGTGGCGCATCTCCCTGATCACCCTTGCCGTCCTTTTTGCCCCTATCTTGGTCCTTGTAAATATCAGCACAGAACCGTGGTATTCAGAAAGTATCTTTCCCAAAAGCCTCGGCTTTGCCTCTTTTCTCACGATAAAAAGCTCCTGCACTATCCCTTCAGCCGCGGTCCCTGTGGGCGCCACTTCCACACGAATGGGAAGTTTCATATAAGCGTTGGCAACGCTGACTATCTCGACCGGTATCGTTGCCGAAAAGAGCATTACCTGTTTTTCCTTAGGCACATAACTAAGGACCCTTTTTATCTGCGGCGCAAAACCCATGTCGAGCATCCTATCCGCTTCATCCAGCACAAGGATCGACACATCGCTCAAAGAGGCGCTCCTTCTTTCAAGATGGTCCATCAGGCGTCCCGGAGTTGCTATAATGACCCTGGGCTTTCTTCTGAGGTCCTGTAGCTGATTGTGCATCGAAGCCCCGCCAATCAGGACCGCCGTCTTTAACCCGAACAGGCTCGCTATTTTCAAAAAGCTCTCGTTCACCTGCAATGCAAGTTCTCTTGTGGGAACAAGCACCAGCCCCTTTCCCTTTATCTGGGCAAGGCGCTGGACCATGGGGATGGCGAAGGCCATCGTCTTTCCCGTCCCTGTCTGGGCGATACCGATCAGGTCCTTCCCTTCCATCGCTATCGGGATGGTCTTTTGCTGGATGGGCGTTGGGGTAGTAAATTTAAGACCTGCTATGATCTCTAAGATCTTGGGCGCAATGTTGAGCCCGAAAAAGCCGTTGTTCATTTTGTCTTCCTCTCTTGTTTTTTTGGAGAGCCTACCCCAGAAACGGATGAAAGTACACCTCAAACTTAACGATGCATATATCAGCCGAACTTTGTCTTAAGATACAAAAGATATCCGCTAAGGAGCAAGGTAAAGCTGTTGGCAAGTATAATGGGCCATTCACCTAAAATAACGCCATATATGGTCCAAAGGGCAACGCCTATGGTGAAGGTGACATACATTACTATAGAGAGGTCCTTTGTGTGACGGGTCCTTCTGACCTTCAGGACCTGCGGCAAAAAGGCCGTACTTGTAAGTACCGCGGCGGTGATCCCGATATAGAAATTATAGTTCATTTTATCTCGCTATTCCCATTCGATCGTTGAGGGCGGCTTGCTGGAGATGTCGTAAACGACGCGGTTAATGCCCTTGACGCCGTTTATTATCCTGTTCGATATCTTCTTGAGAAGTTCGTGCGGAAGTTCGGCCCAGTCGGCGGTCATGCCGTCGGTGCTGTTAACGGCGCGTATGGCAACAACGCGTTCGTAGGTCCTTTCATCTCCCATAACTCCGACGGTGTTGATGGGAAGGAGGACGCAGAACGCCTGCCAGAGCTTGTCGTAAAAACCGGCCTCTTTTATCTCTGCGAGCAGAATATCGTCCGCCTCGCGCAAAAGCTCCAGGTCCTTCTTTGTTATGTCGCCGATAAGTCTTACCGCAAGGCCGGGGCCGGGGAACGGCTGACGGTTGATCGATTCGTCGGGCATGCCGAGGGCTCGGCCGAGCTCACGCACCTCATCTTTAAAAAGTTCCCGCAGGGGTTCTACAAGCTTAAGTCCCATCTTTTCGGGAAGCCCGCCTACATTATGATGGCTCTTTATCATGCATGAAGGGCCTCGGAAAGAAACGCTCTCGATAACATCTGGATAAAGCGTTCCCTGCGCCAAAAACGTGACTTGTGATTCGTGGCTCGTAATTCGTTTTGCCTCATTTTCAAAGACCTCGATAAAGACACGCCCTATTATCTTTCTCTTCTTCTCGGGATCGCTCACACCTTTCAGTTCGTCTAAGAACCGATCCACGGCATCGACACACACGAGGTTCAGCTTGAACTTATCGCGGAACATCTTCTCCACCTTTTTGGCCTCGTCCTTTCGGAGCAACCCGTTGTCGACAAAGATACAGGTAAGCTGGTCGCCGATCGCCTTTTGTATGAGGATCGCGGCAACAGATGAATCGACGCCTCCGGAAAGGCCCAACACAACGTGCTCCTTTCCAACCTTTTCCTTGATGGCCTTCACCTCGTGCTCAATGAACGACTGCATCGTCCACGAGAGCGCGCACTTGCATATATTCTTCACGAAATTGTCGAATATCTTCTTTCCGGCCTTTGTATGGGTGACCTCGGGATGGTACTGCGTGCCTATGAGCCTTCCATCTTTACTTTCCATCGAGGCAACCGGGCAGTCATTAGTAACGGACGTTATAATAAAATTATCGGGAACTTTCACCACCACATCGTTGTGGGACATCCAGACCGTTGCAAGTCCCTTTTCGTTATAGACACCGTCTAGGAGCTTACTTTCACTTTTCCTGATTATCTCGGCAAATCCATATTCGCGAGTTCCGGCAACACCAACCTTGCCGCCCAAGATTCGGGCCATCTCCTGCATGCCGTAGCATATGCCCAGGACCGGGACTCCAAGTTCCAGGATCTTCGGGTCCATTCTGGGAACGCCGTCGTAGCAGATGCGTGCCGGGCTTCCGGAAAGGACTATCCCCTTTGCCCCGAACGCCTTTATTTGTTCCAGCGGCATGTTAAATGGATGTATCTCCGAATAAACATGGATCTCACGAACCCTTCTCGCTATAAGCTGTGTCGTTTGAGAACCAAAGTCTAATACCAATATTTTGTCCATAAGATTACTGTCATCCTGAAGGCCAAAGGCCGAAGGATCCCATTTATACAATTTGATCCAGGAGATCCTTCGCTAACGCTCAGGATGACACAAGGGCACCTCTATAAACCCATTGTTATGTCATTGCGAGGAGCGTCCAGCGACGAAGCAATCTCCATAAATCAAGTGTTTATGGGGGATTGCCGCGCCCCTTCGGGGCTCGCAATGACAGAGTGAGTAGTTTATAGAGGTGCCCACAAATTCATTCTCCTCTATAATTTGGAGCCTCTTTTGTTATAGCTACATCGTGCACATGGCCCTCACGGAGCCCAGCCGGCGAAATTTTCACGAACTTTGCCTTGGTCTGAAGCTCTGTTATGTTGGCACAGCCCACATAGCCCATGCCGGAACGCAAACCGCCTATCAGCTGGTGGAGAACCTGCGAAAGTCTTCCCTTATGAGGGACCCTTCCTTCGATACCCTCGGGAACAAACTTGTCGGTTTCCGTAATATGACCCTGGCAATATCTCTCTTTGCTCCCCCTGTTCATGGCACCGAGCGAACCCATTCCGCGGTAGCCTTTATAAGGACGCCCCTGATACATGAACATCTCGCCAGGCGATTCGTCGGTGCCGGCAAAGAGAGAACCTATCATTATGCTATCGGCCCCCGCCGCGACCGCCTTCGTGAGGTCGCCCGAGAATTTTATGCCGCCGTCGCCTATCACGGGAATGCCCTTCTTCCTTGCAACCTCGGCACAATTCGCGATGGCCGTGACCTGCGGCATGCCAACGCCAGAAACCACGCGGGTTGTGCATATGCTACCCGGACCCATGCCAACCTTGACGGCGTCCGCACCGTGTTTGATCAGCGCCTCGGCCGCCTCGGCCGTTGCAATATTTCCGGCAACGAGCTCTTTATCTTTGAATTCCTTTTTAAATATCTTGATGGTCTCAAGAACACCCTTTGAAAATGCGTGTGCGGTGTCGATTACAACGCAGTCAACACCGGCTTCAATTAATGCCGCCGAGCGTTCTATCTCTTTAGGCCCCGCCCCGATCGCCGCGCCAACCCTAAGACGCCCGTGCTCATCTCGCGTAGCGTTAGGACTCGTTGTCTGCTTCTCAACATCCTTTACCGTGATGAGGCCCCTCAATTCGCCTGAGGCGTTGACAATGGGAAGCTTTTCTATCCTGTTGGAAAAGAGAAGGTCGCGCGCCTTATCTACCGACTCACCCTCGCGAAGGGTTATGAGCTCTTCAATGGGAGTCATTGCAGAAGAGACGCTCTTTGAATGGTCGCGCGCCGCCACAATATCACGGTTGGTGAGTATGCCCACAAGTTTCCCGCCCCTAACAACCGGAAATCCGGAAACTTTGTGGAGCTCTTTAAGCTCAACCGCCTGCCTGACCGTCTTTTCGGCCTCGATGGTTATGGGCTCAAAAACAATTCCGCTTTCGAACCTTTTGACCTTGCGGACCTCTCTAGCCTGGTCTTCGACGGACAGGTTCCTGTGAATGATGCCGATCCCTCCCTCAACTGCCATAGCGATGGCGGTGGCACTTTCGGTCACCGTATCCATTGCGGCCGAGACAAGCGGTAAGGCCAGAGTGATGCGGGGGGTGAACCTTGTAGAAAGGTCGCAATCTTTCGGCAAAACGCTCGTTTCTTGGGGAATTAGAAGAACATCATCAAAGGTTAACGCTTCTTTGATATCAAACATGCGGGGCTCTTAGCTAAAATCCCCAAAAGTGTCAACTGTAATCGCGAGCGAAAACGAAGCGATCTCCCCAAATAGGGACAGACTTCATCGCCGCCATGACCAACGGCCCCGGTATTTTTATGGAGCATCCGTTATGAGAAGTCCTTTATAAATGGCTGTCATTTTTTCCTTCCATATTGAATATTTGTATGTTAGCCCCCTCCTCACTTAAAATAAAAAACACCCCCACCTCAACCAGTTCGGGGCAAGGAGAAACGTATGTCAGGACATTCAAAATGGGCGACAATTAAACACAAGAAAGGCGCAGCCGATGCAAAGAGAGGCAAGCTATTCTCTAAGTTTATCAAGGAGATAGCGGTTGCTGCAAAAATTGGCGGCGGCGACCCGGACAAAAACCCGAGGCTCCGCACCATTATCGAAAAAGCAAGACAGTATAACATGCCGAACGACAACGTCACCCGCGCCATCAAACGCGGTTCCGGCGAACTCGAAGGCGTTACCTATGAAGAGATAACCTATGAAGGCTACGGCATCGGCGGGGTCGCCATGCTTATCCAGTGCCTGACGGACAATAACAAGAGAACGGTCGCCGAGCTCCGCCACATGATCTCCAAGGGCGGCGGGAACCTTGGCGAAGCCGGTTGCGTTGCATGGATGTTCAACAAAAAAGGCGTGTTAACATTCGACGAGACAGTCACAGAAGACCAGCTTATGGAAGTAGCCCTCGAGGCCGGTGCCGAGGATATCGTCAACTTAGGCAACGGTCACGACGTTATTACAGATCCGAGCTCATTTGACGCCGTTAAAAAGGCCTGTGAAGATGCGGGACTTAAACCTATCGAAGCCGGCGTTGAGATGGTCCCTCAGAACGAGATAAAGCTCGCCGGCGACGATGCAAGAAAGATGCTCAACCTCATGGAGAACCTGGAAGACCACGAAGACGTCCAAAACGTCTACGCTAATTTCGATATAGACTCGAGCGAAATAGAAAAACTGTCCTAACCCGGCCAGCAAGGATACAGGCCAGCAAAGCCAGCAAGGTTAATGAGATGGCTAATTCGAATTTTCAGGATTTGGAAGTTTGGAATGAAGGAAAAGATCTGGCAATTCAAATCTTTAACATCTGGCAAAAAATAGATAACAAAGGTTATTTTTCACTCCAAGATCAGATGCAACGGTCCGCGTTATCAATACCCTCCAATATTGCAGAAGGAAGTGAACGAAAAAGCGCAAATGAATTTATGCGATATCTTTATATTGCAAAGGGGTCAACCGCTGAACTAAGGACCCAACTTTATATATTCGGTGAACTTGAACTTTCGGACAGCATTGATGTTAATGCCATTGTAGAAAAAACACCTGTTTTATCTAGAAAAATATCAAGGTTGATTTCAGCAGTCAGCAACAGCAAGCCTTCTTAGCCTTGCTTGCCTTGCTTGCCTTGCTGGCCTTGCTGGCAAATGATTATAATTGGAATCGATCCGGGAACCCAAACGACCGGCTGGGGAATAGTTAAAAAGGACGGCCACAGTGTAACCCATGTAGATAACGGTGTCATATCCCCTTCTGCCAAACTGGACCTTGCCCAAAAACTTTTACACATCCATAAAGAGCTGACGCTTATCATCAGGCAATATAAACCGGAATGCGCAGCGGTTGAAGAGGTCTTTGTTGCAAAGAACGTCCGCTCGGCCCTCATACTGGGCCACGCAAGAGGCGTTGCCCTCCTTGCCGTATCGCAGGCGGCGCTTCCAGTTCACGAATATTCTACGCGTGAAATTAAGAAGGCGCTGGTAGGATACGGCAACGCCGAAAAAGCTCAAGTTGCAATGATGGTTAAGAACTTGTTGAAGCTCCCCGAAGTGGCATCGCCCGACGCCGCAGACGCGCTAGCCGCCGCCATCTGCCACGCCCAGACGAAACATTTTACATAGGACCGGCAAGCAAAGCCGCGGCTTCATTGGGGGTCACCTCTTTCAGAGGTGACCACGAAATTGTTTTTTTATGCCTCTCAGCGGCCTCAATAAACCACTTCTCCTGCCACATCGGAAAAACCGGATCCGGGAAAAATGGATGCGCGCACTTTCTTGCAATCTCCCTCCGCGGCATGATAAAGGGCGCTCCTCTTCAGGATGCCAGACCAGTCGCCTTTAACACTGTTTGTTATCGCCAAGACCGCATCTAGATCTTCATCCGTGATCGGGTCTTCCGTGTCTCTCACAAGGCAATCAATGCCCTCAAAAACCCTGCTAATAACGCTATCCGGCGAACAAAAGAGCCACTTGGCGCCATTAACCATAGCATTCATCCCCCACTTTTGTGTTGCAAGGTCATAAGCAAAAACGACCGTCCCCTTATTATAAAGACCTATCGGAACCTCGCTGTTTATGTCTACTTGAAAGAAGAACTTCTTTGCAGTTTTATAGGTCGATATATCGAAATTGTCGTTAAACCAATCATCCCTGTTGCAGGCCGTCCGAGCGTACCACTCGTTATGGTGCTGGCCAACGTTAGTAGCCTCAAAATTGACGCCATCGAACGAAATATCCAGTATGGCGCCTACCCAAGCCGGAACCTTACTGCTCACTGCTGCTGTTGGTGTTGTCATATGATCTTCCTCCTGACCGCCATGGCTATTATATGACACAAAAAATGTCTAGGACTTTTTAAAGAAACGTAAAACGGGGTCAAAAACGGTCAAAAACGAAAACGAAAACGGGGTCACGAAAACGAAAACGGGGTCAGGCTGAATCAAATCAAAAACGAAAACGAAAACGGGGTCAGGCTGAACTATTTAACTATTGACAGCGAGTTAAATATTACATTAAAACGTAAAACGGGGTCAGGCTGAACTATTTAACTATTGACAGCGAGTTAAATATTACATTAAAACGTAAAACGGGGTCAGGCTGAACTATTTAACTATTGACAGCGAGTTAAATATTACATAGCAAGCAAGGCCGTATGGCTCGTAAACCAAGAATAGAATTTCCGGGGGCTGTTTATCATGTCATCACTCGAGGAAATAATAGGCAGAAGACATTTGCTAATGATAGGGACTATGGAAGTTTTC
>Ga0210019_1003582_pt1 | contig 14161 bp, 13 predicted proteins | sample CryGeyCG2114_020_2_FD_183969 | JGI IMG/M metagenome (GOLD analysis project Ga0210019, IMG submission 183969) | Groundwater microbial communities from aquifer - Crystal Geyser CG11_big_fil_rev_8/21/14_0.20 (SPAdes) (version 2) | ecosystem: Environmental > Aquatic > Deep subsurface > Groundwater ...
AAGTGGCAGAATTGAGGGGGTAGAGTATCACGTTGCGGCTAAAACTGCTGGCAGGATAACGGATTTTAAGATTGAAGAAGGTCAGCTTGTCAGTGCCGGTGATGAAATCGCGCTGATCGATGCCCCCCAGCTTAATGCCCTGATCGAGCAGGCTAAGGCAGGGTGGCGCAAGACCAGGCTTTACCTTAAGCTGGCGGAAAAAGAATACCAAAGAGCCAGCCAGCTTGCCAAGGAGAACATCATTTCCAAGCAAGCCTATGAGGCCGCGGAAAGCGTTTATTTGGTTGCCAAAGAAGAGTGCTTGGCCGCGGAGAATGAACTGCAAAAATTAACCGCTGATCTGGCTGATACCAGGATTGTTGCGCCGGTGTCCGGTACTGTCGTAACCAAGATTGTCCAGCTGGGGGAGATGGTGCCGCCGGGGGTGCCGCTAGTGACTATCATTAATATGGATGATCTTTTTTTGAAAGCTTTTCTCCCCACTGAAACTGTCGGTAAAGTGTCTTTAAATGATGAGGCAAAAATTTACCCGGATGCTTATCCGAGCGAATCTTTTGACGCCTTTGTCAATAAAATTTCTGAGAAAGCCGAATTTATTCCTAAAAATGTGGAAACCAAAAGCCAGCGCGCTAATATGGTTTTTGAAATTAAATTAAAAATTAAACAGAACAAAGACTACCGCTTAAAACCAGGCATGCCGGCAGACGCCCTCATTAGAGCCGATAAAAATGCTGCCTGGGAAGTTAATAATTGATACCAGAAAGTATCATAGAAGTCAGCCAGGTCTCAAAAAGTTTTAAAAAAATCCCGGCCTTAATGAACCTTTCTTTGCAAATAAAAAGTGGGGAAATTTTTGGGCTAATCGGCCCTGATGGCGCAGGCAAAAGCACCCTTATCCATATTATTGCCGGGATATTAAGGCCAGACAAAGGCGCTGTTTCGGTGCTTGGTAAAAACGTGCTTAAAAATCCCGAAAGCATCAAAGGCTTGATTGGTTTTTTGCCCCAAGGTTTAGGCCTGGCTTTGGCCCAGGAACTAAGCGTTGATGAAAACATTAATTATTTTGCCCGGATTAATCTGGTAGACCACAAAAAACTGGAAGAAAGAAAGGCCCTCCTTTTAAAAAAGACACAACTTGAGGCCTTTTGCGACCGCCCGGCTAAAAATCTTTCCGGCGGAATGCAGCAGAAACTGGCCCTTTGTTGTGCCTTGGTTCACGAGCCCCCTTTGCTTTTGCTTGATGAGCCGACCACCGGGGTTGACCCGATTTCAAGGCGCGATCTTTGGGCCCTGCTAAGCGATATGGTCGAAAACAGCGGGGTCACTGTACTCTTGACCACTGCTTACATGGATGAGGCGGCGCGCTGCCATCGAGTGGCTCTCATGCATAACGGGGAGATTATTGAGATGGGCGAGCCTGTCGCGCTTCAAGGTAAATCCGGGATGTTTGATCTGTTTCTGTCCCATATTTCAAAAACAAACGATTGTGCTGTCAATGAAAAAGCTTTACTGGAGTTTTTTCCCAAACAAAAAGTTCTGGCTCAAGGCGCGCCACAACCAATAATTAAAGCGGAAAAGCTTGAGAAAAAGTTTAAAAACTTTGTCGCGGTCAACAAAATTACTTTTGAGATAAAACAGGGCGAAATTTTTGGTTTTTTAGGCCCAAACGGCGCGGGTAAAACCACCACCATCAAGATGCTTTGCGGTCTTTTATCTCCGACATCAGGTCTTGGGACTATCGCGGGCTTAAATTTAAGCCAAGAAGTTTCCCAAATTAAAAAAAGCATTGGTTATATGTCCCAACGGTTTTCCCTGTACGGCAATCTCACTGTTTCGGAAAATATTGAGCTTTATGGCAGTATTTATGGGGTTGAGCGCCAAGAAGTTTTAAAACGCAGAAAATTGCTTTTGCAAATCACAGATCTGGAAGGCAAAGAAAATTTTATAACTAATGATTTGCCGCTGGGCATTAAACAACGTTTAGCTCTGGGCTGCGCCATCATTCATAAGCCAACCTGTGTTTTTTTAGATGAGCCGACCTCTGGGGTTGACCCGCTGGCCAGAAAGAAATTCTGGGACACGATCGTTTTTTTATCGCGGCAAATGGGGGTAACTATCCTGGTCTCAACCCATCATTTGGACGAGGCGCAATATTGCGACAAGATTATCCTGATCAATCAAGGTGGCATTGTGGCCACTGGCAATGCAGATGAATTAAGGCAAAAAGTCCAGGCAGAGATGGGAAGCCTTTTGGAAATTTCCAGTGACAACCGCTCTGTCGCGTTTAAAGCCTTAAAAGAGAATTTTCAACATTGTTTTGAATATGGCTCCCACATTCATATTTATACCAAAGACCAAGCCAACGACCTTAATAAAATTAAAACTATTCTGGCTGAAAAATCGGCTGCCTTAACAGATCTGCATGAGCAAACAATGCCTTTTGACAATGTTTTCACGTTTTTTTGTGAGAACACAAAGGGGCGGCTGTAATGTTTTCTTGGACGCGTTTGATTGCCGTGGCTACTAAAGAGTTTTTGGAGCTTAAAAGGAATTTATTGTTTTTTGTGGTGCTGGTTTTTGGGCCGGTGATGTTTTATTTGCTGCATGCTTATGGCCTGCCGGTTGATGTCAAAAACCTTAATCTCGGGGTTTTTGACCGTGACAAATCAGCCTTAAGCCGGTCTTTGCAGGATACTTTTCAAAACAGCGGCATTTTTGAAATAAAAAAAATTGCCAATGATGAAAAGGAACTAATAACCGGCCTGGCGCTGGCCGACCTGCGGGTCGGGCTGATCATTCCGCCTGGCTTTGCGGCAGAACTGGCACGGAATTCTCCTGTCATTGTGCAAGCGCTGATTGACGGGTCTTACCCTAATTACGCGCTTATCAGCGAGGGTTACGTTGCCGCGGCTGTCAATGATTTTAATTTTAATATTTTAGAGCAAAGCGGCAATGCTCCTCTGCCTATCGACATTAATGCCACGGTCTGGTATAACTCGACTTTTAACGGGAATTATTTTATGCTGCCAGGCTTATTTGGCTTGACCCTGGTATTTTTTCCGGCCATAATGGCGGCCCTTTCCTTAACCAAAGAAAAAGAAACCCGTTCGATTTTGAATTTTTATTGCTGCAGTGTTACAAGGTTTGAGTATTTAATCGGGAAAATGGCGCCTTATGTGGTGATTGCTTATCTCCAGTGCCTAGTTTGTTTTGCTTACGCGGTCTTGGTTATGGCCGTGCCAATGCGCGGTTCCCTTTTAGCTTTTTTAATTGCGTCTTTTCTTTTTTCCGCGGTGTCGGTGGGCATTGGCTTGTTTATTGCTGTTTTTATCACCAGCCAGGCAGCGGCCATTCTCTTGACCACCATTATTACTTTGACCTTTACTTTTACTTATAGCGGCATCCTGACGCCGGTCATCTGTTTAAGCGAAGATAACCGGGCCATTGCTTATCTTTTGCCGGTCACTCATTATATTGATATTGCCAGAAAAGTTATGATTAAAGGCTCAAGTTTTAGTGATGTGCAGGGGAGCCTGCTGGTGCTGCTTGTTGCCTGCCTGTTTTTTTACGGCGGGTCAATCTTAATTTTTAGGAAAAGGCTGTAGCCATGTTTTATAAATGGTTTAACTTAATGAAAAAAGAATATTTACTCTTTGTCAGGAACACGGTCTTATTATTGGTCGTGCTTTATTTTTCAACTTATGATATTTACCAGACCAGCACCAATACCACTGACCCAAATTTTTTTCCCCTGGCTGTTTATGACCTGGATGGCGGCGCTAAAGCCCAGGAAATTGTGCGGCGTTTTCGCGCCCCTTATTTTTATGTTAAAACTTATATTAAGGAAGAGGCAGAGATCAAAAAACTTATCGAGGATGGCACTGTATCTGCGGTGATCACCTTTCCCGAGGGCTTTGCTAAGGACCTGGCCGCAAACAAAACCGCCAAATTGCAAATTATTTTAGAGGGGACCAACAGCAACGCTTCGGAAATTGCCTTAGGTTACATCCAAAACATTATTTCCGAATATAACCTTGGTTTATGGGTGGCCAGGTTAAAAGCCGCCGGAGTGAGAGAGGTGGGGACGGTTGAGCTGCGGCCATTGTTTTACTCCAATACAACACTCAACGAAGGCTGGCTGCTGGCCTTGCAGGAGATGTACACCATTATTACGCTTTTAGGCCTGGTGCTTATTACCACGGCTATAGTCAATGAAAAACAGTTTGGCACCATTGAACAATTGATGATCTCGCCGCTCAAGACCTTTGAGATTATCGTGCCTAAGGTCATTACCATGATGGGGATAATCCTGATGGTTGTTTTTATTGCTTTGTTTGTGGTTTTAAAGCCTTTGGGTGTGCCGTTAGCCGGGACTATTTGGGACCTGTTTTTGATAACCCTGGTCTATATTTTTACTTTAACCGGCTATGGTTTGCTGATTGCCACTTTATCGAGCAGTTTGTCTGAAACAATCCTGATTTCCCTGCTGATTATCCTGCCGATACTTTTATTGTCCGGCATGTATGTCCCGGTTGAGGCTTTGTCCAAGAGCATTCAGCTTTTAGTCAGCTTTTCTCCGCTCAAGTACTATTTGAATTTAGCTAACGGTGTGTTTTTAAAGGGCAACTCTGTCTTATTTATGTGGCAAGATTTTTGTGCTTTATTAATGCTGGGCGTAACGTCTTTTGCGCTTGGTTTATGGCGCTTTCGCAAGGCTTTTTCCCAATGAGCTAATTGGGCTTGGATTACAAAATATTTTGTTATAGAATATGTTCGACAAGAAGGAGGATCAATTGAAGAAAAGAATCCTCGCAATATCTTTGGTGGTTTGGTGGCTGGGTAGCTCGGTTGCTTGGGCCGGGCAGGGACTCACCTTACAGCAAAGTATTGATATTGCGCTAAAACAAAGCCCGGTTATCCTCAAAAAACAGGCAGAACTGCGGGCGGCGGAGGGAGGAGCCGGTCAAATCACGGCGCAATATCTCCCCAACCTTTCCCTTTCAGGGTCTTTAGGGAAATATTACGCGGAGCCTCAAGCCGTGCAAATTGCTATTGGCGGTATCAGCCAGAATTACAGCTTTGGCATTGATGAAATAGCCGAGACTAATTCATATTCCGCGAAATTAAGCCAGGTTGTTTTTGACGGCGGCGCTATGTTTGCCAGCTTTGGCATGGCAGGCAAGGGGCTTAACGCAGCCAGGCAAGAGTTAAAGAAGACAACAGACCAGCTGGTTTTTGATGTTACCAACGCCTACCACAATGTCCTGGCGGCGCAAAAAATGGTTGAGCTTAGTGAAGAAGCCGGGCAAATGGCGGATAATCTATCCGCCCAGGCAAACTCTTTAAAACGTTTGGGTATGGGAACCAGCGCTGATGTAATGCGAGCTGATCTCCAGCTAGCAAAAGCCCAGCTTAATCTGGCAAAAGCCAGACAAAAGTTTGAGTTGGCTAAAAATAATTTTAATTCTGTGTTAGGCAATAGTCTTGAGGCGGAAATTGAGCTTGCAGAAGAACTAGCTGAATTTGATGAATTAGCCGTGTATCGTTACGAAGACCTGCTAAAACGTGCTTATGAAAGCCAGCCGGCCTGGCGCCAGTTTATTTTGGCCAAAGGGGCGGCAGGAGATGAGGCAGTTATCGCTAGAGGCGCGCTTTTACCCAGGGTCTCTTTGGTTGGTAATTACGAAGTTGGTTCAACCAAGTATTCAAGTTATCAGAGCGATGTCAAAAACTGGACAGCGGTGGCTGTGGCTAATTGGAATATTTTTGACGGGACCGCCACGTTTAACCGCTTAAAAGAGGCAGAGGCAAAGGCCAAGGCTAAGGAGCAAGAGGAGCGCGAAGTTAAACAAGCAGTGGCCCTGCAGGTTAAAAATGCCAATTTCCAATTGGTGTCAGCCCTGGAAAATTTAGCGGCGAGCAAAATAGCCCTTGAACTGGCCAGGGAAAATAATAAGATATCAGAAAAGCGCTATGGCGCCGGTTTGGCGAGCAATCTTGAGTTAATTGATGCCCAAGTTAATTTGACCCAAGGTGAAATAGAGCATCTCTTAGCCAGGCATGAGTTGGCAATTGCCAAGGCGCGGGTTAACCAGGTTGTCGGCCAAAAAATTTATTAAAGGGGAACAATGCTAAGGAATAAGAAACTGCTTATCGCTTTGGTGATTGTAGTAGTTATTTTCCTCTTGTTTATTGTTTCCAAAATTGTCGGCGGCGGAGTTGAGATTAAATCTGCCAAGGTTGTTCAAGGTAAGATTTTATCCACTATTTCTGCCTCTGGCTTAGTTGAAGCTGATTCAGTCAAGCTTGGAGTGGCTTTGGCAGGCGGTCGGGTTGGTTGGATTGGGGTAGAGGAGGGGGACAAAGTTAACGCCGGGCAAATTTTAATTAAGCTTGAAGGTTTTAATCAGGCTAGTCGTGAATATTCCCGTTTAAAAGATTTATATGGCCAGGGCTTTGCCAGCCAGCTGGATTTAGAGCGGGCCAAGCGAAATATGGAGAACTCCTGGGTTATCGCCCCTATCTCTGGGATTGTGACAGACAAAGCTGTGACCCTGGGTGAAGCAGTTGCTCCAGGGATGGCTGTTATGACAGTCATTGATACTGCCCATCCTTGGGTTGAGATCCAGGTTGATGAGGTTGATATCTCCAAGATAATGATTGGGCAAAAGGTCCGTTTTACTACTGATGCATATCAGGAAAAAGAGTTCTTTGGTCAGGTGACTTGGATCAATAAGGAGGCCAGCCTGAAAAAAGTTGGCGGCCGGGTGAGAATGGATGAAGAAGATCTGATCTTTCGCGCCAAGGTTGAGTTTATGGATGGCTCGGAAATCCTCAAGCCAAACATGTCTGTTTATGCCGAAGTTATTATAGGTGAGAAAGATAATGTCTTAACCGTCCCTCGTGAGGCGATCGCTTTAAGTGCCGGCAAACGGGTGGTTTATGTTGTTGAGGGGAAGCGGGTTAAGTTAGTTGAAGCGCCGCTCGGACTTAAAGACCTGGAAAAAGTTGAGATCCTCTCTGGTCTCAAAGAGGGCCAAAAAGTTGCTCTCTCCTCGCTGGATAAACTCAAAGATGGGGCCAAGATTAAGGTTGTAAAATAAATGCCTGCTGTTGTTAAAACAGAAAACCTGGTTAAGGATTACAAACTTGGCTTAGTAATAGTTAATGCCTTGCGTGGGGTTTCTTTTGAAATCCAAAAAGGTGAATTCCTAGCTTTAGTCGGTCCTTCTGGCTGCGGCAAATCTACGCTGATGCATCTACTTGGTTGTTTAGACCGTCCCACCTCTGGCAAAGTCCTGCTTGATGGCGAAGATATTTCAACGATGGATGATAATCAGCTGGCCGAAATCCGTGGCAAACGTGTTGGTTTTGTTTTTCAAACTTTTAATCTTTTGCCTCGCTTAAGCGCTGCGGAAAATGTTGAGCTTCCTCTAGCGTATACAGGGCTTCCTCCCAAAGAGCGGCGGCCAAAAGTTGAAGAGCTGCTCAAAAAAGTCGGCTTAGCTGACAGGATGGATCATAAGCCGCCGGAGCTCTCCGGTGGCCAGCGCCAGCGGGTAGCGATTGCCAGGGCCTTGATCAATAATCCGGCAATTGTTTTTGCTGATGAGCCGACCGGTAACTTGGATTCAAAGTCAGGCGAAGAGATCATTGCCCTTTTTAAACAGTTAAACAGCGAAGGGGTCACAATTGTTATGGTTACCCACGACGCTAATATTGCGGCTCAAACCAGGCGCAACATCCAGCTCAAAGACGGCCAGATAATATCCGATGAGAATCGCTGAAAGCCTCCCCATTGCTTTTCGGGCGATAAAAGCCAACCCGCTTCGCTCTGGTTTAACTACGCTAGGGGTAGTGATCGGCGTTTTTATTGTTATCACTACTGTTAGTTTAGGGCAGGGGGCAAAGAATTTTATCTACGAGCAGATGACCTCACTAGGCGTGGGACCAAATACCTTGGCGGTTTACGGCGCCCCGGAATCAGAGGACCAATTTAGCATGATGACCTCTGTCATGGGGGGCTCTACCCTTACTTCGCGCGATGTCGAGGATATCAAAAACTCTGTTGCCAATGTTAAATATGTTGTCCCTCTCCTGGTTGGGGTTGGCGAGGTCACTTATGGCCGCAATAAATATGAGGGCTCGACAATTTTTGGCACGAGCGAAGATTGTCAAAAATTATTTAAAGATTTTGTGGCTAAGGGGCGGTTTTTTACCTCAGTTGATGTGGGGAGCCGGCGCAGGGTCGCTTTTTTAGGCCAGGACATTGCTGACAAGGTCTTCGGCTCTTTTCCCGCTATTGGTGAAGAGATCAAGATTAACGGGAAAGGCTATAAAGTTATCGGGCTCTTAAAAAGGATGAATGCTTCAGTCCCACTGAATTTTAATGAAATGGTGATTGTCCCCACTACTGCGGCGGTCGACCTTTTGAAAAGGGACCAGATTATGGAGCTCTGGGTCGGGGCAATGAATACCCAGCTGGTGCCAAAGGTCAAAGAATCGCTGCATAAGCTCTTGCTGGAGCGTCATGGCAAAGAGGATTTTCAGATAAGGATAGCGACTGATATGCTCAATCAGCTTGGCCAGATTATGAATGCCTTGACCTTGGCGATCTCTGCCATTGCCGCGATCTCACTCTTGGTCGGCAGTATCGGCATTATGAATATTATGCTCGTTTCGGTAGCCGAGCGGACCAGCGAGATAGGGATCCGTAAATCTGTCGGTGCCCGCAGTCGCGACATTTTTTTTCAATTTGTTCTGGAAGCCATTGCGGTTTCTGCAGTCGGTGGGTTGATCGGTATTTTTCTTGGTTGGTTGGTCTTGTTTATTGCGGGGCGAGTCTTAAACTTTGCTCTTTATCCTTCTATGCCGGCAGTCATTGTTTCTTTTATTGTGGCGACAATTGTTGGTATTGTTTCCGGGGTATATCCAGCCATGCGCGCGGCGCAGCTTGACCCGGTGGAGGCGCTAAGAAGATGAGGGAGTTGAAAAGCCCTCACCCCCTGACCCCACTCCCTGCCTGCCGGCAGGCAGGTCCCAGAGGGCGAGGGGGTAAAAGATATTGGAGAAATTTGTGGATCCGGAAATCACAAAATTAATAGAATTAACAACAATAGTTAAAGTAACTGATAATCAGTCTTGTAAAGATATCTATCCAGAGAACGATGGATATTATGTTAGCCGATTTCAGAAAGATCAAGGTCGGCAAGTTGATTTAAGCAGTTTGGTAAATAATTGGGAAAGGAAATGGCAGTCATTTGGCGATAAGTGGAATAAGGAAAGGCAAAACTATCGATTTCTTTTTAATTCTTTTAAGCTTTTTTGGCTTAGTTTTGAGCAATTAAATTTTAATAAAGTAGCATGTAGTAATCAAACTTTTGGTGATAGATTAAAAATGCGGCGTTTTAATGATTTGACTGGGGTTGCTTTGTATGGAATTTACCATCATGGAAAAAAATGTATTGATTTGTTAAAGGATTTGAAGTTGTTAGAGCAGGGATCTTCTGGTTATCAGTTTTGCAATAGATATGCGGAAACCAGAAATAAATTCATAGAGCATAATTATAATCCTAGTAATTTTAAATATCAGATTGATCCCCAAAGTTGGAGTTTGGTTAGTACAGATTCATTGTTGGAGATTCATATCCATGAAGAAAATAAAGAAAGAAAATTTGATGTGCATGTTGATTATTATGAAGATTACTATCAACTAGAAATAATAATTGTTGATATTATAAGGGAATTTTGATTTTTTGCGTAAGCTTTACCCTCGCCCTCAGGGAGAGGGTGAATAAACGGAGAACTAAATGAGCAGGAAAAAACTGGGTGAGGGCTGTTTCTTCCGGGTGAGGGCTTTTAAGAAATGCGAATGACATATAAAAAACGCGATTTTGCCAGAATATTAAGGCAGGACCAAACTTCTGCCGAAGAAAAAGTCTGGGAGCTGCTGCGGAAGAATCAATTTATGGGTTTGAAGTTTCGCCGCCAGCATCTAATAGAAGGTTTTGTGGTTGATTTTTATTGCCATGATCTTAAACTAGCAATTGAACTTGATGGCGGTATCCATAATAGAAAAATGAACAAAGCATACGATGAATTTAGGCAAACAGAGTTAGAAGCAGAAGGCCTAAGATTTATCAGAATTACTAATGAAGAGTTCGAAACCGATCCTGAAATTCTATTTAATAGAATTAAGCAATTCTTACCCTCGCCCCAGCCTGCCGGTAGGCAGGCGCTGGGAGAGGGTCGGTTAAGGAGTACTAAATGTTTAAGAAAAACCGGGTGAGGGCTTTGTGAATTTCTTGAGCTTGATCAAAATCGCCCTGCGCGATTTGCAGGCCTCAAAAATGAGGACCTTCTTAACCATGCTGGGGGTAATTATTGGGGTCTTTTCTGTCATAACCTTAATTAGTCTTGGCGAAGGGCTCAAGGCCTACATGCGTCGGCAGATTGATTCCTACGGCACCGGCCCCAATTATATGGAGTTGCACGCCGGAACCAAAGGCGGCGGCTATTTTATTGGCGGCGATTTGACTTACGAAGATGCCAAGGCGATTGAGCAGGAGGCTAGATTTGTGGCCGAGGTTGATCCGCGGGTGATGCGCTCCGGTGAATTCACTTACGGCAATAAAAAGTTTAAGACCTCTTTTATTATGGGGGCGAGCCCGCATGTCCAGTCAATGATGAATTGGGCTGTTGGGGAGGGGAAATTCTTTTCCGAGCTGGATGTTGAGACCCGCCGGCGAGTCGTAATAATTGGTAAGAACATTGAAAAAAGGTTGTTTGGTAATTTTTCCGCAGTGGGTGAGCGGATAAAACTTGACGGCCAGAATATGCAAGTCATTGGTGTTTTTGCGGAAAAAGGGGTCTTTATGGGTTTTGATTATGACGGGATGGCCCTTTTACCGGTTACAGCTGCTAGCGATATCTTTGAGGTTAAGAAGATGGTAGAGATAGGGGTAAATGCCAAGTCGGAAAAAGTGGTCCCAGAGGCAGTGGCTGAAGTCAAAAGGATATTAATCAAGCGCCACGGTCAGGAGGATTTTCGTCTTGATACTATGGAAGAATCAATGTCTATGGTCAACACGATTATGAATGGTTTGACCGCCATTGTAGCCGGGATTGCCGCAATTTCTCTTTTAGTTGGCGGCATTGGGATTGCAAATATTATGTTGGTGGCAGTGACAGAGCGGACGCAGGAGATTGGGATCCGCAAGGCTGTTGGGGCGCGCGAGCGCGACATAGTTTTGCAATTTTTAGCTGAAGCAATGGTGATCAGTTTTCTCGGTGGGGCGATTGGGATTGTTTTAGGTGCTGCTGTTGCTTTGCTAATTATGTATGTGATTGGTTTCCCATTAATTATTTCTACCTGGGCCGTAATTCTAGCCAGTACAGTTTCAATTTTAGTGGGTGTTGTCTCTGGGGTCTATCCTGCGATGAGGGCGGGGAGACTAGATCCGGTTGAAGCGCTTAGATACGAATAAGCTTAGCTAACTCTGCCTCAACCGCTTTTTCCACACTCTCGTCAAAATCAACCAAAACCTTAGTGACTTCACCGGTTTGGTCGATTAAATATATGGTGGGGATGACGGTAATTTTGTAATCTTTCAAAGTGGTCATCTTTTTGTCATAAAGGACCTCAAAGCCGATTTTATTGGCAGTTAAATAAGTTTGCAGATCATCTTTTTTTCGGTCAAAAGATACTCCAATTACTTTAAGCTGGCTGGCCGGATATTTTTGATCCATTTTGTTTAAAAATTCAAGCTCTTGCTGACAGGTTTTGCTCCAGCTGGTGAAGAAACCCAGTATTATGACCTTATGGCCAAGGTGACTGGCTAGGGTAAATGGTTTGCCCTCAAGGTTGTTTAAGGTGAAATTAGTCGGAGGATCAGCCAAAACCGCGCTGGCGAGTAAAAATAATGCCAAGAAAACTAGGATTTTCCGAAACATTAATATTAGTATACAACTGTGGGGAAAATTGTCAAATGTCGGAAGGCTAAGTCGATAGAATGATCAATGGTTGAAAGTTATTCGTGTTAGGCAGCAACAAGTAATGCTGTTAGGAGCTCTATATAATTATTGTATGTTCTATCTTCTCGATCAAACCTTATACAATTTGTGACTATTGTCCAAAGTTCATCAGAGACATGAGCTGGTTTCTTTTCTCTTAATTCAGCTAATAACGCGTCTTTTTGAAAACACAACGTATTTGAATTATAGGGCTCAATCTCTCCTGTTAATAAAGCATATAATAGTAGTCCAAGTGAAAAGATATCTGCTCTTTGGTCAACCGAGGCAGCCCCACTGCCCATTACTTGTTCTGGTGCTCCCCAAACAGGAGTCCCCATACAAAAAAGATTTGCTGTGAATCGTCCATCTCCTGGCAGGTTTGGAACTCGGCTAGGTTTTTCGGTTAGCATTACTGGTGCCAAGGCAATGCCGAAATCAAGTAATTTGGCAATTAGGGTGCCGTCTTGTCCTTTGACAAGTATAATGTTTTCAGGTTTTAAATCCCGATGGATAAATTGGTCAGCTCCCTCATTTTCACCGGTTGCGCAATCAATATCGTGTAATGCTTTGGTAATTTGCCTCAAAATTCCCACGGCTGTATTGGGATCCTTCCCTTGGCCATTTACTATGAAGTCATCGAGCCGTTCTCCTTCTATAAATTCTAGAATCATATAACCTTCACTGGCATCATAATCAAGTAACTGAACAATATTTTGATGTCCCATTGCTAGGCGCAAAAGAGCGATTTCCCTGGCATTTCTGCGGGGTAGTACCGCCTGCGGGATTTGTCTGGATAGGTCTATGTCCATTCTTTTGAGGACACACATTTTTCCGGCATGAGGGCCTGTTAGGCCCTTTGCTAAGAGGATTGAAGATGTGCCGCCGTCAGAGCTGTATTCACTTTGAATTTCATAGTTGCCATATACACCTTCTAAAACTTTAAAAGTTAAGCTACTATCTGTTTGATCCCATTTTCTAGCATAAAGATTGCCTTGAAATAAAGTTGGTGGTATTGCTGGCGCTTCTAATGGATCACGATAATGGGGAACTAACGGATCACCATCAAGCTTTTCTGCCATGTCCAGAAGCTCTCTTATTGTTTCAGTGAGCTCAGAAGGGGTCATTGGTGTTATTTCATCTGAAGATGGTTCATTAAAAGGAGTTGCATTTGGTGGTGGAAGGATTGCCGGCCTATCAGTTCTTCTCTGTTGGGGGGATTGTTTTGCCTGATCTGGTTGTTTTGGTTCGGGCATTCCTACAAGAGTCGTCCTTATCTTTCTTTTGTTTAGTTCTCTAGGAACTTTAGTCATTTTATGCCTCCCAATTAATATCTTTATCGATTTAAAAAGCTAAATTCTTGCATATAAAAGAACTTTGCTCTTTACATATAATTATCGTTAAAAAACGGGAAAAATTTCAGTTTTTAAAAGAAAATTTTTGTGGTATTTTTGCAGGATGGAGCCAAGGATGTTAGCGTATGAGCCTTGGTTTGAAAGACTTTGCATTAATCTTTGGGTTTTGTTTGCATCTTCAATTTGCCAGGAAACAAAATATTTAATAGCTGTTGTTGCTATTTCAGGAGCCATAAAGCCTTTTGTGGTTCCTGGTGTTTCGGCCAGACGTATTACTTCTCTGGTTTTAGCTTGATCTGCCGAAGATAAATCTAGCAGGAATAAAATAAAAATTAGTTCTTTTTCTTTTTCTGAAAGAATGGTTTCAAATCTTTTGACCTGTTCTGGGGTGAGTTTTGGTGTGGCTATTTGAATAACAGGCTTTTTTTTGATTGAGACCTCTTTTAACCATTGATATGATGGTAATAAACTTAATGCTTTTGATTCCATGCTATTATTTTATCTGCAGATCAATGAGTAAATTTCAGTTCATTTACGATTTTATTTGTGTTAAAATAAGTTTTCAACGTTATTTTACAAAGGTGGTATTAACATGGCTAGATTAAGTTCCAGGGAAAGCAAAACAGGTTCCTCAAAAAATATCCCATTAAAAAGGAGAAGTGTAAAGATGGTTGAATGTGACGTAAAAGATAAAAAATTAGCAGCGAAGGGGAAGCTCCGGATCGAATGGGCAGAAAGAGATATGCCGGTTTTAGCCCAGGTAAAGGAAAAATTCACCAAGAGTCAAATCCTTAAAG
>Ga0210019_1003585_pt1 | contig 14150 bp, 14 predicted proteins | sample CryGeyCG2114_020_2_FD_183969 | JGI IMG/M metagenome (GOLD analysis project Ga0210019, IMG submission 183969) | Groundwater microbial communities from aquifer - Crystal Geyser CG11_big_fil_rev_8/21/14_0.20 (SPAdes) (version 2) | ecosystem: Environmental > Aquatic > Deep subsurface > Groundwater ...
AGGCACAAGATTTTCTCTCTTCTTATCCATCAAGGATAAGTTTAGCAGGATCTCTCTTAGTTTTCAAAGAAATTACGCTTTTATACAAAAACCAGTGTTATTATTAATAACACTATTATACGAGGAGGCAGGCATATGGGGACAAGGCCTATTCTTGAAGAAGTAATTGAACCGAAGATATTTATGATCAGAGGGCACAAGGTGATGCTCAGTACGCATCTCGCAGAGCTTTATGAAGTAGAACCAAAAGTTTTAATTCAAGCAGTAAAAAGAAATATAGAACGTTTCCCAAAAGATTTTATGTTTCTCCTTACAAAAAAAGAGGTTATGAACTTGAAGTCACAATTTGTGACTTCAAGTTGGGGAGGAATTAGAAGGGCTAATCCTTATGCCTTTACAGAACAAGGTGTGGCTATGCTTTCAAGTGTTTTGCGTAGTAAACGGGCCATACAGGTTAATATTGCAATAATGAGGGCGTTTGTAAAACTGAGACAGATTCTTTCTATGAATAAGGCGCTTGCTTGTAAGTTGGCCGAGCTTGAAAGAAAAGAGAAACACGATGAAGATATACAAGCAATCTTTGAAGCAATCCGCCAGCTTATGGCGCCCTTACCTCTTAAAAAGAAACCGCAAATAGGATTTAAGCAGGACCCAAACTGGCATAAATAAAAAAAGCCCTGATTTCAGGGCTTTTTTTATAGGCTATAAACCTAGAAGCTTACCGCTATTCAACGCCTCCTTGTTTAATGAACCTTCTATAACTAATATATCATATTTTTTGAATAAAACAAGGCCTGGAATTAGAAAGTAATATAAAAATAAAGATATTTATAACGCTCAATAATACGCACGTCTGAAGAATTCCCAGTATCGGGATAAGTATTATACCTGTAATTAACCCGCCCGCGCATGAACCAAGCAAATCAACGCCGTATAAAAGGCCTGTTGTTTTTCCTATATCTTTGGAATCCTTGAGCCAGATTTTATTTGCGAGCGGGAATTGAAATCCGCCTATAAAACCACCAACAACCGGCAGTATTACAAAAGCTATCTGAAGCATATTCCCTATACCGGGTTTAAACTGGTTTATTTTTGCTACAGCTGCAAGAATTATTGCAAGTATTAATGGGTAGATACATAGCCATACTTGAGTCTTGATATAAAGCTGTCTATCATCATCTATTCGTTCCATAAAGCGTGTAATTAAAAAGCTTCCAAGAGTCAACCCTATCATAAATGAAGTAAGAATAAATCCTATTTGATAATACATGTAGCCGTATATAAACTGGAATGCAAGTATAATAATTACCTGAAAGCATATCTGGCTCATACCGGTTCCAGCCATAGATATTAAAACAGGAAATTTTAAAGAAGCCATAGTTAATTTTTGCGCCAATAAAGTTATTATAAAAATTGCAAATGCTATTAAGATAAATATGCCTATATTGATATTGTCAATATATGGGAGAAGGTTTCTTGTCGCATCAAAAAAGCTTATCCATAATATAGCATGGTAAAGATAGCCGATGGGTTTAAAATCAGTGTTTATTTTTGTATTTTTAAATTTTTGGATGGCGCTTTCTACATACTTGATTCTCAATGGATCTAATTTAAAAGGCAGGTAATATTCCCTGACAAATTTGGTCTTGATGTTTCTTTCCTTAAGCCTTTTTATTAGCGTATTCGCATCTTCCGTAAGCATTCCAGGAGTTTGCGATGCAATGAATGTAATAGTATCGCCTGGGAGAATCTTTATATCATTAAATTCTTTTTTAAGAGTGTTATAGATACAGCTTAAATATACAGCATTTTCAGGGCTTATATAATTCTCGGAAGAGAGGAGGCCAAAAGAAAATATTCCGGCCGGTTCCAGTATTTGTTTTACCTCTTTGAAAAATTCAAGGGAATAGAATCTATTAAGGCTTGCAGTATAAGGATCTGGAAGGTTTAGTATTACTACATCGTAACCTGACGGTTCTCGACTCGCTTCGCTCGCTCGAACAATATTAGTATTCTTCGAGCGAAGTCGAGAAGAATAATCTTTTACAAAAAGCCTTCCGTCCATATGTATGATATTTACCCTATCATCCGTCAAAGGCGGGAGGTATTTCTGAGAAAGGCTTATTATTAAGGGGTCCAATTCCACGTAATCTATTCTATCGACTTTATGTTTTAAAATCTGATTTATAGCGCCTCCTGTGCCTCCTCCTATCAAGAGGATTTTTTTAGGCTCTGGGTGTTCGAGCATTGCGTAGTGAACTGATTCCTCACTGGTTGAAGAGTCTCCTTCTGTAAACATCAACGTCCCGTTTTCATAGAAACTGTGCTGGTTTCCTAATTTTGTCACGCTAATATTTCCGTATATAGAATCCGCGTTTTCTATGAGCTTGAGAGGTTTTACCTGAAGAGATCTTGTGAACCCATCTATATGTTTTGGCCAATTGAACATGACTGTGGTTGAAAATATTATGAGGTATATCAGCTGTACTATATTTCTAGAGAACAAGATGGATGTAATTAAATTCAGATTTCCCAGGATAAGAGCATTTTGAAAACTTGTATATGTTTTTATGAGGAAAAATGCGTATATGAGGCCGCCGATAGAAGCCCCAAGGCCTTCTAATAAATAAATCTTTCCCACCTGTTTAGGCGCCAGGTTATTGTCTTTTGCTGCAATCTTTGATATCAATATAAAAATAAGGCCTAACAATGCCGAGACAAGAGATAAAGATACGAAGGATGAGCCCAGCATTTGAGTTAGTCCAATGATTTTTCCTGCAGGGATTTTTAATATTGATTTGATGAGCCGGATGAAAAATATATTTAGAGGAATAAGTATGGATAAAGCAAGCTGTAAATACGATAAGAGTTTTTCCTTAAAGGGGATGAAATCTACAAGCCTGCCCAGAACAAGGCTTCCGAAGGCTACCCAGAAAAGCCACGAGGCTAGTATTATGCCTAAAGACAGCTCATTGCCATAGAATACTACAATAAGCTCTCTTATAATAATTATCTGGCCTATCATTGAGGTAAGGCCGAGTATGAAAGCGCTGATGTTTAATTTCAAGCTTATTTTCATTATATATAAGTTTAACATATTTTTTCTATTGGCACAAGTGAGCAAGTAATATATAATAAATGAGGCCATAACTTACGGAGTCTTTGGCAAACAGAAAGCGACGTAAGTTATATATCTGAACTTATCCCCCCTTCTTTCATTCTGAAAGAATGAAGGGGGGATTAATTCGCCCCTACTGATTCGTTTTGCATTCACAAAGCGAATCAAAACGGTAGGGGCTCATTAAATATGTGCGGGATAGTTGGTTATATCGGAAATAAAGACGCTTTGCCTATTTTAATCGAAGGCCTCAGGAGATTAGAGTATAGAGGTTATGACTCTGTAGGCATAGCGATTATACCCAAAGATAAAATTGTCATAAAGAAATGCAAAGGCAAAATAAAAGATCTTGAGAGTTTTCTTAAGGGTAAAGAAATTTCTGAAAGCCATATAGGCATTTCGCATAATAGATGGGCAACGCATGGCGCTCCCACAAATATTAACGCCCATCCCCACCAGGATTGCTCAGGCGGCATAGCAGTAGTCCATAACGGCATTATAGAAAATTTCAGCGAACTCAAAAAACAACTCATAGAAGACGGCCATAAATTCAAATCCCAGACAGACACAGAAGTCATAAGCCATCTTGTAGAAAAATATTATAAAGGCGATTTAAAAGATGCTGTATTGAACTCACTCAAAAACTTAAAAGGCTCTTTTGCATTAGGCGTAATTTCCAGAAATGAGCCTGACAGGATTATTGCCGCAAGAAAGGAAAGCCCTCTGATAATAGGTATAGGCGAAGGAGAAAATTTTATTGCCTCAGATGTGCCTGCTATATTAAAGTATACAAAGAATGTGATCTATCTTGAGGACGGAGAAGTAGCTATTTTAACAAAGGATAAGGTAGAGGTGTTTGATTCAGAAGGCGAGTCAAGGCATAAAAATATGGATGTTATAAAATGGAGCCTTGATTCTGCGCAGAAAACTGGTTTTGCTCATTTCATGCTGAAAGAAATCCACGAGCAGCCAAAGGTTTTAAAGCAGATTATCTCTTCCAGAATAAAAGCCGATTTCGAATTTAATATGGAAGGCATAAACATATCAGACAGCGCTATAAAAGATATTTCCAATATTATTATAATTGCGTGCGGCACTGCGTATCACGCAGGGCTTGTCGGAAAATATGTGCTTGAAAAATTTACCCAGATACCTGTGTCTATTGATTTATCAAGCGAATTCAGGTACAGGGACCCTATTGTAAATAAAAATACGCTAACGGTTGCAATAAGCCAGTCAGGCGAAACAGCAGATACCCTGGCTGCTGTAAAGGAAGCAAAACAAAAAGGGTCTATTATTTTATCAATATGCAATGTTGTCGGCTCAAGCTTAGTCAGGGCATCAGATGGGGTGCTTTATACTTATGCAGGCCCGGAAATAGGGGTTGCGTCTACAAAGGCATATACGGCGCAGCTAGCGATTCTGTATGTACTGGCATTTTATATTGCAGATAAAAAAGGATTATTAAAAAACGATTTAAAAAAATCTTTACTGGGCAGGTTTAAAAATATGCCTGGAATTATAAATAATATTCTGGCTAAAAAGAATCACATACAAAGAATCGCAACCAAATACCTGAATTTAGGTTCATTCTTATACCTTGGACGAAACCTGAATTATCCAACAGCCCTTGAAGGCGCGCTGAAACTGAAAGAAATCTCTTATATACCTGCAGAAGGATATGCTGCAGGAGAAATGAAACATGGCCCAATAGCGCTTATAGACGAATACAGGGCTGTGGTGTGCATTGCGCCAGAGTCATTTGTGTATGAAAAGATGATTTCGAATATCGAAGAGATATGCGCGAGAAAAGGTAAGGTTATAGCAATTGCTACTGAAGGCGATAAACGCATAGAAGGCTTTACAAAAGAGATAATTTTTATTCCCAGAATAGATGAAATCTTCTCGCCTATCGTTACAGTAGTGCCGTTGCAGCTTCTTGCCTATTACATTGCAGTCAAACGCGGATGCGATGTTGACCAGCCAAGAAACCTTGCAAAAAGCGTTACAGTAGAATAGCCAACAACCTTACACTTTTAATATGGCAGAACCGAATGAATTAAGGCTTGAAGTTGGCGGAATATGCTTATTGATTAGAGTAGAAGGCCGCAGTTTTAGAAATTTTATAAGATTACGATATAGGGATTACCTTTCTTTAAAAAGACCGAATATCTTTGTGGATGTGGAATATAAAGGTTTTCTAAAAGCGAAAAATCTCAGAACATCAGTTTTTCAAAAAGAGCTTTACAGACAGTCCATAAATAATAACCCTATAGTCCTGCATCTTTGTTTTAGCGGGCAATCTTCATTAGCAATACTGAATCCCAGTCTTAATAAAGTAAAATTTTATACTGCGGATCATTCAGGCAAAATCTTTTCATGTTTTCTGCCTATATTATTCAGTTTAATTCTGCCTCAGAATGGTGCTTTGATGTTACATGCTTGCGGCGTCGCAGATAATAAAAAGGGATACCTTTTCATTGCTCCTCCAGAAGGAGGGAAGTCTACAGTGGGAAAACTGGCACTCAGATATGGATTATCAGTCTTGAACGATGAAAGGATTATTATACGCCGAGAAGGAAAATTGTTTAAAATATATGGCAATCCCTGGCATGGCGATATAAAAGAAACATCAAATGCCCCAGTTCCCATAAAACATATATTTTTTCTTAAAAAATCCAACGCTAATCAAATTAAGCCAATAAATAAAAAAAAGGCAGCAATGAGGATTTTGAAAAATAGTTTTTATCTGCCAGTTGACAAGAAGTTAATAAAAAAGATAATTGCCATCTGCTTTGATATGGTGTATAATATTAATCATTACGAGTTGAGTTTTAAAGCCGGGATATCTATGTGGAGGTTTCTAGATGCAGCGACTGACTCAGGTTGCTCGGAAAAGTAAAATTCTTGCCTGGCAAATGATAGGGGAAGAGGCAATAATAATCCCGCTTGACAAACCACTCAAAGCCAGAGAAGAATTGTATGTGCTTAATGAAACAGCGGCAAGAGTTTGGAGGTTAATAGACGGCAACCGCTCTATAGTTGATATAGCTAAAAAAATCAGCAGTGAATATGATATAACTTTTAAAGAAGCGCTAATCCAGTTACGGAGTTTGTTGCGCGACTTGCGTCGCATGGAATTTATAGATTTTCAAAAAGGAGAAATCGGAAAAAATAATATCCATAGAGGGTATATAAAATTAAACTATAAGCAAAAAAGGAGACGGTATGAACAAGAAAAAGAAATGGGTTAAGCCAAGAGTTCAAAAAATAAAAAACCATGGTTTTGCCAAGATGAAGAATTATTGTGGATGGGATAATAGTAGCCCTAATTGCTTATCCTATGTTTAAAACATTGTTTTAGAATTTTCCATTCGCCGACCTTTATAAAACAGAAAATTATCCCCTGGGAACTTAGTTAGGAAATAATGCCTATAAATTCATATCAGGATTTAACTGAAAAGATTATAAAGAAAGCTATTCCCTTAGAATGCCTCTTTGAACTTACTTATAAATGTAACCTAAAATGTATCCACTGTTATATTATTCGCCAAAGAAAAAAAGAGTTAGACACCAAAGAAGTTTATAGTATTTTGAAGCAACTAAAAGAAGCAGGATGTATATATCTAACACTTTCAGGAGGAGAGGTATTTTTAAGAAAAGATTTTTTTACTATTGCCGCATACATCCGTAAATTTAATTTTGCTGTTTCAATATTAAGCAATGGGACATTAATTGATGAAAAAATCGTTGGTATAATTGAGACACTGCATCCAATTTCTGTTGAGGTAAGTCTTTATGGGCTTAAAGATACACATGAAAAGATTACCCGCGTAAAGGGTTCCTTTGATAATACAATTAAAGCTATTAGATTATTAATAAAGAAGGGGATCAGGGTAATAGTTAAAACAACGTTAATGCGACAAAATGCAGCTGACCTACCGCGCCTCTATAGGTTTGTAAAAGGAAAGGGATATGCGGAAAGAAAGGGTCGGTTGTCAGTGGAGGGTGGAGCTTTTATTTCTCCCCGCGCAAATAAAGAAACTACGCCGTTAAATTACAGAGCGGATAATCAACAGATAAAAGATTATATGAAGCAAATTATTGGAATGCGAGGAGATTTTAATAAATTGCCTAAACCAAGTGAGCCAAAAGAGAATGATATCTTTTGTGCCGCGGGGCTTACCAAGTGCGCTATTAGCGCTTATGGCCAACTTAATCCTTGCGTCCAGATTAGATTAAAAGGAAATAATGATTTAAGGCAAAATACATTCATCGAGATATGGAAAGATAATGAAGAAATTAATAAAATGAGAGCCTTGCATTTTAAGGATAGAGTTGATTGCCGCGGTTGCAGTCTTGTTTCTTACTGCTTTTTTTGCCCGGCAATAGCTTTGCTTGAACGCGGCTCGTTAACTGCAATGTTGCCTGAATTCTGTCGGCAGGCAAAAATAAAGAAAGAAATTTATGAAAATATTTATAAATAGCATTGTTTTTTCTCTTGTTAAAAATGTGATATAATATGCACATATGACAGGGAAACTTTTTATAGTTGCTACGCCAATAGGGAATCTTAAGGATATAACATTTCGGGCAATAGAGGTACTTAAGTCAGTTGCCCTTATTGCGTGCGAAGATACCAGGCACACGAAAAAACTTCTTTCGCATTACGGGATAAATGCGCCTACTACAAGTTATTTTGAGTACAATAAAATTCAAAAAGGCGAATATTTATTAAAGCTGCTTCAAGAAGGCAAGGATATTGCGCTTGTTTCAGATAGCGGCACTCCCGGCATAAGCGATCCGGGTTTTAATATTGTAAGGCTTGCAATTGAAAATAATATATCTCTTACAATTATTCCCGGGCCAAGCGCTATTATAGCAGGCCTTGTTTTATCAGGCATGCCTACTGATAGTTTTGTATTTGAGGGCTTCCTTAGCCAGAAACCTGGCAAGAGACGCAAGGAACTGGAGATTTTAAGCCAGGAAAAAAGAACCATCGTGCTTTATGAATCCCCTCACAGGCTTTTAAAGACTTTAAAAGATATGCTGGATATAATGGGGGACAGGGATATAGCTATAAGCCGCGAAGTTACAAAGGTGTTTGAAGAGACTATCCGCGCCAAGGCTTCAGAAGCAATAAAGCATTTTACTTTAAACCAGCCGCGCGGCGAATTTATCATTGTTATAAAAGGAGAAAAATGATCGCCGTAAAAAGATTTTTTCTATTTTCTATCACTCTCTTTTTAATAATGCCTTTATCTAGTTATGGAAAAGATAAAGATGTGCCTGCAAAAGGCGTATGGGTTACAACTTTTTCTGCAAAGAAAGCGCTTTATTCTAAAAGATCCGCATTTGAGCTGATAAAATTCTGCAAAAAATCTAAAATCAATGAAGTATATCTTCAACTTTACCGCGGAGGGAAATCTTATTATGATACCAGCATAAATGGCAGAGCAAGTTATGATGATATGTTAAAAGCGGCAGAAGTAGACACAATAGATGTAATTTTAAAAGAAGCCAAAAGATGCAATGTAAAAGTTTTTGCATGGGTGAATGTCCTTAGCGTGGGCAAGACAAGAAACGTGAATATAGTGGCAAAGTTTGGAGACTCTATTTTAACTAAAGATCAACATCTGAGGTCTTCAATGAGAACAGAGGATGTGAATGAATCTGATAAATATTATCTCAGGGATGAACAGCTTTTTCTTGAGCCGGGCGATCTGAGGGTAGGCGAGTATATGATATCGGTGATAGATGAGATTATAGATAGATATCCGGGCCTATCAGGAATACACCTGGATTATGCGCATTATCCGTACCCCGTGCCTTTTCTTCCGCGTTCAAGTTTCAATAGATTTGGCCTGACATATGGTTATGGGGAGGAAAACATAAAAAGATTTAAAGAAAAAAAAGGATTAGACCCCTTGTCGATGGAAAATAATAATGAAAATTCTCTTATTTGGGATGACTGGAAAAGGGATCAGGTTACAAATCTCGTGGAAAAGCTGGCAAAACACATAAAAGATAAATCTCCCAAGATGCTTATTTCCTGCGCAGTGATTCCGTCTTGCGACACTGCTTTTTCTGCCGCATTTCAAGACTGGCCTGGATGGCTGGAGAAAGGGATAGTTGATTACGTTGTGCTTATGAATTATACAAAAAATAATCAACTGACAAAAGAGATTACAAGATCCGCTTTAGCCCAGCGCGGAAAAGGCAGGGTTTATATAGGCATAGGCAATTTTTTAATGAAAGACGACCCGCAGCTCCTCGCTGAGCAGGAAAACATCATAGAGTCTTTAAATCCTGACGGCGTAGCATATTTCTCCTACGATTTCCTAATAAATAATTAAGATTTGTGAAAGAATTTCTCCTTCAGATGTGTCATATATTGTAGGGACCGCACACTGTGCTGTCCCTACAGAAATCTTTAGGGTCACAATTTGTGGCCACCTTAAATCTCTAAAATTTTCTACACAATTGCCGCATGCTTTTACAGAACATGGGATTCTTATGCTTTCGTCTGTGTTAAATAGCGAGCGAGCAGTACAGGTTAATATAGCTATAGCGAGAACTTTTGTCTTTTGTAAAGTTAAGGCAGATTCTATCTATGAATAAAGAGCTTGCTTATAAACTTGTTGAACTTGAAAGAAAGATCGAGAAACACGATGAAAATATCCAAGCAATCTTTGAAGCAATTCGCCAGCTTATGGCTCCTCCGCCTGTAAAACCAAAGCCTCAGATAGGATTCAAGCCTAATTGATAGATGCGTTTCGGTTATATTTTAGATGATTTGATGCGAAACCTTGAATATGTCACTTTTATATGGCATACTTATATAATATAGGGGACAGGCATGCCTGTCCCCTATATGAAAATTACTGTAGTGAACGGTCGCGACCGTTCACTACAAAGGGTCCTGCGAAGCTCATACTTGTAGGGACAGGACATTGTCCTGTCCCTACCTGATATAAGAACGAAGCAGAATTTTTTTGCCAAGATTATGTTAAAGTTTAATAAAGATTTTAATGCTAAAATTATATCATTAGTTGTAGCTGTGTCATTTCTATTTAATAGCACAGTATATGGAATAGATTTACCTAGAAATACCCCCCCAATAAGTTAAGAGTTCCTGTTGGAAATAGCTATGAAAGAATATTACAGGCAATGCAACAGAAAATGGGAGCAGTTCCTCACCAAAATAAAAAAATCAGCTTGATTCAAAAAATTATGGATTTATATTTCGAACCTAAGCCTTTTGAAAAATACACAAGGCTATATGAAACCTTAGGGGTAAGGGTATTTTTAAAAGCCTATAGCAAAATTATAGGAAACCGTATATCTGAAAATTTATTACAATCACTTGAAGGCTTAGAAAATAGGGGAAAAGGGGGTAGATTATATGAAGGAATACACTTATTAGATTTTATAGTTATGCTCTTCATAATGTTTTATGTTTTTATTAATCAGATGTATATATCGTTAATGATAATAGTAGGTATTAATCTTATTGTAAATGTATATCCAATTATAATGCAGCGGTATTTAAGAGTTAGGATTTATAATATTCTTGAAAAAAGAGAATTAAAGGATAAGCTACATTCTGCTGAAGGCACTACTAGCGCACCAGCTACCGAGCAAGCCACTACTAATCTACCTACTGTCGAAGGCGTTACTATTGGGATCACAACAGAACCACAGGCCGATAAATTATCACCTACTACTACAACCGTTACTCAATCGCTTGACAATGTAATATTGTTTGATGGCAATGAGGTGTATGAAAAATTAGGTAGCTTTTATACAGCATATACTGGCAAGACTAAAGGAGAGATATTTATAGTAGTTGCTGTAGATGTATTACAAAAGGAAACGCTTGAAACAGACTTAGGAGGCATTGGTTTAGATCCAGATAGCGATGATTTAAAAATAGAGGTTTTAAAAGGGCCTGCATTTGCTATGCTGGGAAAAGCAGAAGAACTTGGAGATTTCAAAGTTATTAGAGGAACGAAAATAGATGATAACTACAGAAATTTAAGAGATATTGTGACGAGTATATAAAGTCTGCTCTACAGTTATTGAAACCAGCCCAACCGCGTCCCGATATATAACCGGGACGCGGTTTTTTATTTGCATTTTTTGAAAGAAAAACGTCTCCAGATGTGTCATATATTGTAGGGACAGCACATTGTGCTGTCCCTACAGAAACGAAATTCATTTCGTTATCGCAATGAAAGGGGGCAATGATGGAACGAAGAAAACATAATCGGTTGCCAAGGTATGATTATGCGCAGGATGGATATTATTTTGTAACTATCTGCACAAAAGACAGGGACGAATGGTTTGGAAAGATAGAAAATGATACAATGGTATTAAATGAATGCGGCAGGATTGTTTCAAAATGCTGGCATGATATACCTAATCATTATAGAGATATTAAATTGGACGAATCCGTTACAATGCCAAATCATATACATGGAATTATTGTGATATCAAATGCTGTAAGGACAGAACAATGTTCTGTCCCTACAAAACGCGTATCGTTATCGCAAATTATAAAATCATTTAAGGACGCGTCCATAAAACAAATACGATCAGAATTCAGCAATATTCATTTTTTATGGCAAAGGTCATTTTATGACCATGTTATTCGCGGCGAAAAAGAATTAAGAGAGATGCGAGAATATATTATTAATAACCCAAAACAATGGGAATTGGATGTTGAAAATATTGAAAATATGGAAATACGAAAGTACGAAAAAATCTTGACACGGGGTAAATAAATGGTATAATTAATTTTAATAAATACCTTTAAATCAGCACAGAGAGGCTGAAAAGGGAGTAAAAGTGAGTATAATATATAGTATTATTTTAATGCAAGGGGGCAGTCAAAAAGATGACCGCCCTTTTTTATTTTAATGAGGACACAATTTACAAAAATTTTTGATTTTTGTAAATTGTGTGTCCGAATTAATCCTGAAAACGCGACGAATAGGAGCGTTTGAAGGATCTTATTTAACCGGGAATTGATATGCCTTTAAAACAGGTTTTCACAAAGGAAGAGATAGAGCGCTCAATTACAAGGATAAGCCACGAGATTATAGAAAATAATAAAGGCGTTAAGGGCCTTGTTATAATCGGGATAAGGACAAGAGGATATATCCTTGCAGAGCGCATCGCAAAAGTGATAAACAACCTCTATGGCGCCAAATTAGACGTAGGGGCATTGGATATAACCTTTTACAGGGATGATTTAAGCGCTATATCAGAACAGCCTGTGATTCATAATACAGAGATAGATTTTGACATAGAGAATAAAAATATAGTGCTCGTGGACGATGTTTTATATACAGGCCGTACTATCAGGTGCGCATTGGATGCTCTTATAGATTTTGGCAGGCCTGGGACAATACAGCTTGCGGTATTGATTGACAGGGGCCATCGGGAACTTCCTATAAGAGCTGATTACGTGGGAAAGAATATTCCCACATCGCAGAAAGAGCTTGTGCAGGTGAAATTCCAGGAAATAGACAATGAAGACAGTGTTACCATTGTCGCCGAAGGCGAAAATGGCCCTGAGTGAGCGTAATGAGGCGACGAGCAGGAGCCTCATAGCGAGTCGAAGGGCCATAGAGGAAACGCAGGATGACAAAGAAGAAAAGGGCATTATGGGCTCATAAAGATCTTTTGGGGTTGGAATATCTTTCAAAAGAAGACATAGAGCTTCTCTTGGACACAGCTGAATCTTTCAGGGAAATCCTTGGCAGGAAGATCAAGAAGGTTCCTGCGCTGCGCGGCAAAACAGTGGTAAATCTATTTTACGAGCCATCTACAAGGACCAGAGTGTCTTTTGAAGTGGCTGCCAAAAGGCTCTCAGCTGATGTTATAAATATTGCAGTAGAGTCTTCAAGCGTAAAAAAAGGCGAGACCTTAAATGATACTGGCAGGAACATAGAGGCTTTAAAAGCAGATATTATTGTGGTGAGGCATAATTGTTCAGGCGCGGCTAATATGCTGGCCCGCAATGTGAATATAAGCGTAATAAACGCGGGAGACGGCTGGCATGAGCACCCTACGCAGGCGCTTTTAGATATGTTCACATTGAGGAAAAAAACTGGCAGGTTAGAGGGTTTGAATGTAAGTATAGTGGGAGACATCGCGCATTCCAGGGTCGCCCGATCGAATATATGGGGTTTGACCAAATTTGGGGCAAAGGTGACTGTTTGCGCGCCAAAGATTCTGATTCCTCCGGGGATAGAGAGGATGGGGGTTAAAGTTACGGATAATATAGATGAAGCGTTGAGTGAAGCCGACGCTATAAATGTATTAAGGATGCAGTTTGAGCGGGATGATATGAAGGCATTCCCGAGCCAGCTGGAATATTTTAAAAGTTTCGGAATAACAGAAGAGAGATTGAAAAAAGCCAAAAAAGATATTATTGTCATGCATCCAGGCCCTATAAATAGGGGGGTTGAAATATCAAGCGAGGTTGCTGACGGCGGAAATTCTGTAATATTGGAACAGGTTACAAATGGAATTGCTGTCAGGATGGCAGTTTTATTCTGGGTTTCTCAAGCTAGGGATAAGGGTACATCAATTCCTTAGCCACCCAAAGGTGACTATGCATCTGAAATTACTCATTAAAAATGGCCATGTAATTGACCCTGGCAATAAAATAGACGAAGTAATGGATATTCTGGTAGAAGGCGAGAAGATATCCAAAATAGGCTTTGGTTTGGATGCCAAGGCTGAAATAGTTATTGACGCTGCAGGAAAAATTGTGATGCCTGGAATTGTCGACATGCATGTTCATTTGAGAGAACCTGGCAGAGAAGACAAAGAAACTGTTTTTAGCGGCACAAAGGCCGCGGCTAAAGGCGGGGTTACAAGCGTCCTCGCCATGCCAAATACATTACCAAGCCTTGATTCCGCAGGGGGTATCAAAACGCTGAGTGATATTATTAAAAAGACGGCAAATGTGGGAGGATTTATATGCGGGGCAATCACAATGGAAAGGGCTGGCAAGAAA
>Ga0210019_1003588_pt1 | contig 14140 bp, 13 predicted proteins | sample CryGeyCG2114_020_2_FD_183969 | JGI IMG/M metagenome (GOLD analysis project Ga0210019, IMG submission 183969) | Groundwater microbial communities from aquifer - Crystal Geyser CG11_big_fil_rev_8/21/14_0.20 (SPAdes) (version 2) | ecosystem: Environmental > Aquatic > Deep subsurface > Groundwater ...
CCAAAATTATCTAAAACTTTCATCATCAGGTGACGAAAGTTTTAGACAGTATGCTACAATATATGAATTATGCAGAAAGAGGGAATGAATGTGGTTATAATCGGTGCGGGGAGGATAGGGAAAACTCTTGGTGGAATTTTGAAAAAAAATAACGCACGGGTGTCTTTTTGGGATGTGAAGCGCGGTCTTGTCGCACGGCAAAAACCGCTTTCACAGACGCTACCGGAAGCGAATTTCGTTTTTTTGTGTATGCCTTCATGGGGCTACCGAAGCGTACTTCGGCGGATGAAGCCTCACTTGCCCCGTCACACTATTATTGTTTCTCTCGCAAAAGGGATAGAGCCGAATTTGAAAACCACCGTCGACGTTGCGGTCAAAAAAATGTTTCCCCGCAATCCGCTCTGTGTTTTCGGAGGTCCTATGCTTGCAGAAGAAATTGAAAAAGGAATGGCGGGGATAGGAGTGATCGCTTCTACCCAAGAAGAGGCGTCAAAGAGTGTGTGTGAGCTTTTTTCGAATGCCCCTCTTTTTCTTGAATGCTCAACCGACGTTTTCGGAACAGCAATCGCCGGAGTACTCAAAAACGCCTATTCTCTGGCGTTCGGAGTCGCCGAGGGATTGAAGTGGAATAACAATGCAAGGGGATGGCTTTTTTCGAGCGCCGTACGCGAGATGGTGCGTGCGGGGACCGTACTCGGCGGGCGAAAAGAAACATTTGAAGGACTTGCCGGGATCGGAGATTTTGCCGCGTGCGTATTTAGTTCACATTCCAGACATCACAAGGCGGGTATTGAGCTTTCGCAGAGAGGAAAATGTAGTGTGAAGAATGAGGGAATCGCATCGGTACCATTTCTTACAAAGATGCTCAGAAAACGAAGAATCGAATTCTCGATACTTTTCACGCTCGCCCGAGCGGTGAAGGACGGAAGAACAACCCGCAGGGTTTTTGCGAAACTCGCTCCGTGGGAATAAAAACCAAATAATGGTCTGCAGGTCCCATACAGCTTAATAAGCTATAGCTTATTAAGCTGTATGGAGAGAAAGGGCGTAAATTTTATAGGTTTTTTTGGTTATCCACCTCGGATATGGCGCGGGGGAGTATAATGAAAACAATGGACGGGAAGATAAAGAACTTTGAGGAACTCGCTGTCACGCCTATGCGTCGGGTGGCGCTTGAGCTTGTGGAGGCCGGCTTATCAGCCATTGATACTCCCTCTGTGGTGCGTGGTGCCGTGAAACTGGATGGTGACGGGATAATCATCCAAGGAAGGGATTATTCTCCCGAGGAAGGAGGAAGGATATTTGTTGCTAGTGTGGGGAAGTGCGCACTTGAGGCGGCTGAGGTACTTGAAGAAATATTGGGGGAGAGGGTATACAAAGGTGTCGTGATTGACGTGCACGAGGGAAAGCTCAGGCGGATGCAATCTTTTACCGGCGATCATCCCTTTCCCTCTGAACGGAATATATTGGCGACCAAGGCACTGGTTCGAATGCTTGAAGAGACCACGGAACGCGACCTTGTAATCGCGATTGTTTCGGGTGGTGGATCTTCGCTTCTTTGCAATCCACAAAATATGACGTGGGAAGAGGAAAAAGATCTTGTACAACATCTTTTTAAAAAAGGTGCGCCGATTGAGAAAATAAATGTGATCCGCAAGCACCTTTCACTCGCAACGGGAGGATATCTCGCAAAATATGCATATCCCGCTCGTGTTGTTTCACTTATCTTTTCGGATGTTCCCGGTGACGATATTCGTTACGTCGCTTCCGGTCCGACGGTATACGACCCAACGACTGTGGAGGACGCGAAGAAGGTCTTCCAAGAATACGACGTGGAAGAAGAATGTTCCGCAGGAGAACGCGGGCTTATTGAAACACCAAAAGAAGAAAAATATTTCGCGCGGGTGGAAAATTTGCTTGTGACATCGAATAAAATTGCACTCGAAGCAATGTATCGGGCGGCGGAAGAGAGGGGATTCAAAGCGGAAATAAAAACAACTCGTTTTGATGGAGAGGCGCGCCACGTGGGTGCCGGCATTGCGCAGGCGCTTGCCCTCGAACCTTCGGGTACTTTTCTGCTTTACGGAGGGGAGAGCGTTGTGATATTGAAAACGGCCGGAGGTAAGGGCGGGCGCAATCTTGAGCTCGTTCTTTCCGCGCTCAGATTCGCAAAAGAAAGTGATGTTGTTATTTCTTTTTCATCCGACGGGAGAGACAACACTGAATACGCGGGCGCGATTTGTGATAGAATAACAAGAGAAAAAGCCGAAAAACTCGGTATGGATCCTCGGGAATGGCTCGACCGCAATGATTCCTTTCATTTTTTTGAAAAGACGGGAGATTTTCTTCTCACTGGAGAAACGGGATCAAACGTCTCGGATTTGGTCATTGCCATCCGGCAACGACCGGAACGCAAAAGGTAAAGCGCAAAATGCAAAATTTAAATTCAAAACCAAAAAACGAATTACAAAATAGGAGCTACCAATTTAGTTTGAATATAATCCGACTTTGCGATACTTTACCCCAAAAGAGGAGTGCATGGGTTATCGCCGACCAGCTTATTAGGTCAGCAACCTCTATAGGTGCTAATATTATTGAAGCGAAGGCGTCGAGTTCCCGCCTCGAATTCAAGAAATTCTTTGAGATATCGCTCAAGAGCGCCAATGAGACGGTATACTGGCTTTTATTACTGAAAGATTCAAATTTAATTGTTCCGTCAAAGGTCAATGCATTGATAACAGAGTGTGAAGAACTGGGAAGAATGCTGGGCAAAAGCGTTCTTACATTGAAGCGGAAATAATTTTGAGTTTTACGTTTCAATTTTGATTTTTGCACTCTACATTTTAAATTTTTATGCCCACAAAAAATAAAAAATTGGTGTTGCATTTTTCGGAGGTTGGCATCAAAGATGTCGCGCTTGTGGGTGGCAAGAATGCCTCGCTCGGCGAGATGATTCGCACGCTTGAGCCACAGGGGGTCCGCATCCCGAATGGTTTCGTCGTGACGGCCGCCGCGTATCGTTATTTTTTGGAGGAAGCAGTGGTTCCGGTCTCCGACGACAAAAAAAAGAAGAAAGTTTCACTCAAAGCTTTTATCAAACAAACATTGAAGGGACTTGATACCAAAAATCTGAAGGACCTCGCGGAGCGTGGGAGCGCGGTGCGCGAGACCGTGCGGAATGCGGAACTTCCCGCGGACTTGAAGCGCGCGATCGGGACCGCGTATGCGGAGATGGAAAAGAAGTACGGAAAAAACACCGATGTGGCGGTGCGTTCTTCCGCAACCGCTGAGGATCTTCCCGGCGCGAGTTTCGCGGGTGAGCACGACACTTTTTTGAACATTCGCGGTCGCGACGAGGTGATTCAGGCGGTTCGCGCGGCGATGGCTTCGCTTTTCACCAATCGCGCCATATCGTATCGCGTGGACAAGGGATTCGACCATTTTAAAGTGGCGCTCTCCGTCGGTGTGCAGAAAATGGTGCGTTCCGACAAAGGAGTGTCCGGCGTGATGTTTACCGTAGATACCGAGTCCGGCTTCCGCGATACGGTTTTGATCAATGGTTCGTGGGGTTTGGGCGAGATGATTGTTCAGGGCGAGGTAACTCCGGACGAGTTTATTATATTCAAAAAAACCAGAGCGGTTATCGACAAGAGGCTAGGCACAAAGAGCAGAAAGATGATTTATTCCGAGGGGAGGGGTATCAAGAATACAAAGATTGTACCCACGAGTGAAAAAGAAAAGAACACATTTGTTCTTTCGAAAAAAGAGATATTATTACTTGCCGAATGGGGAATGAAGATTGAAGAGCACTATTCGAAGAAAAGCGGAAAATGGATGCCGATGGATATTGAGTGGGCGAAGGATGGCCTTCGCAAAGAGCTTTTCATCGTTCAGGCACGTCCCGAAACGGTGCAGGCGGAACGGGATTTCTCAAAGATTGTTGAGTATCAATGCAAAGAGGAAGGAAAACTTCTCGTGAAGGGAGCCTCGGTCGGTTCAAAAATCGCGACGGGCAAGGCACGAGTTATTTTGGATGCAAAACATATTGGTGATTTCAAGGCGGGAGAGGTTTTGGTGACGGATATGACGGACCCCGATTGGGAACCAATCATGAAAATTGCATCGGCAATTGTGACGGACAAGGGGGGGAGAACCTCGCACGCCGCTATCGTTTCGCGTGAACTTGGCATTCCGTGCATTGTGGGATCCGAAAAAGCGACGCGGACCATCACAACAGGTCAAATCGTCACCGTGGATACCACGGGGACCGAGGGGCTCGTTTTTTCGGGGGCACTTAAATTTACACTCGAAGAGCATGATATAAAGAAACTTCCGAAACCCAAGGTGAAGATTATGGTAAATATTGCGACGCCTGATTCCGCGTTCGAAAAATCATTCTTGCCGACTTCGGGCGTTGGTCTTGCACGAGAGGAATTTATTATTGCCGGAGCGATCGGTGTGCACCCAAACGCTCTTATTAATTATGAGAAACTAAAAGATCCGAAACTCTCAAAGGCGATTGATGCAAAAATGAAAGGGTGGGAGAGTCCAACGCAGTTTTATGTGGATAAGCTCGCATACGGTATCGCGAAAATCGGAGCCGCTTTTTACCCGAATCCGGTTATCGTGCGTTTCTCGGATTTTAAAACGAACGAATATCGCACACTACTTGGCGGAGATCGCTATGAGTCGGAAGAGGAGAATCCCATGCTCGGATGGCGAGGTGCCTCGCGCTACTACCATCCCGATTTTGTGGCGGCTTTTTCTCTCGAGGTAAAAGCAATGAAAAAAGTGCGTGGAGAGATGGGTTTGGAAAATGTTATTCCCATGATACCGTTTTGTCGAACTCCGGATGAGGGGAGAAGAGTGCTCGCGGTCATGGAAAAGAACGGACTTTCAAAGAAACGCGACAAAACACTGAAGGTATATGTGATGTGCGAGATTCCTTCGAACGTGCTTCGCGCGGACGAGTTTCTCGACATATTCGACGGAATGTCCATCGGTTCAAACGATCTGACGCAACTCACCGTCGGCATTGATCGGGACGGCAATGGCTCGGTGCGTGGTATCACGAACGAGAATGATCCCTCGGTCAAAATATTTGTTGCAGAGGTTATCAAAGCGTGCAGGCGCAGGAAAAAATATATTGGAATTTGTGGTCAAGCTCCTTCTGATTATCCCGAGTTCGCGGAATTTATTATGCGAGAGGGAATCGAGAGTATGTCGTTGAATCCCGACTCGGTGATACCCACAATTTTTGCGCTTTCGAAAAAAAAGAAGAAGTAGAGCCGCTTTTTTATTCTCGCGTGTCGTTTGTCCCGTTAGAAGCAGAATACCCCGCGGTCTATGTTGCGGGGATGAATGCTTCTTTTCAACAGCGAGCACGGGGTTTAATACTCCGTGTGAGCTTCTAGTGGGATTTATTCCGCAGATTAGTAGAGGACTTACGACGTCTCTATATCTTTGCTATACTGGACGTATATGACGAAAATCGCATTTTTCGAACTTGAGGGATGGGAGGAGCAAATTCTCAAAAAAGAATTTTCTTCCGATGAGCTTTTTCTTTCGGATAAAAAACTTGACGAATATGACGGGAAGGAAGGATATGACTTCGATGTTATTTCTGTTTTTGTTAACTCGAAGCTTGATAAGGCGACCATCAAACGTTTTCCGAAACTCAAATCAATTGCCACGCGTTCCACTGGGTACGATCACGTTGATCTTGGTGTATGCAAGGATTGCAATGTGACGGTCACATTCGTACCGGGTTATGGCGACAATACGGTCGCCGAATTTGCATTCGGTCTTATTTTGAGTCTCACAAGAAAAATTTACGCGGCAATCGACCAAATCAAGGAGACCGGAAAATTTTCTTTTACCGGATTTCGCGGGGTTGATATAAAAGGTAAGACGATAGGTATAATCGGCACGGGGAGAATAGGCAAGGAGATGATAAAGATAGCGAAGGGATTCTCTATGGAAGTTATCGCATATGACCCCTATCCGAACGAGGAGTATGCAAAAGAGATGGGGTATCGCTACGTTTCACTCGACGAGCTTTTAAAAAACTCGGATGTAATCTCGATTCACGTTCCCTATATTCCGGAGACCCACCATCTTATCAATAAAAAAAATATGGGGATTATTAAAAAGGGAGCTTACCTCGTAAACACCGCTCGTGGAGGTATTGTGGAGACGGACGCCTTGTTGGATGGTCTTCGAAACGGAATTTTGGCGGGTGCTGGTCTTGACGTGCTCGAGGAAGAAGGAGATGTAAAGGATGAGATGAAGTTCCTCAATGAGTCGAACGTTGAAGGCGGGAAAATGAAGACCATTATCGAAAATCAGATGCTTATGAAAATGCCGAATGTGCTTATGACGCCTCACAATGCTTTTAATACCCAAGAGGCGCTTGAGCGGATACTCAAAACAACGATAGAGAATATAAAAGGATTTCTCGCCGGAAATCCTATTGTGAAGAATATCGTGAAGGGATGAAAATAGATAATATTTTTCTGAGTCAGATATTTGATTCGCGGGGAAACCAAACGATTGAAGTTGGCGTGCAGGACGACGGTGGAAGGATTTTTTCCGCTTCCGTTCCTTCTGGGAAAAGCAGGGGAACCCACGAAGCGGCGGTTTTTACATTTGCCGAAGCTGATACGGCGCGAGAAGAGATTCTACATCATGTGCGCGGTAGAGATTATACGTCTGTTGCCGCGTTTGACAAAGTCCTCATTGCGCTTGACGGCACCGAAAACAAATCAAAATTGGGGGGAAATTTCATACTCGGTGCATCAATCGCGTTCGCTCGCGCCAACGCATTTTCGCAAAAAAAACTTCTCTGGGAAGCACTCCGCGGAGAGTTTTTCGAGGGCGTGGAAGAAAAGAGGAAACCGCTCATTTTTTCAAATCTTATAAACGGTGGCGCGCACGCCGAGAATAATCTCGACATTCAAGAATATATGATTGTCGCGAAGACGGGGAATGGATCTTTCAACGAAAGCATTCAAGAGCTTATTGATTTTTATAAGGACCTCGGGCGGTTTTTGGGAGAGACGAAAAAAATTTCTCCGCTCGCGATAGGCGACGAGGGAGGTTATTCGTTGAATTTTCCCGATAATTTCGAACCAATTCACATTCTTGAAGAACGCATCCGCACCGCGGGGAAGGAGAACCAATTCACGATTGGAATCGACGCCGCTGCGTCAAATTTCTACCGTAACGGTATGTATATTTTTGACGGAAAAAAATACAGCACCGAGTTGCTCACGAGCGTGTACGCCGATTATTTCAAAAAATCAAAATTGCTTTGCACCATTGAAGATCCGTTCGACGAAACCGACGAAAAAGGATTCGGTATGCTTTTTGAGAGTTTACATGGTAAATGGGTGGTGGGGGACGATCTTACAACCACCCATCCGAAGCTCATTGAGCGTTTTGCGGAACAGAAGCGTATCAATGCGGTAATTATAAAACCGAATCAGATCGGTACCGTTTCCGAAGCGTGTTTAGCGATACGCTTGGCGAAAAAGGTGGGGATAAAGACCATTGTCTCACACCGTTCCGGCGAAACCGACGACACGTTCATCATCCATCTTGCGAAAGCGGGCGTCGCGGACGGCGTGAAAATAGGCGCACCGGCGCGGGAGCGCATTTTGAAGTTCAACGAACTCGTTCGCGTTTTTGGCTAGAGCTTAATCCATGCGCCACAATCCTTATCGCCACATCTATTTCCTCATATTCCTCCTTTTTGTAGTCTTGCTCGCCACGGGGTTTGTTTTATATTACCGCCATTTTTTTCTTAGCTATCAGCGGGAGATTTCAGCGAACGTGCACGAAAACCTTGCACGCATTGCCGCTGCGACGGTCTTCGAACGAGGTCTTCTTGAACATAGGGGTTCGGCAACGCTCATTTTTACCGGCGATGTGATGCTCTCGCGTTCAGTTGCGATACAGGTAGAAAAGCACGGTGGCGACTATGCGTTTCCGTTTGAACCCGTACGTTCGTTTCTCCGTGGAGCGGACATTCTTTTTGGAAATCTCGAGAATCCGGTTTCTTTGCGTGGTGTAAATCATGGGAGCATCTATTCTTTTCGCGCGGATCCAGGAGCCGTCCGCGGCCTTTCCTCGGCCGGATATGACATTCTCTCCGTCGCAAATAACCATATATGGGACTGGGGAGTGGACGCGCTTATTGATACCATAACGCTCCTTGAGGGAGCGGATATCTTGCCCGTAGGCGCGGGAAAGGACTACGCCGCGGCGAATGCGTGGGTTGAGAAGAAGGTGAATGGTGTGAAAATCGGGTTTTTGGCGTTCACCAATCTCTATCCGAAAGGACTCGAGGCCGTGTCGGGAACGCCGGGTATAAGCTCGTTTGACGAGGGCGCTGTTGCGAAACGGATACGCGAAGCGAAAGAGAACGGAACAATTGATCTCGCGGTCGTTTCATTCCACTGGGGCGATGAATACAAAACACACTCGAACGCGGAACAAGAGCGCATCGCCCGCGGGCTCGTAGACGCCGGTACGGATATCGTAGTCGGGCACCATCCGCACGTCGTCGAAGAGACGGAGCACTATCGCGGGGGATGGATATTCTACAGCCTCGGTAACTTCGTTTTCGACCAGTATTTTTCAGAGGAGACAATGGAAGGAATGGTTGTAAAAGTCGCCGTGCGGAACAAAAAAATATCGGATGTCGAGTTCTACAAAAGCAAGCAGAACGCCGCGTATCAGGTCGAGTCCATAATGCCATTCGTTCCTGAATTGACGGTGGAGTAGCGAGGTTTTCCACAGGCGGGGTTCGCCCCGTTAGAAACCACGTCCCGTTAGAGATTTATCCGCCGTCAATCTTACCTACACACAATGATTTCTCTCACTACTACCCAATACTTCAAAACAATGTTTGCCAAATTTCTAACGGGACGTGTCCCGTTAGAGATTTATCCGCCGTCAACCTTACCTACACACAATGATTTCTCTCACTACTACCCAATACTTCAAACACATGGATTTACCGAAATATTCTTGAGAAAACGTTATCTCATCCGGTACCCTGACGCAGAAATTGATACGGCGTGGCGAGCTGCTTGCCCGAAAGAACGGTATTTTCCGTTCAGGCGGGCTTGCCCGAAAGAACGGTATTTTCCGTTCAGGCGGGCTTGCCCGAAAGAACGGTATTTTCCGTTCAGGCGGGTCTCTAACGGGGTTGACGTATATACCCCTAGGGGGTATTATGCTTGTATGATTGAAGAAGACAAAAAGAAAATGCTCCGGCGACTGAAGATTGCCGAAGGACAGGTGCGGGGACTCCAGAAAATGATTGAGGAGGAGAAGTACTGCATCAATATCATTAACCAATCACTCGCGGTAAAAAAAGCCCTCTCGAGTTTCGAAGACGCGATGCTTGAACACCATCTGAAGACGCATGTTGCACACCAGATGACGCACGGTGAACGCGGAAAGGCCGAACGTGAAATTATGGCGGTCTACAAGCTTTCGAAAAAAAAATAACAGACATATGAAAAAAACATTATTCGGTTTGCTGGTTGCGGGGTTCTTTGTTCTTGCGGGGAGCGCCTTTGCTCAGGTAGGCATGATGGGATGGTATCCTCAGAATAACAGTGGAGCTGATGCGTCTGTATTAACACAGAACGCGAGTATGGAAAGCGCGCTTCAAGAGATTTATAAAACACAAAATATTACGAGTTCCGCAAAGGTGGACTGCAGTAAAGTTACAGATGTGCAGTTTGAAAAATTGGGAGATGCGTATATGGGACTTATGCTTCCGAATGAGAGTCAGCATGAAGTAATGGACAATATGATGGGAGGTGAGGGTTCGGAGAGTCTTACGGAGGCGCATATCAATATGGGGAGGTCGTATCTCGGTTGCTGGTCGAATTATAATTCCGGTCCGGTCTTCATGCCGATGATGGGCGCGTCGTATTCTACGAACTATCCGTCGGGAGGCGCGATGCATGGATACGGATGGGGGTGGAATATGATGGGTGGGGGTTTCGGTGGATATTCTTGGTTTGGAATTATCACAATGCTTTTTCTCTGGACGCTTCTTATTCTCGGCATCATCGCTTTGGTGAAATGGGTAAATAAAAAATAAGGTCGAATAAACATATTGAAATAAAAATAATATGGATTTGAACAACATTAAAACATCGAAGGTGGGAAACGCCACCGGGGCTGTCTCTCTCATTATTTTTGTTATTTGTATGAGTTGGGGTATTTTGCTTGCCACTCCCGCGCTCAAAGATCTGCACATACAACTTATGCAGGTGTTGTACCCAGGATTCTCGTTTACCTTTGGCGGAGTCATGCTGGGACTCATAGAATCGTTCGTATATGGATGGCTCATCGGTGCGGGGTTTTCGTGGTTTTGCAAGAAAACGTGTAAATAAATTTATGGATTGTTGTGAAGATATGGAACATATGACGGAACATCACGCGCATCACGAGGAGCACAAAACTCACGGAGCTCACAATGCGCATTCCGGACACGGGAGTATGGGAATGGGTCACGGCTCGGCCACCGATTTTCTTCGTCGATTTTGGATTGTAACCGCGCTTCTTGTGCCACTCGCGCTTACGAACGGGAGCGTCGCCGGACTTTTTCACATTCCCGAATTCGCGTTCGGAAAGTGGATCGCGTTCGGCCTCGCGACGATCATTTTCGGATTTTCGCTCGTATTCTTCCGCCACGCGTGGCACGAGATAAAAATGCACGCGTACGGAATGATGACGCTTGTTTCGCTCGCGGTCGGCGCCGGGTATCTCTTTTCGGTCGCGTCCACATTTATCCCGTCGCTGAATGACGAGTTCTATCTGGAAATAGGAACGCTCGTCTGGGTGTTGCTTTTTGGACATTACCTCGAGGCGCGTTCCGGCGCCGCGGCAGGCGACGCGCTCACGGAAGTTGCGAAGCTTTTGCCGAAACAAGTTCATCTACTTCGAGGCGGAGAAGAGACGGAGATCGATATTGCGGAGATTAAAGAAAACGACCTTGTACTCGTGAAACCCGGTGAGAAAATTCCCGCGGACGGCATTGTCATGGAAGGTGCCTCCGGAGTGAATGAATCGCTTGTGAGCGGTGAATCGAAGCCCACCGAGAAAAAGAAAGATTCGGGGGTTATCGCGGGTTCCATTGTTCTCGACGGGTCGCTTACCGTGTGCCTCACGAGAGTGGGGGAGCATTCGACAATCGGTCAAATACAGTCGCTCATTGCCGAAGCAAAACAAACAAAACCGAATTCGCAGAGGATTGCCGACAGAGCGTCCGCCGTGCTTACTTTTGTTTCGCTCGGCGTTGCAATTGCAACCTCGCTCGTATGGTCGCTCCTTCTCGGGCAGTCGTTTGTTTTTGCGTTTACGCTTGCCATCACCGTGCTCGTTATCGCGTGTCCGCATGCACTCGGGCTTGCCATTCCCGCGGTCACTTCAATCGCAACCTCACTCGCCACGAAAAACGGCATTTTCATAAAAAACCTCGCAAAGATCGAGACGATACGAAAAGCGGACTACGTTGTTTTCGATAAGACCGGAACGCTCACCAAGGGAGTCTTCGGTGTGACCGAAATTGCGACATTTGGAGTTTCGGAAGATGAATTGCTCCGTGTTGCGGCATCACTCGAGCGTCATTCGTCGCACGTTATCGGACTTTCCATTATCGCCCGTGCGGAAGAAAAAAAGATTGCGCCCGTTGCGGTAAACGACTTTCGGAATATCGCCGGAAAAGGAGTACGTGCGCACATAGGAGGCGTTTTATATATAATCGGGAACGAGATATTTATGAAGGAATCAGGCATATCGACGGACAAGGCAGAAGGGACAAGGGAGAACGGAACATTCGTTTTCGTCGCGAAAGAAAAAGAGCTTATCGGGATTCTCACGCTCGAGGATGCGATAAAGCCCGAATCCTACAAGGCGATACGGCGGCTGCATTCGGAAGGTGTAAAGGTTGCAATGCTTACCGGTGACAATGAGACAGTTGCAAAAAACGTTGCAAAAGAGCTTGGTATTGATATATATTTTTCGGGTGTTTTGCCGGAAGATAAATATAAGAGGGTGAAGATGTTACAAGAGGGAGGCAGTATTGTGCTTATGGTCGGAGATGGGGTGAACGACGCGCCGGCGCTCGCGCAGGCGGATGCAGGAATCGCCATAGGTGCAGGTACCGATGTTGCCGTCGAAGCGGGGGACGTAGTGCTTATGAGAAGCAATCCGGAGGATGTTGCACGGCTTATAATACTTTCAAAAAAAGTGTATGGCAAAATGATTCAGAATCTCGTTTGGGCGCTTGGCTACAATGTGATCGCGATTCCCGCCGCCGCAGGCGTCTTTTCCGTGTGGGGATTTTTCCTCCGTCCGGAGATCGGGGCGCTCGTCATGAGTCTTTCGACGGTCATCGTGGTCGCGAATGCGGTGTCTTTGCGGCGAATCAATTTAGAACATGCTGTATAAGATTTTCGGATATTTTGTAACAACTTTGGTGCTTATCGGATTGATTGGCATGGTTATTTTTGGAGTCGTGCTCATGGAACATTCAATGATGTATCATGGCAATTGTGTTGCATCTACCATTACAGGGAGTCCTTGTCCGGATAGTAGAATTGGTATTTTTTTCCATCATATTGCGGCGATGCAAATGTTTATTATTTCATTCCCGCCTGTTTTTTCTTCGCTGTTACTCTTCACAATACTTTTTTCTCTCGCCGTTTCCGCGTTCTATGCGTACCTCGCACGACCTCTGGCATATTTCCGTATTACCCGAAGGGAATTATCAAAACCTTTTTCTCGGTATAAATTTAATCACTGGCTCGCGCTTCACGAGAACAGTCCCACCCTCATTTAAGAGGCGTGGGGTAGATTGGCCCGCTTTTTTTGTGTGTAAGCCGAAATGAGCGAGTGGAGAATCCCCGTGTCTCGTACTCCCTTGTTATTGGGGAATATTTTGTTTTATTAGACACAATTATTATGAAAAAAACATTAATTATCGGTTTGGTCGTTGTGGTTGGAATTGTCGGTCTCATGTTGTGGGGGCAAAGCGTTCAGACTAAAGCGGAGCCGCAACCGTCCGGAGAGATACGCTCTCTTTCCGCGCCGGAGACGGCTTATAATTTCGGAGCCATATCAATGCGGGACGGAACGGTGGAACATATATTTATCGTCACAAATTCGTCGGAGAAAGACATAGAAATAAAAAGGGTATTTACTTCGTGCATGTGTACCGCCGCGTATATTGAGAGTGCAAACGAAGAGAAGGGCCCTTTTGGTATGGAGGGCATGGGATATATTCCTCCGGCGGATGAAACCATCAAAGCAGGAGAATCGAGAGCGGTAAGGGTGGTATTCGATCCGAACGCTCACGGACCCGCGGGTGTCGGCGCCATCGACCGTCTTGTGTATCTTACTGATGTTTCTGGCAATGCATTTCAGTTCGAAATCACCGCAGTCGTAACCCCCTAAAAACTATGACTCTTTAATAAACTTAGGGTTATGGTTAATAAATTGAATTATGAAAAGAATAATCACAATACTTATCGTTGTTGCTATTGCCATTGTGGGAATAGTACTTCTGAATCACAGCTCGAGTGTTTCCTCGCTTATCTGGGGTTTGAGCAATAAGGGTGCTTGGCTTCTGCCGCTTGTTCTGGTGTCCGCCGTTCTCGATAGCGTTCATCCATGCTCATTCTCTATTCTGCTTATTACCATCGCATTTCTCTTCGGGATTCAGATGACGAGAAAGAAAATCCTGCAAATCGGTGGGACATATATCGCTGGAATTTTTTCAGCGTATCTTCTGATAGGACTAGGCATTCTGAAAGTCCTGCACCTGTTCAACACGCCGCATTTCATGGGCAAGCTCGGAGCGACGCTTCTCATTGTTTTCGGTGCGATTAATCTCGTCAATCACTTTTTCCCGAAATTTCCACTCAAGCTTAAAATTCCTTCCGTTTCGCATACAACAATGGGTCGGTTGATGGAAAAAGCATCGTTTCCGGCCGCATTCGGACTAGGCCTTTTAGTGGGCATCTGTCAGTTTCCATGTATGGGTGGGCCGTACTTGATGGTCATCGGTTTGCTTCACGATCAGCTCACATACTTCGCCGGTTTCGGATATCTC
>Ga0210019_1003590_pt1 | contig 14131 bp, 13 predicted proteins | sample CryGeyCG2114_020_2_FD_183969 | JGI IMG/M metagenome (GOLD analysis project Ga0210019, IMG submission 183969) | Groundwater microbial communities from aquifer - Crystal Geyser CG11_big_fil_rev_8/21/14_0.20 (SPAdes) (version 2) | ecosystem: Environmental > Aquatic > Deep subsurface > Groundwater ...
GGGCCCCCGCCAAAGGCGGTGGCAAAGACACTTACTCAGAGTTGTGAGTAGTTACTGGCTGGTGACAACATTAAAGAGTCATCGCTCGCGTATAATCTTCCATCCCAGCTTTCTGCCCCGCTTGTGCAGTTTCTTTTCAGGGTTTACAAGAGCGGCGTGGCCTATCGAGCGAAGCATGGCGTAGTCGTGCCATGAGTTGCCATATGCGAAGCTTTTCGAGAGGTCGATGCCGTGCTTGTGGGCAAGCGCAAGAACCAGTTCACGCTTCTCTTCGTCTTTCATGATGGGTCCCGCGAGTATGCCGGTGAAAGTTTGGCCCTCGTGTTGGGTAGATGTGCCGTATCCCTCTACCCCCAAAAAATCCAGTACCGGCTGGAGCAGTTCGTCCGGTTCTTCAGAGATGATAAAAATAAGATTACCCTCTTTGCGGTGGAGAGCCAAGAGCTTTAGCATCTGCTCATAGAAAAGTGCCTTTTGGTCGCGCTTAAGAAGACCAGGAACGTAGGCGAGCATCTCGTCGCGCCTAATGCCTTTCAGTAGTCGCACCGCGTCTTTATAAAAGTAGCCGTGTGCTTTTGTCATCCTACTCAGGCCGAGGCGGATTAAAAGGACGAAGGCGTGCCAGGATAGATGAGTGCGGAAGTAGTGAAAGATGATAGCCTGATAGATGTTGGCGCGGGAGATTGTGCCGTCAAGGTCGAAAAAAGCGGCCCGGCGGCCCTGTGGAACATGGGGGAGACTGGTGGGGGCAAAATAGCGAGCAGGAAGGTCTCTCCGCATTACCTCTTCGAGCTCAATCACCTCGCGGACAATGTTTGTGTTCGGCTCGTGGAGGCGTACCGGCTTTTCGATTTTGACTTTGAGGATGGTCGGGGTGAGCAAGACCGAGCCATACGGAAAAAGGGTGTCTAGGCCTTCGATAACCACGGGCATAATGGCCACCCGAGCGTCATGTGCGATTTTGGCTACGCCCCCATGAAAAGGTAGAAGGTGGCGTTGATACTCGCGCCGGCCTTCGGGAAAAATAAGGAGAGATTCGCCCCGTTTGAGGGCGGCCACTCCAAGGGGGATGCTTTGGTTTCGAGCACGGGCGTCTTTGTATTTTAACTCTTCAAACAGGTCGCGGCCGATGCTGATGTAGCCCATTTTTTTAAACCAACTTGGCAGGTTGCCGGGAAAGATGGCGGGCGGAGCGGTGATGGCATTAAATGGCCGGCGCAGGACATAAAAAAGAATGAGGCCATCGAGAAAGCTCTGGTGATTTGCGGCAAAGAGTACCGGTTCCTCGGGAATCTGCTCCAGGCCCGTGATATGAATACGAAGGTGAGTGCAAAAAAAGATTATGTCGAGCGCGCGCAGGGCAAGGAGGCGCCATGAATCCTTAGTACGAAAGTCGGTTACACAGCCATACCAATAAAAAAACGCGGAGATTGCAAAAAAGACTGCGTAGAAGTAGAGGCTGTAAAGTAGCTGCCAGAGCTTGCGGAGTGGATGATCAGTCATGGTGTTACGAAAGCACGAAATCATAAATCTGAAGCACTTGTTTAAGCACGAAGCACGAAATCTGAAGTACGAAACAAGCACCAAATTCAAAGCTCTAAAATTAGAAACAGAATTCGTTTTGATATTTAGGATTTTGTGCTTAGAATTTGTTTCGTATTTCAGATTTCGTGCTTCGTGCTTTCTACTGGCAGTAGTACTGAAATCACTATGCGTACTTTTTTCTACACCTTCAAACCAGAAACCAGGGGCTATGGTTTTTCCTACAGCAACTTAAACACCTTCTGTTCCCCAAGTCCTTTTAGCATCAGTTGACGTTCCTCCACTCGCACAGCATCTCCAATTAGCTCGACCACTTTTGAACCAAGTAGGATTTCGTTTGCGTTCGCATGCTGGCCGAGGCGACAGGCAAAGTTTACTGTCTCACCCAGGAAGTCCCAGATGCGCCCGTCTTCGGGACCTATCTCACCCGCGATAAAGTCGCCATACTCGATACCCACTCGCAGGTCCCAGCCCATGGCTCTGGTCATTTCAACAATCTTCATGGCCGCCTCAACCGCTTGTTTGCCCAGTGTTTCGTAATCCTCGCCTTCCCTGTAACCACCAAAGACAGCCATGACGGCATCGCCTAAGTATTTGTATACCCAACCATCGCGGGCACGCACCACTTGGTTTGCAAGAGCAAAATAGCGGTTTAGGTCGGCGAGAAGTGGAGCGAAGTCATCGGTCCCGTGAACGCGCTTGCTAAAACCGACAAGATCGGCGAATAAAACGATGCCAAAGTTACGCTTCGGTACCAGTTTGTGGGTCGTCATAGCATGGACAAGGTCCGGGGGCAGGTGCGAAGACAAGATATTGGAAAGCTCATTTTTAAGGCGCTCCACCTCCTGTTTTTCGTCAAGAATAATCTTGTTGCGCTCCTTGATGGTGTCTTCTAGTTCGCGAGCGTACTTTTGAAAGTAAATAGTTTTTTCTTCGAGCTCTTGGAGGTAAGAGTCGGCGTGAACAAATTTCGAGGAAAAAAGATTACGCAGGCGTTTGCCGTAGCTCGCGTGCTCCCAGCGCACGTGCAGGATGAAGTAGGGGGCGTTATAGAGTTGTCCGGGGACCAGTAGAGGGTACTCTTTGTATTTTAAAGACTTCGTAATAAGAATGCCCGTAGGAGCCCCCGGCTCTACCGTCTCCTTATATTTGCCCAGGTAGTGATAGCCCTTCTGGGTCTTCTCTTTTACAAGTTGCATGACGCGACCATAAACTTTACCCTCAATTAAAAGGTCGTTTCCTCTGATCTCGGCAAAGATGGAAAAATGCTCTTTCAATAGACGTAGGATGTCATACTGCAATAAGACCTCCTCGACACGAGCCGGCCGCAGTTTCCACACTAAGGGCACGCTCGCCACCACCCCCTTTACAAGCGGGCCGGAGTTGAAGTCGTAGACCGGGTCAATGCCCTTGCGAAAGGTGATTTTTAAAAGAGCCGAGTCTTCTTTTACGTCAAGTACCCGAATAGACTTTGTTTTGTTGAAGTACTCATTGTACTCGGGAATCTTGCGGATAAGGAAAGCGGGGTCAACAAACAAAGCTCCTAACATGCGCTTGATTACCTCAATTGCTCCGAGACCGCCCTCCGAAGTGGCGGCCAGGCCGGCTTCATAGAATATGGTGGGATCGTCGTCGAGAGATTTGCGCGCTCGTTTGGTAATTTCGTGAAAAATAGGAAGGGGAACCCAGTGGTCTGGATTGCGCAAATAAGCTTCCGGATAACCCAGGTGCGCCAAAAGAGCACTCGCCTTTACCCCGCGCTTTTCGCAGTGGTTGATAATTAGGTTGGTGTTTCTGTTAGACACCACCAACTCTTCAGAAGTGTGCGGGCTTGTCATGCGCTTAGAGCCTGTGCTACAAGCAAATTTTGCGTCGAGATTGTGGACAGGCTCTTAATATTGTAGCGCAAAAAAGACATCGTCACCAGTATCTCTGGCGATTACAGAGTTTTTCTGAAAAATAAGAACATTAAACTCAGCCACTTAGTGCTGAAAGAGATGTTTAGGCTCTTTGTTTCCGGTGCCGTGAAACCGATGTAGCATAACCGAGGCGATAATGGCTCCAATGAGTGCGATAACCGAGCTCGTAAAGTCAAAACCAACAACGGCATCTACCCGCAGATAATAGGCGAGGCCACCAACCAAGAGAGCGCCCATAATGCCTGCCACGATATCCGCCCCCACTAAACTTTCACGGGCGTTTCCACCATCCATAAGCATGGCTACCAAGCCAACTATTGCACCAAGCGCAAGCCAAACAATTAAATCAAGGAGCATAGTGTTGACAGAGCACACTATTCACAGATATGCCGAAAGACATACCTGCTTTCGACCTTTATTATGGTGACGCTCTTTTGTCGGACTTCTTACCGGAAGAGTTTGCTTTCGAAAAATTGGTTTGAGGTAAGCGCGGCTGTTCTTCGCGGGCATGGGCGAGCTCGTGTAGGCGCGACTGTACACGAAGTTTTTTACGAATGCGGGAAAGGGCAAGCTTAACGGCATTTTCTGATTTACTTAAGATATGAGCTATGGCGCGTATAGGGAGCTCTTTTTGATAATGAAGAAGCAACATGTCTTTTTCTGGCAACGGAAGAGAGTCCACCGCGCGCCAAAGATGGTCAAGAAGGTCACTTCCTTCCGTTCTTGGAACATCCGGAATCTCCCCGGCGTCCATGAGCGCTTCGAGAGACGTTTCGTGTCTTTTCCGGTATTCGTTTATGAGAAGGTTGTGCGCGATGGTAAGCAGGTATGTAAGATAAGAGTGGCCAAGAGAACGAAATGTCCCAAGATGCTCAAAGGCTCGCAGAAAAGTTTCCTGAGTTAAGTCTTCGGCGCGTTCGCGCTCGCGTCCGAGGCGGGGTAGGAAGTAGTTGTATACTGCGTGTCCGTACTTATCGTAGAGCGCGCCGAACTGCTTCGCGTCCGCTTTCGCTGAGGCGATGAGTCTCTCGTCTTCGCGTGCCTGAGGACTCCCTGCGGTCCGTGTCCGAGGGTTAGACATATCCTACTTTAGCTTGGCAAAAGGCGACTTGCAAGTTGCATTTTAGCAAGTCTCGACAATCCGGATGAGGGGAGTACAATTCGAGCATGTAGAAAGGGCCTGTCGCCAAACATCCGTTTCGTCCCTTTTCCTCCAATGACGGCTGCGACTCGGTGAAAAATACTCATGGTAGCTATGCTACTACTCCGTTTTTTCACCTTCGTCTCCCGCGCCCTTGAAGAAAAACGGCTCGAAAGTCTATTTGGCGACAGACCCAGAAAAACTCTTTTTCTACATGCTCGCCCTGTCGGATGACATGGGCGGATGACAGGGCCATGATTCGTCCTTTTTTTCGTAAGGAAAGCTCTGCTGTGATGTCTTTAAAATGAGAAACAGCCTCACGTTTATTAGCCATAGTTGATACATTATGTCCACAACAACCTTTGCTCACTCGAATTGGTTGACCCGCAGTGTGTTTATGAGCAGTTTGGTGTTTTTTGGTGTCCTCTGTTTTGCTTCAAGTACGAGCGCGCAGAATAGTTCCTACTATCCCTATGGCTCGGCGTACCCTTATACAAACAACCAGCCAGTTCACTCCTCCGGCTCTAGCTATTATCCATACAGCTCCTCATATAGTTACCCATACAGCTCTTCATATGGCTATCCATATTCTTCGTCCTACTCCGCATATCCATACTCTTCCTACGACTACTCCGCGCCCTCTTATTCGAGCTATGCATATCCAGCTACATACGGTAGCTCTTATTACGGCAACACTTATGGAAACACCGGCTCGGCGTACCCGTATTCATACGGTGGCTATTCCGGTGGCACGAGCTATTCGCCGAGCACGAGCTACTCGTCCTACAGCTATCCCTATAATTCGTCAGGGGGGACGAGCTACTCATCGTCGTATCCATATAATATGTACCAGCCCCATCAACCAACTTATCCCGCCTCTTTCGGCCTTTCCTGTATGCAGGCTGGCGGCTGGGGAGCCACCTACACCTGCTCACTTAGCCCAAGCTACTATTCGAACTGGTGGTAGCGCAAGAGTGTGGACAGTGGAGCGTATGACCCACATAACAGTGTCTTTGCGAGGTACTCCGAAGCAATCCATGGATTTTGGCTTTAGTTTCAATTCTGGATTGCCACGGCCTGTGTACTGGCCTCGCAAAGACATCAATCGCGCAGGTCCTATGGTGGATAATTTACTGGCAAGCGTCTTTTAGCGTGCTAGGATAGTGGTATGAAAACAATACAAATGTGGCCGTGGCTTCGAGGTGCCCTTACTGTGAGTAACATAAAGAGTGTCTGGTTAGAGGTCAACCCCTGGCGGGGGATGATGCTTTCGATGGTCATCCTCGTCGTCTATGGCATCTTTGCCCTCGGGAACCTTTTGGGTGCCTTGCGGGTGCTGGCTCTTGTGGTGCCGGCCGGCCTACTTCTCAACTACGCTTTACACCATCTCCACGCCACTCCGCAGAAAGGCAAGTTCCCCGAGTCTGGCTTTATCACTACTCTCATTGTCTCGGTTTTGATGCCCTTTGATGTTTCTGCTGGAATTGCGCTGGGAGCAATCACTTTCGCTATTCTTTCAAAACATTTTTTCCGCCTGCGCGGTGAGCACCTCTTTAACCCCGCTTCTTTGGGTGTGGTAGGAGTGTCGCTCTTTGTCACTTTTCCTCTCGCCTGGTGGCCGGACGGCTATTTGTGGCTCGTCATTTTACTTGGACTCATCAATCTCTGGCGCACGCGTAAGTACGTGCAAGTGGCCACCTTTCTCCTTATCTACTTTGCCTTTCTCTTTACCATTACCGAGCGCATGGATGTGGCCGCCCTTTCTCTGCCCTTCTTTTTTGCCATGTTTATGTTGCCGGAGCCGGTGACTTCGCAGGGCGGTTTGCGAGGTCAGTTTTTCTTTGGGCTTATTGTAGCTCTTGGGGCCATTGTAGCAAACGAGTGCGCTTGGTTAGCCGCTGTCGCCCTTCCCACGGGACTTTTGGTAGCTAACCTCTCCCGCTACCTTATTACCGACCCCGCCCCAAAGTACGCGATAACCCCCGGCTTCACCCCGCAACACTAAGCCCACTCTCACGTCACCCTAACCCTTACTTTATCCACACCCGATGTAGATAAAATAAGGGGTTTTTTGATATCATCGCTCTTATGATAAGACCGATACCATTTGTGGCTGGTGAGTATTATCACGTGTACCATCGGGGAAATTTGAAACAGGAGATATTCTTTGACGACAATGATTATTGGAGGTTCATGTGCATGCTCTTTCTTTTACAGCCTCTAGAGTATTTACATAACCCGCATCTTATTTCTAAGGAATTGCGTGATGTAGTCACCGGAGTACAAAAGAACACGGCGGTGAGTCGTGAGTTGGCGTCTATATTTACAGCACACCAAGATCAAGTCAGGGTGAAAGTCATCAATGCTACATTGATGCCTAACCACTTTCACACTACTCTGCAAGCCCGTGACGACAAGGCTATTTCCCTATACATGCAAAGGCTTTTGAATTCACATACAAAATACATCAATACCAAGTATGAGCGAATGGGCCATCTTTTTCAGGGACCTTTTGGGGCGACCCACATCAATAAAAACGATCAGCTTCTATATACCTCTTGCTATGTTCATCGCAACCAGCGAGAGTTGCCATCGTGGAAGGGGAGAGAAGAGGATTATCAGTGGTCTACTTATATTGACTACTGCCGCCCGAGTCGATGGGGGAGACTTTTGCAGAACGAAGCAATTATGAGTCAGTTTGCAAACGGTGATGAGTATCGAGCATTTGTCGAAGGGAGTGTCGCCAAATTAACCGACGAAGAGTGGGATAATCTCTAAAATGCCCTTATAATATCTACATCGGGTGTGGATATATTGGGGAGATTTTGTTTGGCGTTAGCGGGGGCGGTAGGAGGTGTGGTAGTCACCTACTTGGGCGGTCTTTATTCACTCTTTGACATCTTTGTCGCCATAAACATCATGGTGCCCGACACGGAAAGATTTTATGTCGCGAGGGAAAGTCGTGGAGTGTTGGTCGAGAAAACTTTTTGGATAGTAGCGTAGTTTTCCGATCACCTCAAAAACTTGCTCGCTCGACTCTTCCACCATAGAGGTGCCTCCGAGCAGGAAGTTTTGTAGGTCACGCATAATATGAAGGATAAGAGCGAGGACGGTGGCGAGCATTACCACCATTGCATCGGAAAACAATACATTGCCCCTAAGATAAAATATGCTGAAAAGAACGATTGCGGCGAGAGTAAGCATTGTGGTCCATTGCCCGAGTGATAATTTTTCACGACAAATAACGGCGACTTCGTTGCGTTCTGCTTCAATTTGCACAAGCAAGTCATCGGTGCTTTCGTAGGCGTTCTTTACTTTTCATCCGTAACAGCCAGTGAGTGCAGTAGGCGATATAATTCGTCCATGTACTTTTGTGTGGGCCGATGTGATTCGCCGATGAAGTAGTCAAAGGTGGCCCTATAGTATTTGTCTATAATATTGGTAAGTTGCTTGCGGTACTTCTTTCCTAAAACATCTGAGTATTCATAAACTGAAAGCCAGTGAGAGTCTTCGCTAGCGATAAGCTCACGAACTTTGTCGTAGCGAGTGTTTAGGCGAGTGAGATAAAAGCCAGCAAGAACAGCAAAAAGAAATGTGCTAATGGTAAGAAGAAGCTCCACGGCCTCAGATTCACGGCCTTCTGGAGCGAAAAATGTAATGGCTATGAAGATAACCATAAAAACAAATGCCAGTTGGGTTGCGTGTAAGTACTGCTTCATATGTTTCGGCAAATTCAGATCAAGTGCCCTTGTGCGATGTGCATAGTCTGTCCTTTTTTTATAACATCGTGTCTCAAAAAATTCGTTGCGTTCATATCTTGGGGCAGGTAAAAAGGGGGACAGTCAAAACAGTTTAAGTGGCCGGGAAGTAACCAGCCAACTCTCTTTCAATCCGATAACGATGGGCGCGATAGCCGAGTGCGTCACGGATGTGAATATGTGACGGATGGAATCCTGGCTTAAAGAATGTAAAGAGGGATCTCATCATCACTCTGTAAAAGCCATTGCGTTTCCACAGAGTAAATCCTTCTCTGAAAACGCTCCATCTCCAAATATCACCGCTATAAAGGAGGAGACTCCACTGTATTCTGGTGTGGTGCCAGGTGGTGAGGAGGAAGACAAGAAGCATTACCGTGACGCGACGGATGTACCCACCACGCAAATGTGTGTAAAGGTCAAAAGAGGCACTCCGGTGGTCAATTTCTTCGAGCAGGTGCCAAACCCAAACCTTCTTCATGCGCTCATCCACCGTTGTTTCAAGAATGCCACTATCAAGCCCCACAATACCCATTGAACCTGTAATGTGTTCTACGCATGCCGCCATCGCAAGTCTGGTTTTTAAAGACGTGTGCTCGGTAAGCCACTTTATCTGTCTCTCCATTATTCTCGCGTGGCGAGCGACGGGGTAACCCTCTTTTGCCAGCATGAAATTATAGCGCGTGTGTACTTTCGTATGTGCCGCCTCTTCTTCTATTAACAGTTCGGTTGCGTGACGGATCGTAGCGTCGCCCACAAGTGGAAGCGCGTCTTTGCAACCCCACAAACGAAACGCTCCATGGATGGAATGGTCACAGGCGCGGCATCAAAGAAAGAGCTCTTGAAAATACTTTGGCCTAGCCAATGTTCTGGGAGGGGGCGTCGCGAGCGACGCAGGCGTAAAACTTCACTACTGTCCCAAGTATGAATGTGTGGTTTGCCGGACATAGAAAGACAACAGTTCGCGCGTGCTACAAGACTTTGAGTTACGAAATGCGAGTTTTTTCCCTCCCTACAGGAGCTGTACACCTTTTGGCTCTTTTCTTCGCTTCGCCTGTCCCGACCGTAGCGTTGGGGCTCAAAAACAGCTCAAAAGGTCTTGCGACTTGGGTCCCTTGCCCAAGTCTCACCCTTGCCAGGGGGAGGCTGGGAGGGGGTAGTGGTTGAGCCACGTATCACCAACCTACCCCCTCCCAGCCTCCCCCTGGCAAGGGTGAGGGGAAATACCACAAGAAAGTTCGAATACCTCTTTCTGATAACTATCCAATCAAATTAGTGTGCTCTAGAAAGGCCAAAGAAACTGTTTGATGATGTCTAGAATACGGGCCGGTTGCGTATCGGCCACCGTTCCAGACTGATTCGAGGGCATGACGCAAGTGTTGCCCGTGATGTTCCAGTTGCCGCCGGCCTGGGCGCAGGCTGTCTGGGGGTCGGATGAGTACGAGCTACTGCCAGAGTTCACGCAGGTAGAACCGCTCCAGTACATACCGGTGCCGCAACTGGTCGAAGAGGAGCCACCACTCGACCCACTCGTCATGGGCACGCAACTCGAGCCATTCCAGTACTGGTTTGAGGAACAGCTTGATGTGTAGCTACCGCTAGATGAACCACCGGAGGTGCCGGATGGCCAAGTGCAGTAGTTGCTCGAGCTGTTCCAGGTGCCACCGGCCGACTCACAGCCCGCTTTGGCGTCTGTGGTGTTGCCGGTGTTGTTGCCGTACTGGTATGCTTGCTGACCGGGGGCGGGAGGAGTGGTCGAAATCATGGGGACACCGAAAGCTTGCCAGTTGCTCTGGTCGCCCGCGCCAGAAGTCCAGCCATTGAAATATCCGGCCGCCGCCTCCGTGACTTTACTTGTTATAAATTCTGTATATTGGCTATCACTGCGGTCAAGAATACTCGAGAACTGGGTAGAGCCGTCCTTGAAGCGCCAGGTGTGGTTCTTCCAGTTGGTGGCGGTGTAGCCACTGCCTCCCGATGTTCCGCTCCCTGAGTATCCACCACCGCCGGCGCCATACTCCGCTTCATAGGACCAGCCGGCCTCGCGTTCGCAGGTGGCGATGTTCGAGGCATTAGAGCCGGTGAAGCTACTCCATGGTGGGGGAATCTGGTTTGAGTTCAAAAACTCCTGGAGGCGCTTAGCGTCAGCACTGCTCCCCAAGCGTTGCATACAGCCCACCCAAGCGCTCTTGAAATAAAGACCACTGCGGTAGCTTGCCGCCGCCGATGTGGGAGTGATACTGGTGCTTGCCGAATCGGAGGTACTGTTTGTCGCACTCGTGTTCGTGGTTGTCGTGTTTGTCGAGGTGGTGGTCGAATCGGCCTGCGTACTGTCGTCCGCACTCTTGCAGCCAATCACCGGTTTAGTGGCACACGAGAGCACTGTATTGGTACCTTGGTAGACATACTTGGTGCCGGTGCTGTCGAAACGCACTGCCGGATTCTCGGGCATCATGTAGCAGCCCGGCAGGAGAGACGCAAGCTCTTTGCAGAGAAAATCTCCAGAAACAGGCTTGTATGGGTCATCCTCGGCCTCGCTCGTCGGTACCACCGCGAAACTCCGCTCGCGGCTCCAGCCGTTGCGATTGCCGACGTATATCTTGTAGTCGCCTGGTGTGACCAGGTTGTAGGGGGCGGCGAGCGCGCAGCGCGGTTCCATCAAAGCGCAGAGAGGGACACGGTCGGCCGGGAGTTCGATGCGCAGGGTGGTAAGGTCGTCCGAAGGAACGTTCATAATGTAGCCAGTGTCGAAGACTACCGTGTTGCCAGACTTAGTGAAGCCACTGCCACGGATAGTGAGAACGGTACCCACGGCACCACGCGGCGGGTAGATGTTCGAGATATGGACTAGACCGTTCGAATCTCTGCGGGCGAGGTCGCCTTGTTTGGCGTTGGGTGGGACGATGGGATTAATGAGGTCCACCTTGACCTTCGGCGTGTTGGTGCTTGAGCCACGCGCGCCCGCGGCGCGGAGGTTGCCGTCATTGGTGAGAGAGTCTAGATTGAATATGGCAGTATTGTTGTCTTCGCGGGACTCTTCCACCGCTTGTTTCCAGTCGACCGTAACGGAGATGCGCTCGAGATTCGCAAGATTGATACCATCGCGTAGGGGAGAGACAAAGAACTCACGCGAGGTGCCCGCGTTCAAGCCGAAAAAGCCGGAGCGGAACTGTGAGCCACCGGTCAACCCTTCGCTTCCGGCGGTGTAATGGTAGTTTACTTTTGTCTCGTAGCCACGAGCGCGACCAGAGCCGTTGTTTGTGACTGTGAAGGAAAGGGTGGGGGAGTACTGACTGGCGTCCTCCGTTACTTTGAGGATTGGGCCGACCGTGAGGTCGGGCACGGGGGCGATGCTCATCGCGCTCGAGTCGGCCACTGCGGCTGTGCCGCTACCGCCCCCGGACGGGATGACATAGAAAGAGGCGCTTGCGAGCGCAATGGCCCCGGCAAGAACCGAAAAGAAAAGTGGACGCGTACTCATAAGAGATTTGTTATTATGATGCGAATTTACCTTTTAATCCGAACACCCTAAGGTGTATCGGATAACTGGGTTGTATATAATATGAACACAGTATAATCCTGTCAAAGTCATCTGGGGTGTGGATAGATATTACTAGGACTTATGCAAAACACTATTTTCGTCTTTGCGAGCGCTCTGCGCGAAGCAATCTAGGTTTATTCTTAGCCCCCATGAATTCTGGATTGCTTCGGTTTGCCTCGCCACCGCCCATAGCGGGGCCCCGCCAAAGGCGGTGGCAAAGACGCCATTTTGCGTAGGTACCAATTACAACTAAACCATATATTTTATGCGCGACAGCACAGAACTCGCCCACAAGCATGGCGTTGGGGCCAAAACTGCGTTACGCTTCCGGTAATGGACGAAAAGCTGGAAAAGATAGAGAAGCCCGAAAGTGAGCTTGTGAGCGCCCTTACGCATCTGGTGGCTACCGGTCTTTCTGTGGCCGTCTTGGTGGCACTGGTAGTGAGGGCCGCCAGCGTGGGGACTGCTTGGCACGTGGTAAGTGTTTCCATATTTGGCGCTTCTCTTATCCTCCTCTATGCCGCGAGTAGTAGTTACCACTTGGTGCCGGCTCGTTATGAACGCGCCAAAGCGCGTCTACGGAGGCTCGACCATTCGGCTGTCTTTCTGCTTATCGCCGGCACCTATACGCCCATCTGCCTCACCGTCTTGCGGGGCGGCTGGGGGTGGTCGCTCTTTGGAGTGGTGTGGGGGCTTGCCTTTCTGGCGGCCGGTCTCCAACTTTCCCGCCTGCGCCACTATGGGTGGCTCACCCCTGCAATCGCCGTTATAATGGGCTGGCTCGCTCTTCTAGCCTTCCAGCCCATTGTAGTGGCGCTCTCTTGGTCCGGCTTCCTGGTTCTTCTTTTGGGTGGATTGGCTTATACGGTAGGCGTTATCTTTTTTGTCATAGAGGGGAGAGGGTTGCGCTTGGGGATATTTCGTATGCACGACCTCTTCCATCTCTTTGTCATGCTCGGCTCCACCATCCACGTGGCCCTTGTGTGGTGGTATGTTTTGTAGGGGTGGCCCCGCCTACTTTTGTAGGGCCTTACTCATCCCCATCATGTAAAAAAAGTCTAAGCTTATAGACTAAAGAATTGACGCAAGCACATATATTTCGTCCTCGAGCTCTTGCTTGTTTCCACTCTGTGCCACCTCCAACACTTTCTGGACATGATTATCGATATCTAACATTGCATCCTGGTATGAGTTTTCCGCGGAGGTCATATTTTGTTGAGCTACAGAGGGTTGGTTACTCAGAAGCATTTCTTCGTATTGTTCATACTGACCGACCCACTCCATACAGGCACTATTCTTTCCACTTGCAATGGCACTAAAGAACTCTTCGCGTTGCTCGTCGCTTACCGAAGAAAGGGCGGCGCCAAGCTCCGGGTATTTGGTTAGCATTTCCTTACGAGTCGCTTCATTTTGTTTTGGATGCGTGAGAGTTACGAAAGCAAGTCTAGGCCTGTAACAGGTCTCAACGTATTCGCGCAAACCAACGCTGTCTATGAGATTGTTCCTTATTTCTTGAAATCGGTCTTCCGCGGTCTGTAGCGTTTCTTGTGGACTACGACCTGCGGGAGTCTGCTTGCTCGCATCTTCTTGTGGGAGTTGATTGCGTAGTGCAGTTAAGTATCGTCGCGCATCTGTGTACTCTCTTTGCAACCGCTCCTTATCCTGAACGAATCGTGCGTCTAGCTCCTGTTGCAGGCTCGCTCTTTCCATGAGAAAAGGCCTGAGTCGCTTATTTATACTTTCTATTTGATCCATACATTCACTAATCGCAGTATCAATATTCTGAAGATCATTCAGTAGCTCGGCCCGCGATCTGGGAGGCGGCGCTTGGTTGTATTTCGGCTGCTCAGGCTTTTCTCCCTGCTCGCTTGGCCCTTCGGTGACTATGTCTATTGTACTCATGGTTCTTATTAGATAAAGCTCTATTATTATGCTCATCGCAGCAATACGACACTGATGAAGCCATCGTCATAATGTGGATAAATACCATAGCTCTTTGTCTGCATCTTTCCTCTTTTTTTGCTTACTCGATTACTGTTTTGTAAAATGAGGTATGTAAAATTTCTCCACCATAATAAAAACCGCCCCGTGGGGCGGTTTTTATTATGGTGCATCTATATGAGTCGGCTCGAACTTACTTCGAGACGACACCACGGTAATTAAATCTCTGAACCCTGCCCGCGTGCTCGCGGGCCGTTAATCCGCTCGGCGTGCGGTGATGACTTGAAAAAAA
>Ga0210019_1003596_pt1 | contig 14112 bp, 15 predicted proteins | sample CryGeyCG2114_020_2_FD_183969 | JGI IMG/M metagenome (GOLD analysis project Ga0210019, IMG submission 183969) | Groundwater microbial communities from aquifer - Crystal Geyser CG11_big_fil_rev_8/21/14_0.20 (SPAdes) (version 2) | ecosystem: Environmental > Aquatic > Deep subsurface > Groundwater ...
ATCGTCCATGCCACTTACGCACAGTGCTGACAGTGGTGGCAAAACGGCGAGCCGTGGCCTTTTTACCGTGTTCATCTGCATATAGTACCAGCTTCAACCTTAACTGCTTTGGGTCTTTATAATTTCGTAACATCATGTAATATCCTATCGGGCACATGCTGACCTCCTGTGGGTTTGTTTGGACAACTATCCCTTTATCAGGTTGGTCGGCCTCTGTGCCTATTTTTTATATTCGGCGAACGAGTGAGTTATCCATACCTCACGCGCCGGCGCCGAAGGTTAGCCGGTGCGCGTGAGGTGTGGATAACTCTTCTCGCAAATCAAAAAAAAAGAAAGTTACCCACAGTCCGCACACACCAGCTCCTTACGGGCTGGTGTGTGCGGACTGTGGGTAACTTTCTTTAACTCCCCCCATTCTCTATCCAACATATACCTTATCCTCTTTATAGGGGGGTTACGATGTCTATTCCGAGTTCCACGTCTTGTGATTTTTTGACTTGAGTTTTAAGGGATTGAGGCTTAAATCCCTATTCAATGGTAACTCGCATCGATGCTTTTGCAAAGGTCACGGGAAGGGCTATCTATGCCGAAGATGTTTATATCGACGGCATGCTCTACGCTGTCCCCCTGCACGCCCCCCACCCTCGCGCAAAGTTGACATTCGTGGACTATTCCCGCGCAAAGACCTCGTCCGGCGTGGTTGGAATAATCACGGCCGATGACGTTACCGGCGATAACAAAACCGGCGGCATTATCAAGGACCACAGAATATTCGTGAAAGATGTCACAAGATATCATGGCGACGTCATTGCCATGATAGCCGCGGAGTCTCTTGAAGCCGCATATGAAGCGCGCGACAAGATATGCCTAAAGTTCGAACCGCTAAAGACGCTCTTTTCGCCCGAGGAGGCATTAAGGCCCGACGCGCCCATTATCCATCCGGAACGGGGAAGCAATATCTGTTGCCATTATTCTGTAAGGCATGGGGACGCGGAAAAGTGGTTCAAAAGCGGTGAAAAAACATGCCCCGAGCGTAGTCGAGCGGTTGTTCAAAGGGAGTACAGGACCCAGCACGTTGAGCACGCCTACATGGAGCCGGAGGGGTGCGTTGCCGTGGCAAATAACGACGATTCGGTGACCGTCAGAGGCGGCATGCAACACCCGTTCACGGCGCAGAGGTTCACTGCACGGGCAACTGGGCTTTCTCTAAATAAGGTGCAGATAATCCAGACAACTCTTGGCGGCGGCTTCGGCGGCAAAGACGATACCATATCCATCATCTGCGCCCGCGCGGCGATCATTGCCCTCAAACTGAAACGCCCCGTCAAGATAATCTACACGCGCGAAGAATCCGTGCGCGAAAGCTACAAGCGCCACCCTTTCCACGTGACGTTCAAGGGGGGCGTTCAGAACGACGGAAAACTTCAGGCCCTTGAGGTAAAGATAACCGCCGACGCCGGGGCGTACTGCTCCACATCGCCCTTTGTTATCTGGCGCCCTACCGTCCAGTGCACCGGTCCTTACATCTATCCCAACGTCAAGTGCAACTCGGACGCGGTCTATACCAACAACACCTTTACCGGCGCCATGCGCGGATTCGGAAGCCCCCAGATGAACTTTGCCATAGAATCCTTCATGGATGAAATGGCGGCCGAACTTAAGATGGACCCGATAGAGCTTCGCCGCAGAAACTTTTTCACGCAGGACTGCACAACCCACACCGGCCAAAAACTCGACAACCACAAGGTATCGATAGCGGAAGTGGTGGATATCTGCCTAAAAAAGATAGGCTGGAGCGAAAAGTTCGCAAAGTGTTCTCACGGAAAGCCCGACGAAGATGAAAATTACTACGGCATCGGCATCTGCTGTTCCTACCGGGGCGTCTCTTTGGGCCACGAAGGAAAGGACACATGTTCGGCCATCATTAAAGTAACTCCGGACGCGCTTGTTGAACTTGAGGTGGGCGTTGCGGAGAACGGTCAGGGGCTCAAAACCGTTATGGCAAGGATATGCGCCGAAGAGCTCAAAATACCTATCGACCGCATCATATATAAGGATGTCGATACACTCTCCGTCCCCGATTCCTGCCCAACCGTTGCCTCGCGCGGAACACTTGTCGGAGGCAACGCGGTAATAGACGCCTGCCGGCAGATAAAAGAAAAACTGCGTCCCTTTGCCGACATGGGGTTCGAAGGCGCGGTCTCCGCCTGCCACTCGATGAACATTCAACTTCACGCGCTTGGCGTCTGGAACGGCCCGCCCGTCTCGTGGACCGAAGAGACCGGCCAGGGAAACGCCTACTTCACCTACGTTTACGGATGCCAGGCGGTAGAGCTTGTCGTCGAGGGCAAAACAGGCAAGGTCCGCGTAAGAAAGATGGTCGGCGTTCACGACATGGGCAAGGCGATCAACCCGGAGATGGCGAGGGGGCAGATATACGGCGGAATGGTCATGGGAATGGGTTTTGCCCTGAAGGAAGAGATAATCCACAAGGAAGGCGTTATTGAGAACCTTAATTTCGATAAATATAAGATAGTGACATCCGGCGAAACTCCGGAGATGGAGGCCGTGATCGTTGAAAATACAGACCCTGCCGGCCCATGGGGGGCAAAGGCCCTCGGCGAACCTGTAAATGAGCTCATGGGCGGGGCCATTGCGAACGCGATATATTATGCAACCGGCGTAAGATTTAGAGAGCTGCCTATAACGGCGGAGAAGATCATTAAGGCAATGGCCAATGCAAAATGACCAATGATAAATGAATGATAAATGACAAATGGGCGCCTCTAAAAACCTGCTTGTTCTGTCATTGCGAGCCCCGAAGGGGCGCGGCAATCTCTAAGCAACCACTTGATTTATGGAGATTGCTTCGGTCACTACGCTCCCTCGCAATGACACGCCAATGGGTTTTTAGAGGTGCCCAAATTTAAAATGCTCAGCTTCACATTTTGTCATTACTAATTTGTAATTCATTTTTCATTTATAATTGGTCATTTGACATTATTCTATGCGGATAACGATAAATAACAAAGAGTACGAGATACGAGATACGAAAGACGAGATACGTCTGATCGACCTCCTCCGCAACGAGCTCAAGCTCACCGGCACCAAACGTGGATGCGACATAGGACTTTGCGGAACCTGTACGGTGCTCGTTAACGGTCAGATAAAACGCGCCTGCAAGCTGAGGCTTAAACAGCTCAAAGAGGAAGATTCCATTCTAACTATAGAAGGCCTTGCGGAAGGCAACGAGCTCCACCCTATTCAGGAGGCATTTATAAAGGCAGATGCTATTCAATGCGGATTCTGTACTCCCGGAATGGTGTTGGCCACAAAGGCCCTTCTTGACAAGAGCCCGAAACCCTCCCGCGAAGAGATAAAGAAGGCCCTGCAGGGGAACTTGTGCCGCTGCACAGGCTACCAGCAGATATTCGAGGCGGTGGAACTGGCGGCAAAGAAGATGCGTTGTCGAGGGCGAAGAACCCCCGCCGCGTCATGATATATTGGATCCTTCGGGCTTTGCCCTCAGGATGACATAATTATGAAAGGTTTCGTTCTAATAACAGTTACCAAGACTTCCGGAAGCACGCCGCGCCACGCAGGTAGCAAGATGATCGTTAACTCCGACGGGAGCATAGCCGGAACGATAGGCGGCGGCGCACTCGAACATCAGGCAATAAAAGACGCTCTCGAAATCCTTGAAAGAGGCGAGCCCGTTACCAAACGCTATCCCTTGGGACCAATGCTCGGCCAGTGCTGCGGCGGCGAGACGGAACTTTTCTTCGAAGCATATAAAGAACCGAAACGCGTGGTAATATTTGGCGCCGGTCATGTTGCCGCAGAGCTCTCCCCTCTTCTCAAGAAGCTTGGATTTGGCATTACCCTCGTAGATGAACGAAGCGAACGACTCGAGAACCCGGCATTTCAGATCGTCGACGAAAAGGTGAACGAACTTCCCTGCGACGCCCTGAAAGGGATCGAATTTACAAGTGACCTCTATTTGATAGTCCTCACCCATCAGCACAAGCACGATGAAGAGATAGTGGCCTACTGCCTTGACAAGCTTTTCAAATATCTTGGCATGATAGGCTCAAGGACAAAATGGGAGAAGTTCAAGGCGCGTTACAAAGCGAAGGGTTCCACCGATGAACAGCTCGCGCGCGTAAGAACGCCCATCGGCCTTGACATCGGCAGTGAAACACCTTTTGAGATAGCGGTGAGTATAGTTGCAGAGCTGATTTCTTTCTGTCATTGCGAGCCCGAAGGGCGTGGCAATCTCCCGTAAATATTTTGACTCGCGGGGGTTTGCTTCGTACCGCTTCGCGTCCCTCGCAATGACATTCTTATGAAAAACATCCCCGCTATAATTCTTTCGGCAGGCGCCTCAAAACGAATGGGCTTTCCCAAGGCGCTCATCAAGGTTGAAGATCACACCCTTCTTGAAGATCAGATATCGCGTCTAAAAAAGGCGGGGTGCTCGCCCATATTCGTGGTGCTTGGGGCAAACGCACATGTCATTGCAAGCTTGCCCCGCGCTACGGGGCGGGCAAAGCAATCTCCAGAACACAATTGTGTAAGGGAGATCGCCACGTCCGCCAAGGGCGGACTCGCAATGACCGTCACCAACCGCAGATGGCGTCTGGGCCAGTTCTCATCTATTAAATGCGGCCTCCGCGCCCTTAAAAATATTTCCGGCGGCGCGATAATCCTCCCCGTCGACGTCCCATTCGTTCCGGCAAGCGTCATCAAAAAGATCCTGCACCACGCTTCACCCAAATATAGCGCTGTCATCCCAACCGCTCTGCGAGCGCGCGATAGCATGATTGCGCGATCGCGCGAGAAAGGCCATCCCATCTGGCTTTCACCGCATCTTATCAAGAAGGTCCTTCGGACATCTTCCAAGGCAGGAAGGCTCGATAGAATTTTGGGATTGGAAACCAAGATAGCTCTTGTTAGAACAACTTCCAAGGCGATACTGAATAACGTGAATTTTATTTCAGGTCTGAAATAAATCTCTTCAGGATAGTTCCCGCAACATGGACACGATAATCCTTTGTGGAACGGATGTCATTTATAGGTGCCGTCTCTTCTCTCGCCATTTTTACGGCCTTGTCTATCAGGTCACGGGTCAGCTTTTTTCCGGAAAGTAACAGCTCTGTCTTTGGGCACCTAATGGGCGTTGGGGCAACGCTCCCGTAAGCTATGATAAAATCGCCAGCGTTATTGTTCGGGCGAAGTCGAGAACCAACACATTGCGTCTCGACTCGTCTGCTGGAAGCGGACTCGCTCGAAGAATAATGACGAAAACAGGCGCATATCTTAGATATCGCCTGCGCCTTTCTGGTGCCTATCTTAACAAAACTCGCGCGTTCCCCCTTTATCCCCTTTTTTATAATGAACTTCGTTAATATCTCATCGCTCGCGGCGGCTGTCTTGCGGTAGCCTTTATAGAACTCGTTGAATGCGACCAGCCGGGCACCGCGAACGCTCGCAAGCTCCACCTCTGTTTCGTAGGCGATGAGCACAGGGAGTGTGTCTCCCGCAGGCGATGCGTTCATTACATTGCCGCCTATTGTGCCTCTGTTCTGTATCTGCGCGGCACCAACGGTCCGGCAGGCCTCTGCAAGCGCCGGAATGCATTTCAGGACCGCCTTATTTTCGTAGATCTCGGCGTGAGTCGCAAGCGCACCGATCTCCACCGAACAGTTGGCCTCTTTTATGCCGCCAAGCTCCTTGATACCCCAGATATTAATGACACCATCAGGGGATTTACCCAAGACCTTCCACTGGGAGACAATGTCCGTACCGCCGGCAAGGATAGGATAGCCGGTCTTTGAGAACAGTTTGAGAGCCTCTTTTAAACTATTTGGTGAGATGAATTGCATAAGGGCACCTCTATAAACCCATTGTTATGTCATTGCGAGGAGCGTCCAGCGACGAAGCAATCTCCATAAATCAAGTGTTTATGGGGGATTGCCGCGCCCCTTCGGGGCTCGCAATGACAGAGTGAGTAGTTTATAGAGGTGCCCATAATATTTTTCATTCCTCCCCTTTGTAAGGGGAGTCTAGACGGGGTAGTTGTCTACCTCCCCCATCCCCTCCTTACAAAGGAGGGGAATCATTTGACGCTCTCTATCGCCTCTATAATTTTTTTATACCCCGTGCATCTGCAGAGGTTGCCGGAAATACCTTCTACTATCTCCTTGCGGCTGGGCTTCTTATTCTTTTTGAGAAGCGCGAACCCCGCCATGACCATCCCCGGGATGCAAAATCCGCACTGCACGGCACCGTGCTTAACGAAAGACTTCTGCAACTTTTTTCCCAGTGGGACATTTTCGACACCTTCTATCGTCAGTATCCCGTCTCCATCACTCAATTGGCCGACAAGTATCAGGCAGGAATTTACAAGCCTGCCGTTCAAGGTAACCGAACATGCGCCGCACTCCCCTTCACCGCACCCCTCTTTTGTGCCGGTGAGCTTAAGGTCGTTGCGGAGAAGGTCGATCAGACGTGTCTCGTATCTCGTATCTCGTATCTCGTACTCTTTGTTATTTATCGTTATCTGCATAGAATAATGTCAAATGACCAATTATAAATGAAAAATGAATTACAAACTAGTAATGACAAAATGTGAAGCTGAGCATTTTAAATTTGTCATTTATCATTCATTTATCATTGGTCATTTTACATTTGCCATTGCCTTAATGATCTTCTCCGCCGTTATCGGCAGGTCGGTCATTCTCACTCCGCACGCATTATATATCGCATTGGCAATAGCCGGCGCACCGCCGTCCAACGGAAGTTCACCAAGGCCCTTTGCGCCGAAAGGCCCCCACGAGAAATTATCTTCTACGATCATCGTTTTGAACTCCGGCGCATCTTTCGCTGTCGGAATGATATATGTCTGAAAGCGGTTATTTAGCGGCAGACCCTTATCATATTTCATCTCCTCCAGAACCGCGTAGCCCATAGCCTGCAGGGTGCCGCCCTCAAGCTGCCCCTCGACCGACTGCGGATTTATGGCCTTTCCCACGTCATAAACAATGTGCATCTTATCTACCGTAACCTCCATCGTTTCGGCGTCGACGCTCACCTCTGCAACATTACACCCCCACGCAAAGGTCGGATAGGCGTCGCCATGAAACTTTTCATGGTCCCACTTTATGCCCGACGGCAGTTCATAATGTTTTTCGATGATGGCACCGGCGTTCTTTTTTATATAATCTTTCGCGCTAATGCGCCTATGCGCTGATACGCTGATGCGCTTCTTCAACTCCTCACAGCACCACAAGAGCACCTTTCCGATGACCATTGTCGTGCGCGAGGCAACGGTCGGGCCGGAATCGGGGACGATGGCCGTGTCCGGCGCTTCACATCTGACGTTCGCAACAGGCAGGCCAAGGCCATCGGCAACGATCTGCGGAAGTACCGAGTGAGACCCCTGTCCCATATCGGTGCAACCGGTAAGTATCGTTACATTTCCGTTCTTCTCGAGCCTTATGGCCGCCTTACTTTTCATGATGGCCTCGCCGCCACCTGTAAACCCGGCGCCGTGCATGAAGAGGGAGATGCCAACACCCTTTCTTTGCTGGCCTTTCTTGCCTTGCTGGCTTTGCTGGCAAAATTTTTCTTTAAACTTGCTCGAGGCCGCGGCCTTTTCTAGGCATTCCATTGCTCCGACGCTCTCTTTCAATATCTGGCCGGTCGCTGTTTCATCGCCCACCTTAAGGCAATTCTTCCTTCGTATCTCCAGCGGGGACATCTTAAGTCTTTCCGCAATAACATCCATATGTGATTCTATCGCGAAAAGCGTCTGCGGTGCCCCGAATCCTCGGAACGCACCGGTAGAAACCGTGTTGGTGGCATAACAGACCGCGGTCGCTCGGACACTTGGGCAACGATAAGGACCCCACGCATGCAAAAGCCCGCGCGCAAGCACCACCGGTGAAAGGGTCGTGTAGGCCCCGCCGTCAAAGGCGACATCGATCTCCATTCCTAAAAGTGTTCCGTCTTTTTTAACTGCGGTCTTGTGTCTGACTATCGATGGATGCCTCTTTGTGGTATAGAGTATATCTTCATTCCGGTCGTAGACCATCTTAACGGGGCGGCCCGACTTCTTTGCGAGAAGAACGCAGTAGCCTGCAAGGAGAGAAGGATAATCTTCCTTGCCTCCAAATGCGCCGCCCATAAGCGCCTGCCTCACATTTACCTTGTCGGCATCAACGCCCAAAAGCGTCTTCATCGCCTTCAACACATAATATGGACACTGAAGCGAACCCTGAAGTGTAAAACCGCCATCTTTTCTGGGGATAGCGACCATTCCTTGCGGCTCTAGATAGGCATGTTCATGGTAGCCCGTTCTGTATTCGCCTTCTATCACATGATCGGCCTTTTCAAGGGCGCCATCAAGATCGCCCTTCTCCACATTGTATCTGCAGATCTCGTTATTATCGTTATATATGATAGCCTTTTTGGAACGCGCCTCTTCTATTGTGAAGACCGCAGGGAATTCTTCGTATTGGACCTTTACGTATTTCCTGGCCTCTTCGGCAAGTTCTTTTGTTTCGGCGGCGATAAGAAGAACGGCCTCACCGGCGTGATTGACGACATCTTCCACAAGGAACTGCTGGTCGTCCTTGATAAGGGTAACGATATTCTTTCCAGGGATGTCGTTATGATCGGCGATGGTCACCTTTGACCAGTCGAATGAAGGATCAAGTGTGATAGTTCTGACGCGCCCTCGAGGAATGGTTGCCCTTACAACAATGCCGAATAAAAGATCGGGGTAACAGATATCATCTATATACCGCGCCTTACCCGTAACCTTTTCAAAGGCATCGAATCTTGGAAGGCTCTTTCCAACGACATTTGGCATGCACGCCACTTTACAGCCTTAGCCTTCCTGCGCGCAATATATTTTTTACAAAATGGTTATCGCCCGACAGCCTCTACCCTCACCTTTGCAACGCCTTTTTTGACATAGTCGAGCTTTTTGGCGGCGGCCAGCGAAAGGTCGATGACCCTGTGGGTCCATTTTGCGGGGCCGCGGTCGTTTATTCGAACTTTGCATGACCTGCCGTTGTCAAGGTTCGTAACCTTGACCATCGTGTTGAAAGGAAGGGTTCTATGCGCTGCCGTCATTTGTTTGGGATCATACCTCTCGCCGTTGGCGGTCTTCATCCCCTTCATCCTCCAGCCATACCACGAGGCTTCACCGACCTCGTTATAATGTTTGTGCCCGGCGTGCCTTGCCGGCTTCTTTCCGCAGGCCGCAAGCGCCACCAGAAAAATAAGCACGAATACAAACTTTTTGTTAGACAATGACATCGCCGATAAGTATATACACGAAATACAGAATATGCCCAACTAACAAGTCCGTCTACGCTCTTAATGAGCTTCGGCGGGCATAAGATGGAGGCAAAACCATGACGACAGCCAGGTTTATTTATGATAGCCCGTTAAAAAATATCGATCTTTATTATGCAACCAGGTTTCTTGCACACGACCCCGTTGCTTTTTTTGAATTCAAGGGCAAAAAGCATTTAGTGCTAGATGCACTTGAGATAGATCGCGCAAAAAAACAATCTATCGCTGATAAGGTTTTACTGGCCTCCGATTACGATAAGGACTTTGAGATCAGAAAAGGGAATGTTATCGCAATTATGGATGTAATATTCAAAAAACTTGGCATTAAAAACCTTGAGGTCCCATATAACTTTCCTTTAGCCGTGGCAAATGCTTTTAAGACAAAAAAATACAAGATGACTATAGGTCCTAGTCCATTCTATCCTGATCGTGTACAAAAAAAGCCTCTGGAAAAAAAGGCGATACTTGAGGCACAAAAGAAAGTATTCAAATTAATGGCCCTTTCAGAAAACGTCATTCGACAATCTAAAGTGAAAAATGGCGGGTTATATTTTAAAGGTAAAACGCTAACTTCCGAACTGCTTAAAGAAATATTACAAATCGAGGCCATTCAACTGGGTCTTGAGATGAAAAATGCTATTATTGTGGCATGTGGAAAACATGCCATAGATCCTCATGATGAAGGAAGTGGCCCAATTAAACAGGGTCAAGCAATAATAGTAGACATATTTCCGATGTCCAGCAAGACACTGTTCTATGGTGATGCAACACGCACATTCTGCAAGGGAACGGCTCCTATTGCACTCAAAAGAATGTATGCAGTTGTAAAATATGCACAGGAAATGGCCATTGGCATGATACGTGCTGGAATAAATGGTAGATCAATCCACGAAAAAATAGTTGAATGTTTCGATTTAAAAGGGTATAAAACCGGCGAAATGGATGGTCGCCAGCAAGGTTTCATTCATTCCACGGGTCACGGCATAGGACTTGAATTGCATGAATATCCACCTTCCATTGGAACCAAAGATTGTATCCTAAAATCAGGATTTACCACAAGTGTCGAACCTGGCCTTTACTACAAAAAAATTGGAGGAGTTAGAATCGAAGACCTCGTCTATGTCACAAAGACCGGTTGTGAAGTGCTCGGTTATTATCCCAAACATCTGGAAATACCATAATTTTGTGTTCGCATTTCCAGACACGCGATTCGGAAAAGCGAACACTCTTCGTCCCGATTTTGGAACAGAAAATCTTTTCATAAAAAAGTTGGCAACTATCAAAGAAGTTACGGACGCCGGAGCAATAGGTATCATCCCCAAACCGCCTACATCCGAGGCGTTCAAAAGGATATTATAACCCCCGCAGTATCTAGTCCTTTTTCCTATTATAATCTTGAAAGGCGTCCGACGCCTTTTTGGGGAGCTCACCATGTTTATAACGTATAATGTTTGACAATTGCGGTTAATATAATGTAAATTGTCCCGCGGTGAGAGAATTCAACAAGAAGATTCTGGAGGACAATAGTATGAAGCGATATTTAAAGATTTTTTTGCTTGTTACGGTATCTCTATCGATCCTTTCCTGTTCGGCTACCACGACCAGCCGCTCTTTTAAGGAACAGTGGCGCGATTCAATGACAACTTCAAGGGTTAAGTGGAAACTCGCGCGCGACAACGATGTCAGCTCCAGCAATATTGACGTTCAGACATGGCGTGGCGTTGTTACGATGGTAGGCCATGTAAAAAATATCGAGGAAAAGGCCAGGGCCGAACTGGTGGCAATGGATGTGCAGGGAGTGACGGGCGTTAAGAACTATATCGAGGTGGCGGGAGAGGACTCCGCACAAACGTTCGCGAAAGACACGGTCATCGAGGAGAAGCCGCTTGTAGATACCGTGCAACCCGCGAAGGAAGCTCCCAAAAAGATCGCCAACAAAAAGATAACCCCAAAGGCCGTTTCAAAAGATGCAAAAGATGAAATGAAGCTCGTTGTCGCCGCAAAGAAGGAGATGAAAGAGGACCTTTTTGTTGAGCCCGCCGCAGGCAAACGTCAGAACGGCGTTTCTTACGAGATAAGCAAGGAGTTCGCCCAGTCGGGCATCGATACCGAAATGCCGCCCGAAGAAGATATAACCAGGCAGGCGCTGGAAGAATTGAAAGCACTTAAAGCGAGAAAAGGAAAATAAAACGGCCCGTATATAGTATTTCAACTTTTTATTCGTACGAAGTGCGAAATAAAAAGCTAGAAGTACTTATGGTTTTTAACAAAAATGCTCCCAACCAAAAGTTAAAACACCATATACGGCAGGATCAGGAGAAGTCATGAAAAAGATCGTAATGTTATTGCTGGCTCTGGCTATATCTTCTAGCGCATTCGCCAAAACCACCTATATCTACACCAACAGGCGCATGAACTTTGTGAAATTCGAGAGCGTGAAGGAGAAGGTGGCCAAGGAACTTGCTCTCACTCAGCCTGTAACAATGTCGGAAGAGCAGATGCGCGGTATCCTTAATAATATCAAATTATCACGCACATTTCTCATTAAGAAAGAGGCCGAGACTCAGGACGTTTTTGACGAACAGGCCGTTAATTTTCTCGCCCCGAAGCTGGTCGAGGCGCTGAACATGGTCACCGACAGGGATGTTATATCCTTTTCATATCTTTCAAAGAACCCTGTCTTTATCATCAGGAACGACAGGATAACGATCGCAAGGATGTGGGCGAGCGATAACAGGCTTCATATAGTATTTGAAAAGCTCTGCGCCCTCATGACCGGCGATTACGACAAGCGTGGCGATGACAGTAGGCTTATCTCCAAATCAAGAGGACTCCGGGTCTCTCTCGAGCTGAGGGACGGAATAGATTACGGGAACACAAGGGACGAGATAATAGTGGATCTTGCCCACGACTTCACCAAGCCCGCAACGGGCATAGCCGATGCAGAAACCACCGGTGAACAGACACCTGCCGAGACCTCAAAGACGGGTAAAAATGGAGCCGAAAAAGCTAAGACTCAGATCCAGGCCCCTGCAAAACCGGTGACAGTAAGAGATCGCCTAAAGGAGCTCGAAGAGCTCAAAGCCGACGGTCTTATAACCGACAAGGAATACAAAAAGAAAAAGCAGGATATTCTGAAGGGTCTGTGATCTGTACTAATTCCGACCTAATCTTACAATCAGACAAATCTGTTGACACATGATCTTACAGTCGGCGGACTTTATGTCAAGTTGGGCGGGAAGATCAGCGAGCGTAGAGATAAACAAGCGTCCCTGCGCCGAGGAGCCAGCAATAGACTCCGAACCAGTGAAACTTGCCTTTCTGAATTATAGAAAGAAGCCATTTGATGGAAAGATAGGCAACTGCAAAAGATACCACTGTTCCGATGATAATCTGCGGCAACCCTTCCCTTGGGAACGCTATGACATCCTTGGCATCAAGGACCGCTCCTCCAAGAATTGCCGGTATCGCCATCAGAAAAGAGAATCTGGCGGCCATTTTGCCGTCGAGCTTTAGGAACATTCCCATCGACATCGTGGAACCCGAACGGGAAACTCCGGGGATTATCGCAACGGCCTGGGCACAGCCGATGAGCAATGACCTGAGCCAGGATATAGAACCGAACGCGGGGGATCCTTCGCTACCGCTCAGGATGACAGAAGGTCTTATATACTTCGTGCACCAGAGGAACGTGCCGGTAAAGAGCCACGCATATCCAACAACAGCAACGGATGAAAACATCGCCTCGATAGAATTTTTGAATCCGAAACCCATTACCACTGCAGGGATGGTCGCCAAGACCACAAGCCAAAATAACCGCCACGCCCTGCCCATAAGGACATCTATTATATCTCTTCTGAATACCACAAGAACGGCGCACAGAGTCCCGACATGAAGGGCGACATCGAACGCCAATATAATGCCGTTCTCCGCCTTCCAGCCGAATATCTGCTGAACAAGAACAAGGTGACCTGAACTTGAGACTGGGAGAAACTCCGTTATCCCCTGCAAGGCGCCGAGAAGTACCGCTTGAAATATAGTTATCATTTGAAATACCCCCTTATCGTCTCAACAAGGGTCTTTCCCTCAAAAGGCTTCACTATGAAGCCGTCGCCGCCGGCCTCTATCCCCTTTTTCTTGTCAATATCCTGCCCCTTGGCGCTTAAGAACACGATAGGGATATCTTTAATGTCCTTATCGTTCTTCATGAGCCTGCAGGCCTGATACCCGTCCATACGCGGCATCATAATATCGAGCAGGATAAGGTCCGGCTTCTCCACCTTGGCCAGCTCTATCCCCTCAAGGCCGTCCTTGGCGGTGCAGATATCCATATCGGAGGCCTCTATCCTGTACCTAAGCGCCTCTATAAGGTCCGACTCGTCATCCACCACAAGAACTTTCTTTTTGTCTCCCATATCTCCTCCTTCAGTTGAATGTCATCCTGAGTGAAACGAAGGATCCCGCAGAATGGCACAATTTATCATTTTCCCAAAAGTTCTCCCACGCTCCGGAGGAGCTTTTCCATTATATCGCCGACCCATGGCTGGATTCCCGCTTTCGCGGGGATGACATATTTGTTCTTCGTGTTCACTTTTCTTTCCATAATACCTTCAGGGCACTTCTATAAACTACTCACGCTGTCATTGCGAGCCCCGAAGGGGCGCGGCAATCCCCCATAAACACTTGATTTATGGAGATTGCTTCGTCGCTGGACGCTCCTCGCAATGACATAACAATGGGTTTATA
>Ga0210019_1003598_pt1 | contig 14109 bp, 13 predicted proteins | sample CryGeyCG2114_020_2_FD_183969 | JGI IMG/M metagenome (GOLD analysis project Ga0210019, IMG submission 183969) | Groundwater microbial communities from aquifer - Crystal Geyser CG11_big_fil_rev_8/21/14_0.20 (SPAdes) (version 2) | ecosystem: Environmental > Aquatic > Deep subsurface > Groundwater ...
ACCCGTTGAAATGGTTCTGGTTGATACTGGGCTGATAAGGGATACAGGGGAAGCTGTTGATTTTGTGAAAAAGCAAAAGGAAGAAAACCCAAAAAAATTTGAGGGTATTTTTTCGGGGTATGTTGGCATTGAAAAGGAAGCGCTTGTTGCGGTGAAAAAAGAGCAGTGGGAAAAAGTCGGAAAATTGATGAACAAAAATCAATTACTTTTAAAAGAAATGAACGTAAGTTCAAAAGAACTTGATGAAATAATAGACGCTGCTTTGGACGCAGGTGCTTTTGGTGCAAAACTCACAGGCGCAGGTCTTGGAGGAAACGCAATCATCCTTTCTCCAGGAAAGGAATTGCAGGAAAAAGTCGCAAAAGCATGCACAAAAAAAGGGTACAATTCTTACAAAATTCTTGTGGGAATGCTGGGGGATTAGAATTAAATTAATTTAACTCAACAAAGTTAGGTTATAGTAGTTCACTTGCTAAAAGTCTTGGTTAAAATGAATGGAAAAGGCATAGGTTTTGGAAAAGCAATTCTTTTCGGTGAACATTTTGTTGTTTATGGTTTGCCTGGAATAGCCTCTGCTATATCGGATATAACTGTTGCAGAAGTGGAAAAGGGCACAAAATCAGGCTGGGAGCTTATTGATGAAAGGCCCGCAGTTCCAGGTTATAAAGACAAAAAGCAGGGTGAAATACAAAGAAGCCTTGATCTTATTTTCAAATACATGAAAATTGATCTTGAAAAAAATCCTGTAAAAATAAAACTTTCAGGAAATCTAACATGCGCTTCAGGTGTCGGCGCATCTGCTGCACTCGCAAGTGCCGTGGCAAGGGCACTTAACCAGCATTTTTCCCTTAACCTTAATGATAATCAAATTAACGAAGTTGCTTATGAGGGCGAAAAAGGTTCAGCTGGTATGCCAAGCGGAATTGATAATACCTGCTCAACATACGGCGGAATGTTGTCATTTGAAAAAAATCTTTTAGGCGGCCCCAACAAAATCAGTTTGCTTAAAGTTAAATTCCCGATGCTGATTGTGCTTGCCTCAACAGGCATAACGCAGGAAACAAAAGAAATTGTTGCTGATGTTAAAGCAGAAAAAGAAAAGAACCCTGAAAAATTTGAAAAATTTTTTGCGGATTACAAAAGCATTTACAAAAAAGCGGTTGACGCAATCGCTTCTGGAAATCTTGGCGGAGTGGGTTTATTAATGGATAAAAACCAGCAGCTTCTCAGGGACATTAATGTAAGCTGTCCAGAAATAGAATCAATAATTTCAACAGCAAAAAGCAATGGAGCACTTGGCGCAAAACTAACAGGCACAGGGAGAGGCGGCCTTGTGGTATGTTTATGTTCTGATAAAAAAACACAGGAGAAAATTTCAATGGCAATCAATAAAACAGGGTTTGAGACAACCATTACAGAGGTTGGCAAAAAATGAAGGCAACAGCAACAGCAAATTCCAATATTGCGCTCATAAAATACTGGGGAAAAAGAAATTCAAAGCTTATTCTGCCTCACAATTCAAGCATCTCAATGACCCTGGATAAATTACACACTACAACAACAGTTGATTTTTCAGAGAAATACAAACAGGATTCGCTTACAATTGATGGTTCAAAAGTTCCTGTTGATGAGCTTGAAAGGGTTTCAATACAGCTTGATCTGGTGAGGCGTGCTGCATCAACACACCTTAAAGCAAAGGTTGTTTCAGAGAGCAATTTTCCAAAATCCGCCGGATTGGCATCAAGCGCTTCTGCCTTTGCCGCGCTCTCCCTTTCCGCATCAAAAGCGCTTGATTTGCATTTTGATAACCGTGAATTAAGCATCCTCGCAAGGCAGGGTTCAGGTTCGGCATCAAGGAGCATTCACGGTGGATTTGTGGAATGGTCCAAAGGCACCAAGGATGACGGTTCTGACAGCTATGGAAAACAGATTGCTCCGCAGAGCCACTGGTCAAGCCTTGCAATGGTTGTCAATGTTGTTACTCCAAAGGAAAAGAAAATCAAGTCAAGGGCAGGCATGAGCCAGACAGTGAAAAATTCCCCTTTGTATAAAGCATGGCTTGAAACAGTTGATGCTGATCTTGATAATGCAAGAAAAGCAATTGCTGACAAAAATTTTTCATTGATTGGAAAAACAGCAGAAATGAACGCACTGAAAATGCACTGCACAATGATTACCACAGAACCACACATAATTTACTGGGAACCGGACTCTGTTGTTTTAATGAAAGAGGTAATGCGGCTCCGTGAGGATGGAATTGAATGTTACTTCACAATGGACGGTGGTCCTCAAGTGAAGGTGCTTTGCCTTGAAAAGGATGCGAAAAAAATTCAGAAAAGAATGCTTGGTTTTAAGGAAGTGAAAGAAAGCATTATCTGCCACACCGGCGGAGAAGCAAAGTTGGAGAAAAAGGACTTGTTCTGAATGGAAGAAATGCTTGATGTTGTGAATGAGAATGATGAAGTTCTGAGGCAGGCTTCAAGAAAGGAAGCCGAAGCAAAAGGCTTGCTTTACAGGGCTTCACATGTTTTTGTTTTTTTTGACGGGAGAATAATTGTCGAAAAAAGAAGCCAGGAAAAAAGCAAAAGACCTGGGCATTATTCAATTGTTGGTGAAACTGTACAGGCAGGAGAAAATTTTGAACATGCTGCAAGGCGTGGTGTTCATGAGGAAACCGGTTTGATGGCTGAAAACCTGAGATTGTTAAGAAAAATAATTATTCACGATGAAAAGGAAAAGGACAATATGGTGTCCTCAGTTTTCATGTGTCAAGGAACTGGCACAATAAAAAAACAGGATTCTGAGGTTGAAGAAATTTTATTTATGGGTGAAAAAGAAATTGAAGAATTCATAAAAAAAGAAAAGAAAATTACACCCGCATTCATCGCCGCGTTTAATGTTTACAAGGAGGCAAAAAATGATTAAGATTTCAGCTCCTGGAAAATTAATGCTTTCAGGGGAATGGAGTGTTCTTGAGAATGGCATTCCTTGCATAGTGCTTGCTGTTGACAAAAAAGTGCGCGCACAAATAGAAGAGGCTGAAGAAATAACCGTGAATTTGAAAGATTTTAAAATTGAAACAAAGGCAACCCTGATTGGAGTAAAAATTTCATTTGAAAAGGAAAACGAAATACTCCTTTTCACAAAACATGCAATAGAAACCGCGCTTAAATACATTCAGGCAAAAGGCCTTAAACTCAAAAAATTCCGCCTTGAAACAGATTCCGATATAAGCCTTGTTGAATTCAACAGCGAAAAAATGAAGGTGGGGTTTGGTTCAAGCGGAGCCGCGGTTGTCGCAATAATCGGCGCAGTCCTTAAACTGCACAACATTTCAATTGCCGATGACAAGGCAAAGGAAAAATTATTCAAACTTGCAATAATGGCTCATTATTTTGCTCAAGGTAAAATAGGTTCGGGTTTTGATGTGTGTGCATCAACATTCGGCGGCGCAATCCAGTACAGGCGCTTTGATGCCGAATGGCTTACAGAGCAACTGAAAATAAAGAGTGTTCTTGATGTTGTTGATGCCAAGTGGCCAGGTCTTGAAATAATGCGGATTGAATTGCCATATGATTTTAATTTGATGGTGGGATTTACAGGAAAAAGCGCATCCACAAAGGAACTTGTAATGAAAATCAGAGAGTTCAAAAAAGAAAATCCGAATGAATACAAAAAAATTATTTCAGGAATTCAAAAAGTTACGGATGGTCTTGTTTTTGCGCTCGAGCAAAACGATCATGAAGAAATAAAACTGCTTATAGATGAAAACGCAATGCTTCTCAGAATGCTCAGTAATGAAAGTGGCGCTAACCTTGAAATACAAGAGCACTTGAAAATGCAGAGAATAGCATCAAGCAATGGTTGCGCCGCAAAATTTTCAGGTGCAGGCGGAGGAGATTGCTCAGTTGGAATAGCATTCAATCCTGAATTAGCGGCACGCGTAAAGCGTGAATGGAAAGAAGCAGGGTTAATGCCGATTGAAACAAGCGTTTCAGAAAAGGGCGTTACAGAAGAAAAATAAGAATAAAAATATTTTTTTTAATTTTATTCAAAAAACTTTTTTCCATTAAAATCTGCTGCAACAATTCTTGTTGTTTCAACAAACCACACTGGATATTTTGAAGAACCTGCCTTAATCTCATCTCTTACTTTTTTTGCAGGAAAATTCATAAGCTTAATCACGTGCTCGCCATTAGGTTTTATTGATCCTGTATAAACAGCAAAAGCCGCCAAGCAAAACTCATTTTCGCAGGAGCCATCACCATAATCCTTTTCATAAGAAAAGCCACCAAGCACGGTTATTTCCTCTTCGTTTGAGGCAATTCCATATTCGTCCTTAAGGCATCTGACCCCTGCCTGTGCAGGAGTTTCTCCGTTAAGCACATGTGTAGTAGGGCTGTCCCAGACTCCGCCGCCAACCTTCTTTAACGGCCTTTCATGTAAAATAAGCTCTTTTTGAGGGTTAAAAACCATTACCTGAATTGCCAGATGTTTAATTCCAGGGGTGCTGTGTGCAGTTTTTCTGTCAATTATGCGGCCTGTTCTCCCTCCGAAAGCATCGACACAAATCATTTCCTGCTCAGGGTTATCTTTCAGGGCTTCACTCATAAAGAAATGAAACATACAAAAAAATAAAAACAGGTGTCTTCCCTGAATTGGATTTAAATATTATAATTGTCCTTTATTTTTTGCATCGCTTCTCCCAGATCTTTGAGTGTATCCTGCATCGGCAAGGCAATGTTATGGTTGAATCCTGAAATAATGTCATTCGGGTCAGCTTTTGGATCAGATGCAAAAGAAAGTTTTCCTTTTCTCCTTTCAACAAGACCGACATCAATAAGTCTTTTCAAGTGATAACGGAGTAATTTTTCATCAACTTTTTTTTGCTGTTCCTGCAGATGAACCAAAAGCTCCTGTGTTGTAGGAGCATACTTTTTTGAAACCTGAAAATAAAAAAACCCATCAAGAATATCCAGGATTGTTGATCTTGATTCCTTTTCGCTTATCAGACCAAAGCTAAGCGCAAACCATCTCAACAAAGAACGCTTTGTCATTGCAACTTCCGGAGGAAAATCCATTTTTCTTAATGTAAACGTTTTTCTCACATAACTTGCTTCAGGAAATTCACTACCCACAAAAAACACCAATAATTTTTTAGAAAATCTAAGAAAATTAATGTTTTTCTAGTTTTTATTTCTTTCTAATGAGTCCTATTACAACAAAAGCTATCAAAACAACAAGAACAATGTTTGTTTCAGGCACAGAAACACTCGAATCCTTCTTTACCGTGAAAACATATTCATCGCTATTATTTGTTAAATTGGATTCAAGTTCAACTGAATCGACAGTCGCAACAAGTTTGTAATTGCCCTCTTCAAGAGAAAATTGTTTTGTAATGATTATGGCTTTTCCTGCTTCAACTGGCGCTGTTTCATCGAACTCCTGCCATGAAACAACCTTGTTTGTAAGCGAATCAACCAATTTTATGCGGATATTTGCAGTCCTGTCTGTTATATCATTATTCTCAATAACAAAATCAAATTCGCTTTCTTCCATGACAACAGGATTTCCTGAAATTTTTATTCCAAAAACATCATGGCCTTCCACAAAAATACTGAGCCTTTCAAAAGGCGCATTAACCAATCCGCCGCCCGCGCTTTGTGCAATTGCAAAAGTATAAAGCCCTTGTTCATAAAAACCAATACAGCTCCAGAGACTTGGCATAAAGCTTGCCGACGGATTGACAGGATTCAGGGAAATATTTTCAATAATATTTGGAGTTCCCGTTTCATCAGAATCAAACGGAGCAAGGGGTTTTGAGGAAACAGAATCGCATTTCTCTCCTCTTATAATACCAATATTTTCAGGATTCCCCTCTTCAAGAATCAAATCAAATTCTTTAGGTATTGTTGCAAAATTTCTTAAGCCTAAATTCATTTTGTCGCCGTTAAGAGCATAAACTGCATCAAGTCCCCACTCTGGATTATCTTCAGGCTGTAATGATCTAAATCTTTTCAAATCCGTTTTATACCTGTCAAGAAGCTTGCCTCTATTTGGATCATCAGCCCAAGTGTCTCCGCTTGAAATGCTTTCACAATCAAGTCTGTCGTTGTAAACCGCAAGCACGAGGAAATCATCTGTTGGAACATTAACTCCCTCTATCCCTGAAATTGAACCGCTGTATTTAGTATAATTTAATGCCCCGGCAAAAGTTGTTGTTTCTCCGCGAGTAAGATTGTCTTTGTCAATATTTTCACAGAAAATCTGCCTGCCTCTACTGTCGTTGTCTGATGTAGCTCTCAAATCAAGCGTAATGGTTGAACTGACTGGTGCGGCTTCCTGTTCATACAAATAAAATTCTATTTCGCTATCCCCGGTAAGGCCCTGTACAGGTGAAGTGAACTTGCTTTCAATAATGCACATCTCAGGTTCTCCGGGAGAAGCATTCACATGCCTTGGTTCAGTTCCAAAAGCAGATCCCAAATCCAGGCCATAAATATTGGATATTGATTCCCCCTTAGAATTGACATATTCGTTTCTTGCGCGGTCTAATATCTGAGTATAACCTGGCAGACTTACTATGTCCTTAGGTTTATTGGTGAATTTACAGCTAACTTCATGAGGCCCAGTATTTACTGGTATGTCAACAGGAGTATCACAAGTTGATGTTGTCTGTATAGGTTTGTCATCAAGTGCCCTGCAGGGCCATGCTGACTGAAGCCCTACTGTAACATAAAATTCTCCGTCTGTACTATTATTAGTGAACTGTCCTAAGGTAAGTGTTTTTGTCTTATTGTCATAACTAAGTCCTGTAGAATTGTACTCAAAAAGTGTTGATGTTTCTTTAAGGTTAAGTCCTAAATCTGATTTAATAAAATCGGAGCCTTGTACAAATAACCTTGTTTGTATTTCTCTGGTGTTGCCGCAAACATGCATTCGAGGATCAGAAACAATCCCACAACTGAGTTCATAGCTCGCTCCGTTATAAACTTCCCATGGTTCTGAAACAGGATTTCCCCGTGTTGTAGTAGTCCGATTATAAAAATAAAGTTCGCACTTTGTAGAGCTGTTCCTTAATTGCCCATAATAATATCCGTTACACGAATTGACAGCATTGGGTTTACTGCTTGCGAAAAGATAATCATAATCCAAATCGAATGCATCCCTGTCGGCAGTAAAAACAATACTTGTTTGCACATTGTAGTCCTGTGTCGCAAAATTTATTTCTTCTGAATCGCAATTATCGTCAAGGTAATTTCCGGATTCGTTAAGTGTACATGAAACAATAGGGGTATCTTCAGCAAAGCCGGTGTCGGAATTGGCTTTGTAAACTTTTGTTGTCTGTTCAATATCCAGTCCCGCAAAAACGTTCCCTGCAAGAAACAAAAAGAAAACAAGAATCAGAACTTTATTCATATTATCTTTATCCATATTATCCTTAGCTATTATTAATTTGCCTTATATAAACCTAACGCATTTCTACATAATTTGTTGGATTGTGTTTTTAAAACAAATTAGTAATTAATTTATTGGGGTGTATTAAATTGATTCAGATTAAAACTTCTTTCCATCCTTTCAGGTTAAAGGCGTCCAGAAAAGATCCGGTTGAGCTTGAGGTAGTTCTTACCAACACAGGGCCTGACCCTGCATTGGTTTCATATGAGGTTCTTGTTTCAAGAAACCTTTCAATGGACAAAAGCGGGCTTAAATCAAATGCTTCAAACAGGCTTGGAGTAATGGAGCCAAAACAGAACAAGACTGATTTATACACCATTTTTGGAAGGCACATTGCGAAAGCAGGCAGTTACCCAATAATGATAAGAGTTATTGAGCATCATGACAATTATAATTTTGTAATGAAAGAGTACAAGAAAAAGCTGGAACTAATGGTTGATGAGTGAATTCTGATGAATTACAAAATAGTTGTTTGCCCGATATGCAAGAAAAAAGTACAGGAACCAAATGTTGAAAATCACAAAAAGAACCATGCTCTTGAACAGGCAAAAAAATGATTTTTCATACTCTTTTTTGGTGCCTTGGTTAATTGTCTTTTTTTATTAAAAAGAAAACCAATGCAATTGCAAGTAACCCAATAAGCAATGGATTTTCAGGAACATTGGATGTACTATTAGTTTTCATTACAACAATTCCGCTATCAATATTATTCTGAGTGTATCCTTCTGAGTTTGTTTTGTTTTCAACATCAGCCCTTACTTTGTAAAATTTAATAGTTTCAGGGTAACCGCCGTCAGGCATATCATAAGTTACATTTGTACAATCTCCTAGTTCTCCAGGGTTAGTTGGCTCAATTATTTTTGTAATTATTTGTTCAGGCTGATCAATATCGCCGGTTTCATTATTGATTAAAGTGTAAGTAATTTTAGATTCCTGTGGCGTATCAAGATAATTTTTCACGCAAATATGCGCTTCTATTGAAATTTTTCTGCCCCATGTTATGCTGTCAGTTGCAAAGAACTCCTGAATGTAAAGTTCAAGTGAATCTTCCGAAACTCCTGTTTCTGTTGGCAGGCATTGCGAACCATTCCAAGTGAATCCTGTATCGCAGGTGAATGTGCATGCCTGAGAACCGCATATTCCAGTATACGTCCAATTGGTTGATGATAAAGGTGAAGGTGTGGTAGGACATGCACTGGCATTTGGTATGTCACTTGGGTTTGTTCCGGTGCATACAGGGGTTTCAGAAACACAATCGCTGCCGTTCCACTCAAAACCGGTTTTGCAGGTAAATTCACAATAGTCCCTGTTTGCGGGAGCATTGCAGGAGCCAACATACAAATAATCAGGGGTTGTTGCTGGAGGCACTGGGGTTGTAATTGCACATGTTTCATAATTGGTTGCCGTTGGCGGAAGAGAACTTCCATTACAACTGTCGGTGGTTGCGTCACTAACCTGCACCATTTTTTGCTCGGAAAAACACTGCCCAGAACTCCTGCAAACGCCTGAAGTTATAAGGAACGTACCGCTTTTCAAAAACTTCAAAAACAAAGGGGACGCAAAAGAATCGACATAATTTTCCCTTTCCGAAAAAGAAGTGTGGTCTGCGCGCAAATTTACCGAGTCTAAAGAAAAGTCGTGCGTTTTCCATGTGTCTTTTTCATCAAACTGGTATTCAAGACAGTTCATTGAACCGTCGCAAGCTAATTTTGAATTGCACGTAGAATCAAAACATTTTTCAACGGAAAAATAAAAATTTACCATATCATCAACAGGACTTGACCCTTCAACTTGGCCTGAAGAATAGCCTGATTGGATTGCATTGTGCGAGCCGAAAACATTTTTTGTGAAAAATTTGACACTAGTATTTTTAGTGGTGCTAAAAGAGGAAAGCAAAGCCCCCTCATTGCACCCAAAATTGGATGAACAGGTGTCAGGAAATAAAATTGCCGGCCTTTCAATAACATTTAAGCTGAGTTGTTCTGTTTTGCACTGGCTTGAAGAATCACACAGATTTAACACCGCAGTATAGCTTCCGGCTTCAGTGAAGATTGCGCAAACCCACTGGTTTACTTGCGGCGGATCGCCAGAAAGCCTGTCACCAATAAAACCTGAAAAAGGAGAAGGCAAAACAGAATCATAAGGGTATGAGCAAAAACCGTCAGAGCTTTGGAAAATGAAAGTTTCATAATCTGAATCAACATCAGAGTCTTTTGAAATTGTTAAAGTAAAATTATTGTACCCCGAATCTTGCCTGAAAAGGTTTCTGAGCCCAAAAGGATGCGCAATCCCTGAATAAATGTTTTCATATGGCCCGCTCCAAAACGGTTCATTATCCGGCTGAAGTGTTCTTACAACATTGTTTCCGACAGAAAAACCCGTTACAACCGCATTTCTTGCACCGTGCAAAGAATATTTGTCTTTGTCGAGCAAAACAAGCCAAAAATCATTATAACCGGCTTGAAGGTTGTGCAAACTCTGCGGGCTCAAAGTTATAGTGTAATCAAAAGTTTTAGTTCCAAGGTTTATGTTTGAAGCGTTTGCACTTGCGAAATCCTCAATAAAAAGAGGCTCATTTGAAGGCAAAAAAGAATTTATCCCGCCAGAATAATTTGCAGGAACAGCATAAAGTGCGACTTTCAAAGTATTATAACTTGAATCGGTTGGCGGGATAAAGGAACCAAAATTTCGGTTGCTTCGTTTAAAAGATTTCACGCTAGCATTAATCTGCAAAGGCTCTTGCCGGGTGACATAAAGACTTCCGGAAGTATTCGCTTTTAGCGCAATCAAATCCATCCCTTTATCCACGCGGGCGGGGTTTGTTGAAGAAGAATCATGCCATTTCTTGAAAGCAAAATAACCTTCCTGATAAGTCACAACATTTCCGCCATTAATTGGCGAAACGCCATTATAGGAAGAGCCGTATTCCTCAAAATGGAAAGGGATTAACTTGGTCTGGTCATAATTGCTTGGAAGTATTACTTTAGGAGAATCTTGGGAAAAAACATCGTTAGGCGTTTTGCAAATTAAGCTGAAATTTTTAGTGGACCTTTTTTCAAACCTGCACATCGAATCAGAATCCGGCATTCCAAAGCCGCTCGGCTGGTCGTGCAACATTATATTGGAACTGACTTTGCTAAAATAATCCTGAACCACCTTCAGTGTGTGATCATTTTTTGTTTCAAACTGCAGGGTTGTTTCCATATCCCCAGTTGAAAAATTCGTTGACAGCCCTTTATATTTGTCTATTACAATGTTGTTAATGCCATCAGTCATCGGGAGAAGCATATTTATGCTAGAGCCGGCAGAATCCGGCCTTACGTTTATAATCCCTAAATTAGTGTGCACGTTTACGCCAATATAATAGTAAGATCTTGCATCATTGTTGTAACTGCTTTTATAATTCGGCAAATCTTCAGTTACTATTATCCGGCAGCTTGCGGTTGCGGTTTCATTTTTTTCCAAAATCGTATCGTCAATAACGCAGTCAGATGAACCGGTAGAACTTGAATCCGTGCCCCAAATAAAAGCCAAGGGGTCATAATCAGAACTGGATAAATTTGACGAACCGATACCGAAACTGCTGGCACCTGCATAAGGAATGCTTAAGAGAAGCACGAAATCATTTGCGTTTTTAATAGTAAAATTAAAATTTACAGCACTCCCTTTGAAAGCCTTGATCGCACCCTGATTGGGTTGAGGGCAGAAAACGGAACAGCCATTTATCGGACCGTCAAAAAACTTTTTGCATGAAACCGTGTTCTGGAAATCAAATTCACAAGAATTTGAACCCGAATCATTGGTTTTCAAATTCCCTGCAATGGCTGATTTTACTTCAACGCCGGGAAAAGGGTAAAAAGTTTTCTGCTCCACTCCTTGCGCAAAAACAGCAACGGAAAAAAACAGCAAAAATGCAAGAGCCAAAATTGAAAATTTTCTCATAGTGAAATAAAAAGGAACTTTCAACTATTTAAACATTTATAAAAAGCAGGCGGGTGTAGTTACCCGAAATACTTACACTAATAGAAAGTTGAAACTTATTTCTGTTTATAGTGTTCCTATGAACGTTATCTCACAAGGCAAGAGATGGTATGTTTTGAGGCATTTTAACGATCCTTGCATCGGCAAGGATTGGCTGGCAATCGCTTTGAACATCAGCAAAAAATCAGTGTACAACATCTACAATCAGTACAAAGATTGCAAGCTGTGGGCTTTGCCACAATCAAAGCCATGCGGCAGAAAGCCGTATGTGTTCATGCTGGAAGAAGTGGATACGATAATCGATTATCGTAACCGGTTTAAAGTCAACTGCAATACTTTGCAAGAGCTCATCAGCACAAAAGAAAAGATGAATCTGTCACATAATCAAATATACAAAATCGTGAAGCTCAAAGGGCTGATTCATGTGCAAAAACCAAAAAAGAAACGAAACACGTGGGTGCGTTTCGAAAGAAAACATTCACTCTCGCTCTGGCAGACGGATTGGACCAAGTTAGAGAATGGTAATTGGCTTATGGCAATCAAAGATGATGCCTCGCGTTTAATCGTTGCGTATGGAGAGTTTTCAGAGGCAACAAGCGACCACTCTATCGAAGTATTGACTCTGGGCATCAAGACATACGGCAGGCCAAAAGCAATCCTCACTGGCAGAGATACGCAATTTTATGCCTCGAGCAAAAAAGGCAAGCCAAGCGGGAAAAAATCGTTTCCAACTATTTCTAGAAGCCAACGAAATCCAACACATTCTTGCACGTGTCAATCATCCACAAACCTGTGGAAAAATAGAGCGAACATTTGGGGAAATAAAAAAACGGTTATACCAATGGCATGACTTTGACACAGTCGACGAGGTTGTGCAGTGGCACAACAATCTCCTGCCAAGCAGGAGCCTGGATTACGCAAACCTGGAAACAGCAATCCAAGCATTCCGAAGAAAAATGCACTACAACCGCAAAATCATAAAAGAGGTAAACCAAATATGAACATGCAAAAACTATTCACAAATCCTAGTAGTGTAAATAAATCAGGTAACCACATCTAATTTATACATAACAAAATTGTTTTTTTGAGAAAGTTAATATATTATATTTACTCTAATTTTTATAGTTGATATGGCTAGGAAACCAAGAGGTAAGAAACCAGCGGGAAAAAAAACTCTTAAGGCTATTCGTAAGCGCATGTATTGGCCTGAACAAGGGGAACCAAAAAGGGTTATTTCAATACATGATGGGTTGGCAAGGCAAAGGATTGTAGATATGCTAAAAATTTCGGATAATTTGGTTGTTGAACATATGAATTATCTGTCGTTTCTAAATGGGCATAAGTATATTTTTGTAAAAATCAAAGGAATTAATCAGCCAAGATTTTATTTCCTTGATCCTGAAAAAACTGAATATCGTCAATTTTTGGAAGAAGCAACCAATTGGGAATCCACGGAATTGTAAATTTGGATTAATTTTTGGTTGTGTTCATGAACCTATTTTAATTAATCCCGGGCATGCTTCAGGGTGGGGTGCCCATTTTCCTTTAACATATCTTTCTTTTGCGGTTCGGATTAATGAGTCTAATCCAAAGTGGCCGTTGTGGTGTTTTTGGAATGCGAGGTATGTTTCATAAAATGATTCTGCGTTCGGGAAAGTCAAAACAACAGCATTAATTTTTGCATCCATTGGGTTTTTGGAGTCAGCGAGCTTTACGGCCGATCTTGTATGGCCATCCAGAATTACATAATATCCCCTCAGTGCACTAACATCCTTGTTGATTACTCTTTTGTAACCTATTTTTGCAACTAATATAGGCATCTCTAAAATTCCTCTGTTTGCAACATAACAAAATTTGTTTGGGTGGTCAATGGCAGGCTGAGTTGGCAATAATTCAGATATCTTAATTTCGGTTGGAGATGAGACTCTGAATTCATTCCTTGCATCAAGTCTTCCGTCTAATAAAAGTCTTGTTTGAAGCTCTTTCATCTGTTTAATTACCTTTTGGTTGTGTTCATGCGAACTGTTGATTTCATAATGTTCTTTGTGTTCCTTTCCAGCAGTCAGAGCCAAATGCCTGCCACATTTTTTACATCTTTCCCTATCAAAAAACAGAGCCACTGGTTTTTTTGCCATACTTATTAATTTCATTTTACCTGTTTTTAATTTATTCCTTGTTATTTGGTTTAAATTTGTTTTAAGTTACACAAACAATTCAATTTAGTTATGTCTGCAAATACTACATAACCTATTTTTGTTGGTTTGTGCTTATACAGCTTAATCATAGCAAAATGCCTGTTTATTTGCAATTCTGCCTGATTTTTGCCTATTATAATGGTAAATTTTGGGTTTTTTCTAGGTATTTTGTTGAATGCTTTTATTGTGGTTAAATTTCTGATTGATTGGTGTGACTTTCGGCGGGGGGATTTCGGAGTTCTTGTGCTATTTGATGTATGCTATTTTCCCTATTTAACGTTATTTCCACTGTCTTGAATTTTGGGGTAGGGGTTTTGGGTGTTTTACGGTTTGCATTTATTAGTGGGGCTGTTTTTGTGTTTATTTTATTTCTGACTCCGCCTGTTCTTTTTACTGGTCGTGATATTCTGTTCATGTTTCTCTTTTGGTTTATGTTTTCTTTTGAATTTAATTTTTCTGCTATCTCAAACACCCT
>Ga0210019_1003602_pt1 | contig 14105 bp, 14 predicted proteins | sample CryGeyCG2114_020_2_FD_183969 | JGI IMG/M metagenome (GOLD analysis project Ga0210019, IMG submission 183969) | Groundwater microbial communities from aquifer - Crystal Geyser CG11_big_fil_rev_8/21/14_0.20 (SPAdes) (version 2) | ecosystem: Environmental > Aquatic > Deep subsurface > Groundwater ...
CATGTTAATAGAGAGTAATGAAGAAAAATGGCATCTTTTTTGGCAGCCACGCAGCCATCATGTATATAAAATGGAGTATCTGGAAAAGATATCATTTGAGTTTAAAAAATGAAAAATAAATCAGAAGGACAAAAGATGCAACTAAAAAACAATATTCAAGTTGACCAGGATAATAAAAATACACATTTTGAATTAGGGAGAATTTATAGAGAAAAAGGAAACCTTGATTTATCTACGCGTGAGTTCAAATATATTTTAAATAGCTATAAAAATAATGATTTTTTTATAAACAAGCTTATAAATGAGTTGGAAATTAATGATAAAAAAGTTATCCTTGAATCTAAACCGCAGGCAATGATTGTCATGCTATCTAATAAATGTAATATAAATTGCATAATGTGTGGGGTTAAAAATAAAGAATGGGAATTGCCAAAAAAAACAATCAAAGAAATTATTGAATATTTTCCGTATCTTGAATATATCCAATGGCAAGGGGGAGAAGTTTTTCTTTTGAGTTATTTTAAGGATCTTTTTAAAGAAGCCGCGCGTTTTCCGAATATTCGGCAAATAATAAATACGAATGGGCTTCTTATAACTGAAGACTGGGCAAAGGACTTGATTGAGAGCAAAGCTGATATAACGTTTTCAATAGACGGAGTTACAAAAGATGTTTATGAATATATTAGAAAAGGCGCTAAATTTGAAAATTTGCTAAAAAATATACAGCATATAAATGAGGCTAAGGAGAAACATGGTTCGAGTAGGACATCTATCAACTCAGTAATTATGAAATCCAATTACAGACAGCTCGAATCATTTATTGATTTTGCGCATATTTATAAATTCGATTCTTTGACTTTAGCCCGCATTGACAATAATTTCGACAACAAAGAGAACATTTTTTACCATAAAGACTTGGAAGCCGAACATTATATTAAGAATGCATTGCCGGTTATTGTGAAAAAGGCTAAAGATTATAGGCTTGATTTTATAAGTTACCTCTATCCTGAGAATGAGTATAATGTTTCTGAGGATTTGACCGCAGATGAGAATAGAGGAGCAATATGTTATTTGCCTTGGAGAGAATTAGTTATTGATGTTATAGGAACGCGTCCGGATTGCCGCTGTATTATATCTGCCGGCGATATCTTTGAAATGAGTTTATCGGATATTTGGAATGGCCAGATAATGCAGATGTACAGGAAAAAACTTTTGCATTGCGATCAAAAAGATTTTTGCCGTACTGAATGCAATTTAGGTGTAATACCGGCAAAAGCTTTAAAGGGCATTGCCGTACAATAATTTTATTAAAAGCTGAAAAGCAGGCTTGTAATGAGTAATAAAATAAACTTTTCTTGGATAATAAATTATTCTTGTAATTATCGATGTCCATATTGTGTATTTGAACCATGCCGTGAATACGTCTTAAAGAAAGAAAAATATTTTTCAAAAGAACAAATTTTGTCTGCCTGGGCGCACATAAGAGATAAATATGGCGAGGCTATTATAGATATTTCAGGAGGAGAACCTACGATTTATCCTGATTTTTTGAATATAGTAAAGGAGTTATCAACGCTACACCGCATTAGTTTAAATACAAATTTATCAATAGCGGCTGATTATATCATAAATAATCTTGATTCTTCGCGCGTTAGCTTGTCGGTAAGCTTTCAGCCGTTTTTTGAAAAAATCACAGACATGGCCAGTAAACTCAATTTATTAAAAACGATGCATTGGAATATTCAAGTTGCCTGCGTTGCTTGGCCGCCATTGATAAATAATTTGGAAAATTATTACGCCTTTCTTCGAAGTTTTAATTTCAAAGCTATTCCATTCAGAGGCGTATACGATGGCAAAATATATCCTTTTGATTATACACCGGAAGAAAAAGATATAATTGATAAATATATTGCTAGACGCGAAGGGGTTAAATTTAGCACCGAACCTGCTAAGGTCAACGGTCGGATATGTCGTGCAGGACAGATTTTTGCGAATATAATGCCAAACGGCGAAGTTTTACGATGTGGTTCCGGGCAGGAGCTGATTTACAAGAATTTTTTCGACGGTAATTTTGCTTTTTTGGACAGGCCTGCTTCCTGCAAGGCTGAATATTGCGATTGCTTGGATTGGGTAGTGTGCGCATAACATACAAGAGAGGCTGTAAGATGAAAAAAATATTAAAAAATATAGGCAAAATTTTCATAGTTTTAACAAAAATAAATGACCATGATATGCGGCAGGCTGTATTACTGGTTGACGGCGGATTTATCCTGCCGAATAATTTTGCGCTTATAATAAAAGGAGTGAGAGAAAAGTTTAAGAACGCGAATCTGACTATTTTGACGTTTAAAGACAAGAAAGATTTCATAAAAGAGAACTTTCCGGATGCGGAAATAATTATCCCGGAAGATAAGGGTATAATAAAAAAATACCGGCTGGCTATAAAGCTATTTTTGTTACCGCGGGAAAAATATTCTTTCATTGTTTTATCGTCCCTGGATATTTCCCTGATATTAATCAGCATATTTTTCGGAAGACAGCCTGTATTTCTGCATAATCGATGGCTTGAATGGTATAGGGTAAGGCACAGGACTTTTTTAGATATATTTTTAGGTACAAAAAGCGCAGATAAAAACCGCAGGAAGAAAACTAATAGACTAAAGAATATTTTAAAAACAATAGGCAGGATTTTTGTAATCTTGCCGGAAATGAGCGAATGTGACATAGAAAGCCGCATTTTAATAGCGGATAATGGATATACCGAAATAGGCCATATAATAAGGGCAATTGAGCGGGCAGAAACTCTTTTTATAAATCCGAATATTGCTCTTTTAACCTCTGATAAGCGGAGGCATCATTTTGAGAGCATGCTTCCCATGATAGAACTGGTTGTCCAGATACCTAAAAAACCCAGGAAAAGATTTACTCATATAGTGCTTACTGATTTAAATATTGTGCGTGTTTTGAGATCTATGCTATTAATAAGGGCAAAGGTAGTTCTTTACAATAAATGGCATCAGTGGTGGGGATTAAGATTCATAAGCCCGGGAGAATACCTTAAAGAGATTATAAGGTTTTTAGCCGGAATCCCGATTTTTATATATTTATTAATCATTGCCGGATTTATTTTGTTAAGAACAAATTTAAGGATGTGCCTGATAAATTTAAACGGCAGAAACAGGGCAAAATAAATGAAACAAGATATAAAAAGGATTGATGTAAGGCAGTTCAGTTCGGATAAGATATTGAAGCATATCGACAGGGTAAATGCCTGGTTGAGAGGGGAAAACCCTCCCCCGATTACAGCAGAGATAGACATGACCAATCTCTGTAATCATAAATGCCCGGAATGCGTGGTTAATTATTTCAGGGTTAATGATGCGGGTTTTCTTTCATTGGCTGAAGCAAAGAAAATTATTTCACAGCTGGCAAAAAATAAGATAAGAGGGCTGATTTTTACAGGAGGCGGAGAGCCGTTGTGCAATACTTATACGCTGGATGCCGTAAGGTTAGCTAAATCAAAAGGCATAGACTTGGGTTTTATCACAAACGGATCATTGCTGAATAATAAGGCTGCAAAAATTTTATTAAAATATTGCACTTGGGTCAGAGTATCTTTAGATGCAGGGTCGCCAAAAGTATTTGCATTAACCCATGGAATGAATGAAAATGAATTCAATAAGGTTATTAAAAACATAGATGCGCTGGTAAGTATGAAAAAGAAAATTAAGAGCAATTGCACCATTGGATTAGGCTTTCTGACAAGCGAGTATGCAAAACAGGATATGCTGAAAGCGGTATTGTTAGCAAAGAGATTAGCTGTTGATTATATACAATTCAGGCCTATGCAGGTCCATGATGGCGGGAAATTTAAATATCGCTGGGCTGATGTGCAGAATGAGATATTAAAGTGCCTAAAATATTCCACTAACGAATTCAAGGTTTTATATTCTCAGCATAAATATGAGATGGCGCATGACCCTCAGTTTGGAAGGTATTATAAGAAATGCTACGGCCAGCAGTTTGCCACCGTGATATCCGCTACAGGAAAGATGTATATATGCTGCCATACTAGGGGTTATGATAAATATTGCATAGGGGATTTAAAAAAGAAAAGTTTTAAAAAGATATGGAACTCCAAAGAGAGGATCAAAGTTATAAATAGAATAGATTTTCGGGATTGCATACCATTATGCAGAGATAATACATTTAACCAGATACTATGGAATATTAAACAACCAAGAGAACATGTCAATTTCCTGTAGTGCTAAAAAGATCTTAATTATCAAACTGGCATCGGCAGGCGATGTCCTGAGAACTACAACGCTTCTGTCTGCGCTAAAGCAGAGATATCCTAATAGCCATATAACATGGGTTGTCGAAAAGACAGCGCAGGAACTTTTAGAGGGCAATGCTAATATAAAGCGGATCTTGGTTTGTAGCGAAGAGAATATTTTATCGCTAAAGAGAGAAAGGTTCGAGGTTGTAATATCTTTAGATAAGGCTGTTAAAGCAACTTCTCTAGCTATGTCTGTCAATGCTTCTGAGAAATATGGCTATGGTTTGGATAAGGAAGGCAGGTTGTGCCCCTTGAACAGGGAAGCGGAATATTCCTATCTTCTTGGCATAGATGATGAGCTAAAGTTTTTTAAAAACAAAAAAACCTATCAAGAGTTAATATTTGAAGCAACGGGACTCAAATATGAAAACAATCCATATGAGCTGATCCTGGGTGAAGGGGATATCGAATTCGCAAACAGCTTTTTTAAAAAGAATAATTTATATAGAGATGGCACAGTTATTGGCATTAATACAGGCGCAGGCAGGGCTTTTGCAAATAAGAATTTAAGAAAAGAGAGGATAGCCGAACTAATAGAATTGCTGCATAAAGAACTGCATGTGAAAATAATGTTACTTGGAGGGCCGCTTGAAAAAGAAATCAATGAGTATATAGAAAAAAAGGCTGGTCATAAAGTAGTTAATAATGGATGCGCTAATAACCTTAAGGAATTTGCCGCATTGATTAATAATTGCGGCCTGATTATAGCAGCTGATACACTGGCTATGCATGTAGCGATAGCGCTTAAAAAGCCAATTGTAGCTATCTTTGGGCCTACCTGCGCTCAAGAAATAGATTTATATGGCCGAGGTTATAAGATAATAGCAGAAGCAGAATGCGCGCCATGTTATAAGAATAAATGCGATAAAAAGCCAACCTGTACCGACAATATACCCCTAAAAGATATAGTCAAGTCAGCAAAAAGACTTATAAAAGACTCTAACATAGTATGAATAATACCATAGAAATTTCTATAGTAATTTTAACTAAAAACCAAGAAAATATAATCGGAGAAACGCTAAGGGCTGTTTTTGGCCAGGAGATAAACTGTGATTTTGAAGTGATAATAATAGATTCCGGCTCTAGCGGTAGAACTTTAGAAATAATAAAAAAATATCCTATCGTTTTGATTCAGATTTCTTCCGAAGAATTTGGGCATGGCAAAACTCGAAATTTAGGCATGCGTTTCAGCAAAGGTAAATATTTAGTATTTTTAAATGGCGATGCAATACCAAAAGATAAGCATTGGTTAAATAATTTAATCAGGCCATTTTTTATATATGAAGGTGTTGCCGGAGCGTATAGCGGAATAATCCCTCGACAAGATTGCAACCCATTGGACGCGCGGGATATCTTGCGCGATGATTATCTCTTTAGCGAGAGAATAAAGCATATTAAGTCATTCGCGGAATATAAAAATAAAGGCGTAGAAGAAAAAAGAAAATTTATATCATTTCATACAGTTAGCTGCGCAATTAAAAAAGACCTGCTATTGAAAAATCCATTCGCAGATATTGAATTTGGCGAGGATTTGGAATGGTCGCAGCGAATATTAGAAAAAGGATATAAGATCGTATTTGAGCCCAGCTCAGAGGTTATTCATTCTCATGACTTACATAAATCTTTTATTAGAACAATGAAGAGATATTTTGACGATGCAAGATTGAATCATTTGCTGCTTAAACGATGGACTATTTCAGCATTATTAAAACTTCCTTTGATTTTCATTTTTAAGTCGATGAAAGATATGATATATGTATCGCATCTAAAAAGAAATTTATCTTATAAATTGAACTGGATTTTATATTCCCCGATTGTTAGAATGGCGGAATTGTTGGGAATATTTTTAGGCGCTTCATTGCATTTACCTGCAATATTTACAAAGAAGCTGTCTTTGGTAGAAGAAATAAAAAATATGCAAGTTTAATGAAGATATTACAAATAGCTCATTCCTTTCTGCCTCACAGTGTTGCCGGCGTAGAGGTTTATACGTATAGTCTCTGCCGACAATTAACAGCCAGCCACCAGGTCTTTGTTTTCCATAGGATAAGTAACCTAAAAAGTAAAGAATATGAGATAAGGTTTAAAAAAGATGAAAACCTCTTTGTTTATAGTATTAATAATACATTTAGGCGCTCCTATTCTTTTGAAGATTTATATATAAACCGCTCGATAGAAAAAGAATTTGAAAAAATTTTAGACGAGATTAATCCAGATATTGTCCATATTCAACACTTAGCATTTTTATCGATAGGTTTGCTCAAGAATATTAAGGAAAGGAATATTCCAGTAGTTTTCACTCTCCACGATTATTGGCTTATTTGCCCGAACTGTCAACTTTTGCGAAGGGATTTAAGTTTATGCGATGGGAATGATGTTATCCAGTGCATAGATTGTTTAGATTGTCTATATATTAAAAGATTGCCAAAAAAAATATTTCTTTGCATCCGCAATGTAATTCCAAAAGGCTTTTTAAATTTTTTTAGAAAAATTTATCTAGATTGCGCTAAGGGCGCAACGGATATTTTATTTGCTAAAAATAAGATAGAGGTAAGGATAAATTATATGAAAGAGATATTCGAATTAGTAGATATATTTGTTGCGCCTTCCAAGTTTTTAATGGAAATGTTTATTAAATTCGGAATTCCTGAAAACAAAATCAGGTTTATTCGCAATGGAATAGATTCAAAACCATTAGAGAGTTTTAGAAAAAAAAATTCTTCAGATAAAATGAGATTCGGTTTTATTGGAACCATGCTTCCTGCCAAAGGTTTGGACATTCTTATAAATGCTTTTAATATGATACAGAATAAAAAAGTAGAGTTAAAAATTTATGGCAAGTTGTTTCCTTGCGATGGATTTGAATATTATCTTAAACGCATAAAAAAACTTGCAAAAAACTCGAATATTAAATTTATGGGGGAGTTTCACAATAGGGACATAGCTAAAGTATTTTCTGAAATCGATATATTAGTTGTTCCATCTATCTGGAATGAGAATTCACCATTAGTGATTCAGGAGGCTTTTTTGTATAGAATACCGGTTATTGCTTCTAGGGCCGGCGGGATACCTGAATTAGTCAACGATGGCGTGAATGGCCTTTTATTTAGTGCCGGCGATATTCGCGATTTAAAAGAAAAATTAGAATACATCATAGGTGACTATAAAATTATCAATAGATTTAAAGAAAATATGCCAGAGATTAAAAGCATAAAGAAAAATGCAGAAGAATTAGAAGAGATTTACAAGAATTTAATAAAGAAAGGTTTAGCGAATAATTGAAAGCGATATCCATAGTTATAGTTACTTCTAATTCAAGTAAATATATAGAAAGTTGCTTAGATTCTATTTTGTCGCAGGATTTTAAGGATTATGAAATAATAGTGGCAGACAATGGCTCAAAAGATAATACCATAGCTATTATTAAAAACAGATATTCAAGTATTATCTTAATCGAGAATTTAGAAAATTTTGGGCCTTGCAAGGCTCGTAATCAAGGAATAGCTGTTGCAAATGGTAAGTTTATATTATGCCTTGACCACGATGTGAAACTATTAGACAATTTTTTAATAAATATTTATAAGGCAATAGAAACTAGAGATAATATCGGCGCAGTAGGGCCTAAAATTTTGATGCCGGATGGTAAAATCATATATAGCGCCGGTATCTATTCTTCTTACCTATGGAGATTTCATGATATAGGAGATACAAAGATAGATGCGCCGGAGTTTTGGCATAAAAAGTATGTTTCCGGAGTATCAGCCGCGGCTGTTATCTATAGAAAAGAAGCATTGGAGACAATAAAGCAGGATGGAGGATATTTTGACGAGGATTTTTTTTATCTTTTTGAAGATGTTGATATAAATTTGAGGCTGCAGAAAAAGGGTTGGAAAATATTATATATGCCAGATGCAGCGTGCCTGCATGTCAGCGGCAGATCGCGCAAAAAGGATAAATTTTCTCAATGTCTATCAATGCGCAATAGATATTTAGTCATAATAAAAAATGAATCTTTATCTAAGTTGCCAAGGTTATTCATTGTTTTCTTTATTTATGATTTATGGCGGAATATGTTTATGTTTGTTACGAATGCCAAGTATTTCTTAAGGGCATGTTATGAGGCAGCGGAGCTTTCTAAAAAAATGTTTAAAAAACGGTTTATGTGATATTCTTTTTTATGATCGCAATACCATAGGAAATGAAAAACATTTCGTATTATAATAGTTTTTTTGTTATTTTCTCTTTATTACAAACTTGGGCTAATCTTAAGATTTATTCTGGGCTGTGGCATGTTGTATATTTATGGATAGGTATAGCTTCTGTTCTATTTGTTTTATTCTATAATGGCCGCAATAATAAAATAATGGAGACAGGGATAGCGCTTTTTATAATACATTCATTCAAGGTATTCGACAGAGATATGGTTTTATGGGATTTTATCTGGGTGCATGTATTGGTATTTTCAATATTATTATATCTTTTAATCGGAATATATAACAAAACTATTCAGCCTCCCAGGAAAGATTTATTTAATTTATCTCTTTTGTTATTCGCTGGCTTGGGTTTAATTTCAACCCTTTGTTCGATATGTATTTATGCTGCATTGCAGCAATATCTTGTGCTTTTAGATTTTCTGATAGGCACATTTATAATAGCCAATTATTTTAAAAAAGAAAGCCAGTTCAGATTCCTGGTTAATATCTTTTTTTTGATAGCCATAACTTTAATAGGATTAGCTGCTCTTAAATTTATGCAGATATTCTCCAATCTTATATATCGGATAAGGATAGATCAGATACACCCGAATTCTATAGCAGGTTATTTTAATGCTGTTATATTGCTTGTTATGCCTTTTTGTCTGACAGTTAAAAAAATAATAATGAAAATTTTATATAGTTTATTTATTATTATTTTACTTGTTTTTTCTTTGATAACTTTTTCAAAGTTAGGCCTTTTTAGCCTTATGTTTTGCCTTATATTATTTCTGATTATTATGCGTAGAAAAAGGCGCCAGTCTGCACTTGAGATCAGATTTGTGGCAGCAATAATTTTATTATCATTTGCTGTTTTCATTATTCCGCAGATAAATCTCGTCCTGGCAATGAAGCTTTTAAATGCAGGAGCCAATAATGCAAATTTTTATAACTGCCTCGTGACATTAAAGGCAATTAAGAATAACATGTTTTTAGGCGTAGGGTTTAATAATAATTATTTTCTTGCAAACTATGGAGATATACCTTTTTTAAACTCAAAAGGTTATGATTTGAGACTGGAACAAACACAGGCATTGCTGAATGCTTCCCCGCATAGTTTATTTTTGGGCATTAGGTACTACTTAGGTATATGCGGTTTAATAAGTTTTTTTATTATTATTTTTATTGCAATAAAAAATGCCTGGAGCGTTATTAATCAACAGGGAGATTCTTATCAGTTAAGGATAACTTTAGGGTGTTTTTTGGCCATGGTTTCAATGCTGATACATGGAATAATGGCAATGACTTTTCATTTTACAGTCTGGCCTGTTGTATTCTGGGTTATGATAGGCATAATCATGGCAGTAAGAAATTCCAAGATAGAAGATAAGCCATTGGCCATTAATAACTTTGCGCTTAAAGTACTCATTTTATTCATATTATTGCTTGGAATCTCTATAGTTATTTTTCCTATTTTATCAGAAAATTATTATAAAGCAGGTATTCAATATGCTAAAAACGGAAAACTTGAATTAGCCATAAAAACGGCAAGAAAGGCTATAGCGTTAAATCCTATTAATCCAGAATATTTTTTATTCCTTAGAGACATTTACATTAGAAATAATATGAAAGACGATGCCATAGGGATTAGCAAGAAGCTAATAAAATTAAAAAAATACTATGCGCCATACTATGTTAAATTAGGAGAATTATATAGCGAGTCAGGTTTGCATAACATGGCGATAGAAGAGCTTAAAAAAGCAGTGAAATTTGATAAATTAGGCGCTCAGGAGGGTGAACATTATTCTAAGCTTATTGCACTATATATTCAATTGGACATGATTAAAGAAGCAAGCGATTTATATAAAGATGCAGTAAAGTTAATACCTTCTTTTAAACGCTCAGAATTTGTTAAGTATTTAACAATCTAAAATGTTATGAAAATAGCGCTTTATTATCCTTATATCCACCTGAGAAGCGGTGTTGAGCGCACGATACTTGAAGTCTTGAAGCGCTCCAGACATGACTGGCATGTGTTTACTAATCTTTATGAAAAAGATACTACCTACCCTGAATTTAAAAATTTTGAATCCAGAATAACAGAATTAAAAAAAATATCTGTAGATAGAAGTTATTTTAATACCTTAAGGTCAGCATGGGTTATTTTTAATCAGAAACTTCCTCTTGAAGGGTTTGATGTTTTATGCGTGCATAACGAAGGCCTGGGAAGCCTGATAAATTTCAAAAATAAGGATATAGCTAAAATTTGCGTCTGTTACACGCCATTGAAGGTTATATATGATGCTGTTTTGAGGAGAGACTATATTTCTAAAAATTTGCATAAGACCCCATTTTATTTTCTGTTTTATTTTTTATTTAAGGCGATAGATAAAAAGGCGTTTGAATTATATGACTTGTGTTTTTGTATCAGCAAGGAAGTCAGGGGCAGGATTCTGAAAAATAACCTTCTGCCTGATTATAAGTTAAAGGTTTTGAACCTTGGCGTTGACACAATGTATTTTTCAGGAAACGCTGGATATGGGAATTATTTCTTCCACCCAACCCGCATAAAATGGTGGAAGAATATAGAGTTATCTATAAATGCGTTTAATCTGATGCAAAAGAAACATGAAGAACTGCAAGATTTCAAGCTTGTCATAGCAGGGGAGTTATATCCTACGAATGCGCAGTATTATGATAAATTAAAAAATATGGTAGGGACAGAACAATGTTCTGTCCCTACAAATAAGAATATAGTCATTAAAATTAATCCCTCAGAACAGGAAATCATGAGTCTTTATAGAGATTGCAGGGCAGTTTTATCTACCACATTAAATGAAGACTTTGGACTTACTGTGCTGGAGGGGCTTTCTTTTTCTAAGCCTGTCATTGCTATTAATAACGGCGGGCCAAAGGAGATTATAAAAAATGGTATAACAGGATTTTTAAGTTCACCTGATGTAAGAGAATATGCATCTTATATGTGTAAGATAGCTATGGATAGTGAACTGGCAATGCAGATGGGGAGGGTGGGTAGGGAGGATGTGGCAAGGTACGACTGGAAGAATTTTATAAGTTATATGGATGATTTTTTAGAAAATCTGCCTAATAAGGCTAGAAAAGGCATGGTCAAAAATCTAAGACTGTAAATAACAGATGATATTTTTGAGGGGAATTTGATTGCATAGAAACGGCTGAACTCTTCTTCCGGTATAAATACAATAAATTTTATAAAATCACACAGATGGTCGTATAATAAAATACGTAAAAAGATATAGGCGTATTTTCTAAAAGAAGCAGATTCTATAAGCCTCATAACGCCTTTATTCTTGACCCTATTTATAAATAATTTTAATAAAGATGCCCTTAATATGCATGGATAAAACATCCCTAGTTCTTTTTCAGATACAGGATATCCGAATATTGTTTTAACAGAAACCAGGGAGTAGTAGATAATAGAATTCAGCCTGTTTAATCTGGTGTATTTTGATATATACGCCCAGTCTATTTTTTTATCATATTTTTCCATTATCTTATAAATATCGTATATGGGTTTTAATGAGAAAGGCGTGTTAAATCTTCTTAAATGAAGTGCAAGCGAAAATATTGTATCTTCCGGAGAAAGGATGTTTAAAAAGGTATTATTATGCTCAATTTTTTGCACCCTGTGCCAGAGCTCAGGTAAGACAATTTTATTAGGTCTTGGAACCGCAAGATCCCAATGCAGTTCTACCATAAATACTTTAAAAAAAGGCAAATGATGGTAACAATCAGTATAGTATTCTTCTGAAAAATTTCCAAGAACCACTTTATAGCCAAGGCTCTGCATGAGCTGTTTAGCTTTTTCTAGGTCATTTTTATTTATTAAAATATCTATATCAGCCATAGGCCTGCTTAAGTCGCTTTGGAAAACATCAAATAATAAAGCCATACCTTTTATGGGGGCCATCGGCATGCTGACTGTTTTAAAAGCGTTGCTAATATCAATAAATTCTTTCTGCTTCAGCATATTATCTTTAACTGTCACCATATAGCTATTTTTTAGATAAGCAAATGCAGGATGATGAATTAATTCTTTATATCTATCTGATGTTTTTATAGCTAAATAGGTAAGATTTGTAAGGCCGTGGTATAAAGATTCTTTAAGGATTATCTCTAACTCAGCGTTATTTAGACTTGGAAGAGGGGAATTTTTATTCAATAAAAAAGTGTATTTGAATAATACATTATGCATGATTATATAATAAGCTTATTATAGATAGATTTGAAAATCAAGAAAAATATGAGGCATTATTGTTGACTTCTTTGTAATGTATAGTATAAAATAGCTATTATGATAATGATTTCTAATAAAAATAATAAGGATAGGTTAAGTTACGAGATTGGCAGCGTATGCTTATCTTTTAACGTAAAGCACCCGGGCATTAAAAAAACCATAGAATCGCATTATAAGGATTACGCATCTTATAGAAAGCCGGATATTTACATAGGCATAGAACACAAAGACAAATTAGCGAAACCAGGATTCGAGTCTCTGATTTTTCAAACCAAAGCCTGGAAATTAGGGGCAGAAAATGATAGATTTATTTTTATCTTCCATATAAGAAAAATTCTTGTGTTGCGTGGCTTAATAAATCGCTGGATAATATAAAATTTTATACAGAAGATTATTCAGGATGGTTCTTTTTATCTTCTTTCGCTGAAATTTTATACAGTTTAATATTGCCTCAAAAAAAGGCCTTAATGCTCCATGGCTGCGGGGTTTTGAATAGCAGGAAAGGATATCTTTTCCTAGCTAAATCCGGAGGCGGCAAATCTACTATTGCAGGATTAGCTCTTAAAAAAAGTTTTAGAGCGCTAAACGATGATAGGATTATTATTAGGAAAGAAAAAAAATCTTGCATGGAGAGTAATTGATGGGGATGCGATAGTTATATCACTGGATGATCAACCTGATAAAGGAGGAGAAAAAATAAAGGTCTTTAATGAAACAGCCACAAATATATGGGAATTAATAAATGGAAAAAACTCAATATCAAGTATGGTTAAAAAGATTACTTGTGAATATGATATAGAGTCTAACCATGCAGAAGCTAGCGTAAATGCTTTCTTGAAAAGTTTGCTGCAAAAAAAACTAATAGAGTTTACGGGGAAAGGGTGATGTATGAAAAAAAAGAAGTGGGTTGATCCAGAAATTAAGGATATAGAAATAAAGGATCAGGAGTGGAAAGGAAAAACCGGCTGCGCTGATGCCGTTAACAGAATGAATCCTAGCACTTGCTGTTTCTGAAAAAGAGGGCGGCTATAATAGAGTCAATAACTACCTATCAAGATTTACTTAGAGAATCTGCCAAGAGTTTGATTCCTATAAGAGGTTTTTTCGAACTTACCTATAGATGTAATCTTAAATGTATTCATTGTTATGTTGCAAAGAATACAAAAAGGGAGTTAAATACAAAAGAGGTTTTTGCTATTCTTGGTCAGCTAAAAAAAGTAGGCTGCCTGTATTTAACTTTTTCTGGCGGAGAAATATTTACAAGAAAAGATTTCTTTAAAATCGCCGGTTATGCTCG
>Ga0210019_1003604_pt1 | contig 14100 bp, 13 predicted proteins | sample CryGeyCG2114_020_2_FD_183969 | JGI IMG/M metagenome (GOLD analysis project Ga0210019, IMG submission 183969) | Groundwater microbial communities from aquifer - Crystal Geyser CG11_big_fil_rev_8/21/14_0.20 (SPAdes) (version 2) | ecosystem: Environmental > Aquatic > Deep subsurface > Groundwater ...
AACTTATTAATTCGTCAGCCTCCAAAGCTCGTACTTGTATGTTGCAAGCAAAAAGAGCAGATGAAAAACGCATAGTCATGTCATGTAACTTTTTCATACTCGCCAGCTTTTCATTGGGTTTTGTCGGGTTACAAGATACTGTAAAAACGGCATAATGCTTTGTTGCTGTAAAGTTACTTTCATTTATCATATCGGTTAAGTTTTCAATGTACTGTGCAATCAAAGGCTCGCGTTTAGTATTTGATTTTGCATAGAGCGAAAAGAAATGTTTTGAGTAGTCTTGTGTTTTAGCCTGTTCTTTTTTCACAATAAACTGCACTTGATCTGGTAAAACATGAAGCATTTGTTTTAACTTTAAAAAGAAGTGTTCTCGATCTTGATCATTTAAAAGTGATATATCAAAAGGCTCAACTTCTAAGAGTTGAATAATGCTGTTTTTTCGAATAATCAGGTTGTCTTGAATAGTAAAATCAACAAAGTATGGTTCTAGTTCTTTTTGTCTAAATGTTTTCTTGCCCTTTTTAAACATAATTGCTCTTGGAAAAATTTTATAAATGGGCTGATTATCAATTCTTTGAGTAATAAATCCTACAAAGGCTATCTCAAGTACAATGAGTGAGGCTAGATACATGTTCCAATCAAAAACATGAAATACATTATTGAGTAAAAAGTACAAACTGCCTGCAATAAACACCCCTCCAACTAAAAAGATGGTGCTGTCTGTAAAAAACAGACTTCTTAAAATGTGTTGACGAATATCGTCTTTATATATTCTTACGTTTTTCATTTTTGTTATATGAATACATTCGAATGATAGAATCAGCCGTTTCTTTTCCGTGTCGTTCGATAATTACACCTTTAATTCCAAGCGCACTATTTCTTTTTTGAGAAACATCTAAAAAGTTTCTAACCTTTTCAGGAGGGCTTGATTTTGTAACATAGGCATAGCTAATTGCTTTGCCTTGTTTTTGTGATTCTTGCATAGCGTTGTAATGATGAGGGTTTGGATTTTTCTTGCTAAAGGTTGAAAGATCAATAAAGCGATCTTCTTCCAGTTGAACCGTTTCAAGTTTATCCTCTGATACACCATCTTGAACGGCTTCCATTCGCGTTGGATAGTACGAGGTAAGACCTGTTTGTTTGTCTTCATGTTTGTATGCTTCACCACTAATTGCAACTATCCCTTGTTTTGCATTTTCGGTTTGTATATTTAGTCCTTTTCCTTCAAGATCTCTTGAGAATCTTGTTTTTTGATTACTTGGTGTGACTTCACTTACTGTATGGCTTGAAGTTTCATTTGAATGTGTATTTTTGTTTGGTGATCCACCACCACCGTAAAATTCGTTTTCTTTAGAATTAGATCTAGTTTTCATTATTTGGTCTCGAACATAGCGTCCTGCAACTGTGCCTAAGCTTCCACCGATCAAACCTCTTTGAAAATCTTTGACTTGAGATTGTACTGGTCCAGTTACTGCTCTTGTAGCCATCGCAGATTGCATGTTGGTGGCAAATGATCCCCAAGTATCACCAAATATTCTTCCAACAAGCATGTTTACTCCACCTAAAAAGAATAAAAAGCCAGTGTAAAAAAAGAGCATACCGACAGTTGGCCCTTTCGAGCTTAAAATACTGCTAAAAATATCATTGGCAATTGCAAAACCAAGTACAAATGCTGGTTGCTGAATTAAAAAGGTAAACCACGTTTTAAAAAAGGTGTTTACTATTCCTTGCGTTCGTTCGGATAAGGCAAATGGAATAATGATTGGATACAAGACCCCTAAAAATAATAGTGAAGCAAACCGAATAACAAACTGAAATCCTATGTATACAAATCCTCCGAGTAAAAATAAAAATGTAAGGACAAATAAAAATGTTTGTACAATAAATTTGCCAAACGATTTAAGCACTCCGCCATTCATCGAAACATCGTAGCTTGGAATACCATATTGTTCTGATTCATTACCTGCCTGAATTTTTTCTTCTGATGAATCAAGATAATCATTTAAAAACCCAGTAAATTGTTGAGTTGTTGTGATTTTATCTACCAATAAGTTATTAAACTGAATACTGTACGATAAGATTGATGGGACGGTTAAAAACAAAACTACGGTAATAAGAAAACGAATTCCAAATGATTTTAGCTCTTGGAGGTTATCTGATCCAATTTTTGAAACGGCTATTACTGCAATTGATATAGCAATAATAGGTATGGCAAGTTGATTAAAAATATCTCGGTATTTTGTAACTCCAGGAATTTCTGTGTTGTCTTTTAGTTTTATAGTTTCTCCAAATGGGTTTGGAGTGTAAAAAATGAATCCTCCCATAAATGAGTCAAATCCAGCGATAAAATCTTGAAGTAAAGTAATGATTGATGAAGGCTTGTCTTCAACCGTAAAGTTGTTTAACCATTGTACTTGTGGTGGAGGAGTTGGTGTTGGTGCGGGCTCTTGTGCAAAAGCGGGAGAAATATTAGCGAATGTGAGAATGCACAAAAAGATAATTAGTTTTAATGCTTTCATGCATATCAATGTTATACGGTTCCACCAACAAATTGCTTAATGATTCCAGCTAATGTTGCTGCACCAAATACAAGTAAACCACCGATTAGAATATTAATTATCCAACCTCTAAGTCTTGATTTACGCTCAGTATCATCTCCGCTCATAACTAAAAAGATACCAAGTGTTGCAATGGCGATAGCCATAACAGGAAGAGAATACCATTGAAGGGTCTTAACTATACCCCATAGAAGACTATCTAAATTCGTGAATTGAATTGGTTGTGCAGAATCGTACCCCGGTATTTGGTTATCCATAACACTTTTTTTCTTTGGGGGCAGAACTTATAACGTTACTATAAGATTAAACAAACGAATTATAATAAGGCAAATAGTATTTGTCAACAATAATTTGTTGATTTGATGGGGAAAAATGCAAATCACCAGATTAACTTGTGATAAAGATTGATTTTATGGCTATAATAGAGCGAGGAATAAATTGATAATTAGGATAGAATAGTAATATGGCATTTAATGAAGACACAAGAGTAAAAATTCCAGCGATACTGCATCTAGGCAGACTTGGATATAAATATATTTCTTTGAAAGATAGTCTTTGGGATGAAAATACAAATATTTTCTCTGATATTTTTAGAGAAAGTATTACGAAGATTAATCCAGATATTGAAAATCTTGATGTAGAAAAGGAATATAGCAAAATAGCTTTAGCACTTGATAACGAGGACTTAGGTCAAGAATTTTACAAGGTGTTAACTTCCTCAACAGATTTAAGGTTAATAGATTTTAAAAACTTCGAGAACAATTCATTTCATGTTTGCACTGAACTAACATATAAAAATGGTGATGACGAATTTAGACCTGACATAACCATACTTATAAATGGTATGCCTTTAGCATTTATTGAAGTTAAGAAACCAAATAACAAAGAAGGCATATTGGCTGAACGATCAAGAATCAACTCTAGGTTTAAAAACAAAAAATTCCGAAAGTTTATTAATATTACTCAATTGTTAGTGTTTACTAATAACATGGAGTATGACGTTGATTCTATAGATCCTATTCAGGGAGCATTTTACGCTTCTGCTTCATATAAAAACTTAAACTTTAATTGTTTTCGAGAAGAGGAAAGTTTTGATCAATTTGCAAAGTTAAAATCAGAGAATGATCAGCAAGAAAATATTGTTCTGGCAGACAACAATCTTAATTCGATAAAACATTCACCAGAATTTTTAACTAATAAAAACCCAGAAACTCCAACAAACAGAATACTCTCCTCTCTTTTTAGTAAAAATAGAATAAACATGATTCTAAAGTATGGAATTGCATATGTGAAAACTCTACAGGGAATCGAAAAGCATATTATGCGATACCCACAGTTTTTTGCTACAAAAGCTATTGAAGACACGTTAGAAAAAGGAATCGACCATGGAATTATTTGGCATACTCAAGGAAGTGGAAAAACGGCTCTAGCCTATTACAATGTGCCTTATTTAACTGACTACTACAGAAAAAACGGTATTGTTCCAAGATTTTATTTTATTGTTGATCGAATTGATCTTCTTCAGCAAGCAAAAAGAGAGTTTTCTAGTCGAGGACTTATTGTCCATACTGTAAGTTCCAAAGAAGAATTACTAAAAGATTTTCGAATAGGAAAAGCTGTAAGCAATTTATCGGGAGCTCAAGAAATTACGGTAGTAAATATTCATAAGTTCAAGGATGAATCAGATGTTCTAAAACAGAAAGACTACGATATTAATATTCAAAGAGTGTATTTTTTGGATGAAGTTCATAGGAGTTACGATCCCAAGGGTAGTTTCCTTGCAAATTTAATCAGCTCAGATAGAGATGCTGTAGTTATTGGCCTGACAGGAACACCTTTAATAGGGAAAGATCGTAGTTCAAAAGTAATATTTGGCGATTATATTCATAAATATTATTACAATGCATCGATTGCAGATGGTTATACCCTTAGACTTCTTCGTGAAGGAATAGAAACCAATTACCAAATTCAATTACAAAAGGTTTTACAAGAAGTAGAAATTTTAAAAGGTACTGTTGATAGAAGAATTATTTATTCCCACAAAAAATTTGTTGAACCAATGCTTGATTATATTGTTAAGGATTTTATTAATAGCAGAATTAGATTAGGAGATGACTCTATTGGAGGTATGGTTGTTTGTGACAGTTCAGAACAAGCAAGAACCATGTCTGAACTATTTGCTAAAAAATATTCAAATAAACTTAAGTCATATTTCGAGTCAACTGGCAATTATGCATACAACAGCGAAAGTTCGGCTTTTGTTATGGGAGAAGGAGACCAAGAGCTTAGCGGTAGTCTAATTTTACATGATTCCGGAAACAAAGATGATCGAAAACAAGCAACAGAAGATTTTAAAGACGGCAAAATTGACTTGCTATTTGTCTATAACATGCTACTTACTGGCTTTGATGCAAAAAGATTAAAAAAGCTTTATATAGGCAGGGTCATCAAAAACCACAACCTACTTCAAACATTAACAAGGGTAAATCGTCCTTACGAGAATTTTAAATATGGCTATGTTGTAGATTTTGCAGATATCAGAAAAGAGTTTGATAAAACTAACAAGGCATATTTTGAAGAATTACAAAATGAGCTAGGAGATGAGTTCGATAAATATTCTAACCTATTCAAATCTCAAGAAGAAATTGAAAGTGAAATTGAAGAAATAAAGGATAGACTTTTTAAGTTCAATCTAACAAATTCAGAACTTTTTTCTCAGCAAATTAATCAAATTGAAGATCGTAGTAAAGTACTTGAGATTAAAAAAGCCTTAGAAAATGCAAGGAATTTATATAACATTATTCGTTTACAAGGTGATTACGCACTTTTGGATAAGTTAGATTTTAAAAAATTAACAGAACTTTTAAATGAAACTTCTAGACATCTTGATCTATTAAACTTAAAAGAAAATATCCGTAACAACGCGGATAATACAAACCTACTTAACGCAGCACTTGAGGACGTAATATTTGCATTTAGAAAAGTTTCTGAGGCAGAATTAGTTATTGCCGATCAACTTAAAGATATTTTAAGAAAAACGAGAGAGTCTCTAAATCTTAATATTGATAAAAAAGATCCCGATTTTATCTCTCTGTATGAAGAACTCAAACGACTTTTCAATAAGAAGAATCTAGATGAAATTACCCAAGATGAAATGAAAGAAAATATTGTTTCACTACAACAGATCTACGACAAAATTACTGAATTAAACCGTAAAAACAACCTTTTAAAGGCAAAATATAATAATGATGAAAAATATGCTCGTGTTCATAAACGAATTATTGAACGTGGGTCAATTTCTAAAAGAGAAAGTGAACTATATACCATATTAATGGGAATCAAAGAACAAGCGGATGATAAGGTATTAAGAAATACTAATATATTAACCAATGATGGGTTTTTTGAGCAATTGATGACTCAGACAGTTGTTAACAATTTTGAAAAATCAGGAGTAAATTTGGACTCAGATTCTGCTGTTTATGTGAATCAATGTGTCTCAAAAGAATATCTTAATGAATTTAAAGGAAATCAATTATGGTAAATCAAGATTTTACAACAAAAACTAAAGATCTTATCGATGATCTAAAAGGGGTGTGTTCTCGATATGGACTAGGAAATGACGGTAATGAATTTAAAATCATTACGCAAGTTTTTTTATACAAATTTATGAATGATAAGTTTGTATACGAAACTAAAAAAATAGATCCTAAGCTTAAAAACTCAGAAAACTGGGAAGAAGCTATAGGAAAATTTTCAGACGAAGAATACAAAATGTTACTTCTTAAGATGAGCCCATCTAGTGCTAAGTTAAAAAAAGAGCATTTTCTTTCTTATCTTCACAATCGGCAAAATCAAGAAGAATTTGCGAAATTTTTCGATGATACTTTACGAGATATTTCTATATTTAACAATCAAGTATTTTCTGTCAAAACAGAGACTGGGGCAAAGATAACGCTTTTTGATGAACTTACACAATATATCTCAGATTCATCTAAGAGAGATGATTTTGCAAAGGCTATTATTAACCAGCTCGTAAATTTTAGTTTTGAAAAAGTATTTGATCAGAAATTTGATTTTTTCTCAACAATATTTGAGTACTTAATTAAAGACTACAACAAAGATGGTGGTGGTAAATACGCTGAATACTATACGCCACATGCTGTTGCAAAAATTATGTCTGCGATTTTGGTGCAAGATAAGGTTAGTAATGTAACCTGTTATGATCCTTCTGCAGGTTCTGGAACACTTCTTATGACCCTTGCCCATTCTATTGGTGAGGAAAACTGTACTATTTACTCTCAGGATATTTCACAAAAATCATCTAGTATGTTGAGGTTAAACTTAATACTTAATAATCTGGTTCATTCAATTCCAAACATAATTCAAGGAGACACACTTCTTTCTCCTTACCATAAGCAAGGCAATAAGCTTAAAAAGTTTGACTATATTGTCTCAAATCCGCCTTTTAAACTAGATTTTGGTGATGTGCGAGAAGATTTAGATACAAAGGAAAATAACAACAGATTTTTTGCAGGGATTCCTAAAATTCCAAATAAGAAAAAAGAAAGCATGGCGATCTACCTGCTTTTTATTCAACATATTATGTTTAGTCTCTCAGATACTGGTCGCGCTGCAGTTGTCGTTCCGACAGGATTTCTAACAGCAAAAAATGGAATTGAAAAGATAATTCGTAAGTCGTTGGTCGATAAAAAATGGCTTAAAGGAGTGGTGTCAATGCCTTCCAATATTTTTGCTACTACAAATACCAATGTGTCGGTATTGTTTATAGATAAAACCAATCAAAGAGGAGTTGCGTTAGTAGATGCTTCTAAGTTGGGATCAATAGTTAAAGATGGTAAAAATCAAAAAACTGTATTGAATACTGAAGAAGAGCAACAAATTATCGATGCATTTAACAGTGATAGATCGATAGATGATTTTTCAGTTATCGTTAATTTTGATCAAATTAAAGTAAAAAACTACAGCTTTAGCGCGGGTCAATATTTTGAAATTAAGATTGAACACGAGCAGATTACGAATGAGGAATTTAAGGAAAGACTAAATTTATATAAAGATAGTCTGTTGAATCTGACAAAGCAATCTAAAAAGATCGAATCGGATATCTTTGAAAATTTAGACAAAATAACTTATGAATAATTTTTTTAAGGGAACTATTACTGACATATCCGATGTTAATCCTGTCCAACCATTACCAAGAGGAGTCATTGTCAAAAAAATTCCAATGGAATATGTTCAAACATTTAATAGAAAAATTATTGGATATGATAAATCTGAATATAAATCTGGTCCAAAATTTAAAAATGGTGATACCCTCTTAGCAAAGATTACTCCTTGTCTTGAGAATGGGAAAACGGCATTTGTGGATATTCTCGATGATACTGAAGTTGCTTTTGGTTCTTCCGAGTTTATAGTTCTACGACCAAAGAAGTCTTCTGACGAGAAATTTTTATACTACTTTGCGATAAGCCCATTATTTAGAAAAAGAGCAATATCTTCAATGGAGGGTACATCTGGACGAAAGAGAGTAAATGAAATTACTCTAAAAAATTATGACTTTACACTTCCAATTATTGAGGAAAGGAAAAAAATCGGAGATTCCCTGTCACTAATAGATGAAAAAATTGAAATCAATAATAAAATTAATGCTAATCTGGAACAATTGGCACAGACAATCTACCACTATTGGTTTATTCAATTTGAGTTTCCAGATAAAAACGGCAAACCATATAAATCAAGTGGTGGGAAGATGGTTTGGAATGAAGCGTTGAAAAGAAAAATCCCAGAAGGTTGGAAAGCTTTAAGCTTGACGAGTCTTATTGCCGAGTCAAAGAACGGCGATTGGGGTAGCGAATCGATAAGTGAGGGAAGTACAAGATGTTTTTGTATCAGAGGTGCCGATATCAATGGTCTAAATGGAATCGAGAATTTTAGTCCACCAGTTCGTTATATAGATAAATCACACAGGAATAGACAACTTAAAGCAGACGATCTAATTATTGAAATTTCAGGTGGAAGTCCTGCTCAATCAACTGGAAGAATGGCACACATAAGCCACGATGTATTAGCTAGACTCAATAATACAGTTGTTTGTTCGAATTTTTGTAAGGCTATTTCTTTGAAACAGACAAAGTTATCCTATATTGTCAGTCGATATTGGGCTCGACTATACGATTCCAATATCTTCTTCAATCATGAGGGAAAGACGAGCGGAATAAAAAATCTTTTATTTGATCAATTATCTAAAGATGTAAAGATAGCCCTTCCAAAAGATGAAAATTTGATTGATGAATATTATGAATTTGAAGAAAACATAGATAAACAAAAACAAAACAATCTTGTGCAAAATGAAGAACTTGCAAAACTCCGTGACTGGCTTTTGCCAATGCTTATGAATGGGCAGTTAAAAGTTGGGGAGGAGAAATAAAATGATAAATACAATAACTTTTTTAAAAAACTATCATCATTTCGCTTTCCGAGTTCGGCTAGACACAGCAAAAATTTATTTATCAAATTTACAACAAAGTCCCGATCTTCAAATAAAAAAGATTATGATGCTTAGAATTACCGAGGAGCTAATGAATTCTACTGAGGATCTCATAATGTGGCTTTCTGCATTTAGGGATAGAAATAATTATGAGTCTGTAGCCAAAAACCCAAAGGATGTTTGGGAGTACTTGTTACTGTGTTGGGCAAGTCACGATTTTGTAAATAAAAACTTGGCCGATTTTGCAAAGGTATCTACAGTTGATGAGTTTGTTGAAAAGCTGAATATTTCTCTTAGTGTATTCTCAGAATTTGCTAAATTCGACGAAAATGAAATTCGCAAATTGCTTGAGAAGTTATTAGAGACCATTAATGGTGCTTACACAAATAGAACAGTGTCTGACGGTGTACTACTTCGTTTTCAAAATAAGGTTAAGCACGGAATGATGATTTTAGATGAAGGCGATAAACTTTATATAAGGGATTTTGCATCAGGTATTAACAGAAATCTTGAATTACCGATTGATTTGAAGAAAGCTGAGCGAATGGTTGGTACAATCGAGTCTAACTGTTATGCAGTGAAGAATATTATCACATTGTTCTTATTTCATTACGCAAAGATATTAAATGAAAGTAAGTTTCCATTATCTGAGGCAGAAATCAAGTTTTGGAAAGAATCGCTTTCCAAGTAATAAACGCTAGATTTTATGAATAAATTCAAAGATTCTGCGATTCAAGTTTTAAAACAATCTGGTAAACCTTTACATTATAAGGAGATTACTCGTTTGGCCTTAGAAGAAGGTATCTTAGAAACCGATGGTGCTACCCCAGAAGCTAGCATGAATGCTCAGCTTGTTATGGATATCAAAAACAAGGGAGAAAGTTCTGATTTTATAAAAGCTGCTCCTGCAATATTTTCTTTAAATCCAAACAAAAAAACTAAACCAAATATTAAAGCTATTGAAAAAGACCGAGAAGAAGAAGAAAAAATTCAGGTAGAAAGCGGTTTTACAGGTAAGGGTGGAGAGCATTTAGTTTGCTCCGAATTATTATTTAGAGGTTTTAACGCAAGCATTATGAGTGTAGATGTTGGACTGGATATTGTTGCTACCAAAGATTCAAAAATGTATGGAATTCAGGTTAAAACCTCAAATTTAAACTCTTTTAAAACATATGTGTTTGATATTAGAAAAGCATCTTTTGAAAGACACGATTCTGGGAATATCTATTATATTTTTGTTCTTCATGGAGTAAGTAATAATAATTTTTTGATATTACCATTTCATGAAATTGATCGCCTAATTGCAGAAAAAGTAATTTTAGAAGTTGGGCATGGTAAAAGATATAGAGTTAATATTAAATTTAGAAACGATACAGTATTTCTTGGAACTTTAGAAAATAGTATGAGTTATTACCTAAATAACTGGAAGCTAATTAAATAACTTATTATGAAAAAAACAAATATTCAAAAGGTTCTTATAACAGGTATGTCATTCTCTGGTAAATCTTATGTATCTGATTTTATGAAAAAGAAAGGTGTGAATGTTGTTGATGCAGATAATATTAAAGGTTTAGGTCAATGGTTTGACAAGGATGGGAACAAGGTACTGTTTTTAAATAATGCAAATAAGGAGTGGTTGGATAATCATGATTTTTTATGGGACAAAGATTTTTTAAGCTCATGGATTGATAATCAGGAATTTGATATTTATCTTTTTGGTCTCTCTGGTAATGTTCTAGATGTCTGTGATTTATTTGATAAAACATATTATCTGGATATAAGTCCAGCAGTTTTAAAAAAGCGATTTATTGAGAATAAAAGATCCAATCCGATGGGGAAAACGGATGCTCAGAAACAAGTTATTTTAAAAAGACTTATGAATTTTGCTAAAAGGGCTAAGGTAAAAGGATTAGTTTTTATTAATGCAAACAAATCTCCCGAAGAAATTTGTACTGTAATAACAGGTTGATATTAGTTAGAACAAACTTATTAAATAAACATGAATCAAGAAGACCTAACTCATAAACTAGAATATATTTATAAAGGCTGTAAGGAGTTGTTGAACCTAGTCATGAAAAAGGATTATGTATCTTCCGGAAATATAGCGATTTTTGCACAAAGTGAAGATGAATTTAATATTCTAAATGACCTTAAAAAACAAATAACCAAACTTTCTGAAAATCCAAATCAAAAATATTTTGAATTAATCGAGCCAATAACCTTTAAACATAATGATTACCCATCTGATACTTTTACTCATTTATATATTAGAAAATTTGATCCTACAGATTATGGTAAATATCTTGGAGATATAGACTTTGTTTGTAGTGATGAAGAATACAAAGTGTTAAGAGAACAAGTTCAAAACGGTTTATTTAATGGTGCAGAGATTTATGGCAGACCTGGTTGGGATAATATTCAAATTTCTTCTACAGATTATGGTGTTCTTCCTTACTTGGGTACTTTAGAAATGGCAATTAAAGCTAGGGTTAAGTTTGATGATGTAACCAATCTTTAATTTTTGAAACTTTCTCCCGCCTTTATTCCTCTTTTTATGCCAGTTAAGCTTCCAGGTATTGGGTTGTCTTTTATATATTTCTCAATGCTCTGAATAAATTCATTAACAAATTCAACAATAGGATCTGCAATTCCATCAAATTCACCACTTAAGACCCACGACAAATTAACATTTTTCCATCCTTGCTCAGAACAATCATATAGATTCTCATTTTTGGGATGCTCTACTATGTCCCTTCTCTCTAATACTCTAGTTAATTCAATCGGAATAGGTTTTTGTATATTAAGGGCATTACTCATAGATTTAAGTTTATTGAGCAAATTTTCACCACTAATGGGTGGCTCATATAGTTCACCCCTGTGTTTTTTAATTTGTTTCAATGAAAGAGAGTACTCCTCAACTAAATACTCAATACCAAGTTTTGTAAGAATTAAAAATTTTGTTGATGAAACTTCAAGCTTATTTGTTAAAGTAAAATCAATGAATCTATCGTTAGTTTTTGAATCAACTTTTATTTTTCGAATTGCTTCTAATAATTTAAGTGATTTTTTATATTCTTTTAGGCTTTCGTTTAGAAAGCCCCCAAATCTTCTAAAATGAATAAAAACGTATCGACCCCATTTTTTATCAATTGAAATTTGTACGAATTCAACTACGGCACCTGCTTGATGTGGTTTTGCTAAAAGTGGATCAGAAATATTTTTGAGTTTTTGACCTTTATGCTTTGTTTTTCGCTTCATATTTTTATTATAAATGATTTAAATAGTTATTAGTGTTTTCCCTTTTCTTCCTATCATGCTTCTTCATTTTATGGGGTTAAAATCATCTGTCAAAAGGTGGGTTTTTAGCTCGTTCCTCACTAAAAATCCTTTTTGACTCTGCATAGCTTCGCAAAAACTTTTGACAGAACACTTTCGTTTGATTTTCACCCCATGCCCCTTTTTTTGCATGATAGGAATAAAAATCTATCTGCGAATTATTAATTTATTCCCTTAAAGGAGGTGAAAGTTATGAAATTGTTAACAAAAGAATTGTTAAAGAGATTTGAAAGTGTTGGTAGTCAAGATGGAGTTAAAGATCCGATTGTTATTGCAAAGTTCTTTAATCCAACAGGAGCAGGTACTTGGCTTGCAACTGAGTACGATCCCAATTCAAAAGAATTCTTTGGATTTGTATCGATATTTGGTGATTACAATGATGAATGGGGATACTTTTCTCTTGATGAGCTAGAAAGCTACGTTGGTAGATTTGGCTTAGGAATTGAAAGAGATCTGCATTTTACTGAGCAAAGAATGAGCAATGTAATGCCAAGTGCGATACTTGAGTAAGTTAAACTAATCCGTGGGTAGTGCAAGCTACCTGCGGATTGTTAATAGCATTACTTGATGAAGAAGTATAATTAATAGTTAAAGGATATATAAAATTATGATAAACCCATTAATAACAGAACCATTTGAAAGTGAGATCTTGGAGCTAATCGAAACGCGCAATGATTACACAACTAGTGACTTGCAAGGCATTGTTACCGTTTTGGTGAACAAGATCATGGAGCGAGGGCACGAGATACTGAAAGAGTCAGAGTAGGTTAGATTAATCCGTGGGTAGTTGCCAACAGCTACCTGCGGATTTTTTTTATTCGTCAATCTCCACCTCGCTCCACACATCCCCAGTTGCACCTAGTTGTTTAATTTGTTCTTTGGTTGTTGTTTGAAATGTTAGGTATTCTATTTGTTCGTCTCTACAGACTAGTTTTACTTTTTTAGTAACATATTCTTCAATTTCGTTGTTTGGGCAGATGAATAGGATTATTGGTGATTGTTCTTGCTTAACCCAGTCTCCTTTTGTAAAGAAAGTTACATATTGGTTTATACGGTTAAGAATGAAAAAGCGAGGTTTTTCTGGAAATATCTCAGTTACTAGGTATTGTTTCGTCTTCCCCTTGCGGAAGACGAAGAAAGGAAAAATTTCCTTAATAATCCCGTCCAGTGAGTATTCTGATCTTGTGTAAAAGGTAAATCCTTCTTTTGTGCCATATTTTTTTAGTAAGTCGATATAAATATCTGCAATTAGAACACAGTTTTCAATAAATTTATCTGACCTTGTATCTTCTTGATATAGCTTTGCAATATATGACTTTTCTGCATAATCTTGAGTTTTAACAAACTGCATTCCGTTCTTTTTAAGATAGTAAATTGCAGGTAGATTATTTATTTTCGATTCTGTATCTAGTTTTTGTCCTATGTAGTTTTTATCTGTAAGATCTTTTAGCCATGCATTTATTCTGTTATGTCTTTTGTGGTTAAGTAATGTTTGTATCTGGGTTCTATTTTGGAATCTGAATTTATAGAGTAGGTAAAGTATAGTTTTTTGTTTATTTGTTATTGTAGGTAGATTCATTTTTTTATTTAATGATTCGTTCTTTAGTACGAATTTTTCTTTTCCTTATTCATAAGGAATAAAGAGTACAAAAAATATTTTGTTTTTCCTTTTGTATCAACTAATACTCAAATAATTTTGTG
>Ga0210019_1003606_pt1 | contig 14088 bp, 12 predicted proteins | sample CryGeyCG2114_020_2_FD_183969 | JGI IMG/M metagenome (GOLD analysis project Ga0210019, IMG submission 183969) | Groundwater microbial communities from aquifer - Crystal Geyser CG11_big_fil_rev_8/21/14_0.20 (SPAdes) (version 2) | ecosystem: Environmental > Aquatic > Deep subsurface > Groundwater ...
AAGAGTTTGTCAAAAAATATCAAGCAGATATAATATTAGTCATTGGTGTTATTTTAATTTCTTTGCTTTCTTTTGCAGCAGGCTTCATCGTTGCCAAACAACAAGAGAAAGAGCCACTTAAAATAGAATTTAGAATACAGAATTTAGAATCTAGAATTATATGAAAGTCGCCATAGTGGGAGCGGGAATTTCTGGTCTTTATTTAGCTTGGAAACTTTCGGAAAATGGTCACTCAGTAACGATTTTTGAAAAAAAAGAAAAAATTGGACACCACCCACCCTCCACCCCGAAAGCTTGTTCCGGGCTTTTTAGCGAAAGAATTTTAGAATTTATTCCCCAGAGTCAAAAATTAATCCAAAATAAGATAGAATATACTTTAATCCATTTTCCCAGAAGGACATTAAAAATTAGATTTTCCAAGCCATTCTTTGTAATAACCCATTTTGAATTAGATAATTTAGCAGCTAGTTTAGCTAAAGCGGCTGGAGCAAAAATTATTTTAAATTCCAACATAACGAGAAGTGTTCTCGCTACAATTCAAAATGAGTTTGAAAGAATAATTGGTTGTGATGGAGCAAATTCTATAGTTAGAAAAAATTTAGGATTACCAGACCCAAGTTATCGTTTAGCAATTCAAGGATTTATTCCTAAAAATGATTTCTCGAATTATGTAGAAACTTGGCCAACTAAAAATGGTTTTTATTGGAAGATTCCTCGAGGAAAAAAAATAGAATACGGAATAATCGAAAGTCCAAATCAAGCCAGAAAACTCTTTGATGAGTTTTTAGAAAAGAACAACCTTTCTTTAGAAAAAATAAACCCCGTAGAAGAATTTCGACAAGGTTTTCTGAAAGAAAACCTAAATTCGCGAAGCGAGTCGAAATTTCTCTACGGGGTAAATTCAGCTCTTATTCCTCAGGGTTTAATAATTCCAAAAAATTCATCAATTACCCTTTGTGGTGATGCTGCCGGCCTTACTAAGCCCTGGTCGGGTGGGGGAGTGGTTTGGTCGCTAATAGCGGCTAAGGAACTCTTGAAAAATTTTCCAGATTTTATAAAATATCAAAAAGAAATGAAAAAATTTTTTTTACCAAAAATTATTTTTTCAAAAATCATTACTAAAGTGGTCTATTTTTTAGGATTCAATTTCCCTTGGATTTTACCAAAAAATATAAAAATTGAAGGCGATTTTTTAATTTAATATGGAAAACATTCCTAAACATGTAGCAGTTATTCCTGATGGTAATCGGCGCTGGGCGAGAAAAAAAGGACTCAAAGCTTGGATAGGTCATCGAGTCGGAGTAAAAGCTTTTGAGAAAATTTTGGAAAAAAGTCGGGAATTAAAAATTCCTTATTTTACTTTTTGGGGAGGTTCCTGGGATAACTTAACTAAAAGGTCAAAAATTGAGATTAATTTTTTATTTAAAGTCTATACTGAGCAATTCAAAAGAGTAGCCGATGATAAAAGGATTCATCAAAACAAAGTTAAAATTAATGTTTTGGGTCGTTGGAAGGAAATTTTTCCCAAAGAAACTCAAGAAGCAATTGAAAAAGCCCTGGAGGTAACAAAAAACTATAACAACTTTTTTTTAACCTTCCTTTTGGCTTACGATGGAACAGATGAAATGCTTGACTGTATCCAGAGGATCGTGAACCTTTGTAAGAGAAAAACAACTAGCCCCGTTAGAGATTCATCTCTAAGCGGGGTAAAAATTAGCAAAAATTTAATTAAAGAAAATCTCTGGACAAAAGATTTGCCTCCGGTTGATTTAGTTATCAGGACGGGCTGCGAAGGCGATCCTCATAATTCCGCTGGCTTTATGATGTGGGACACTACTTACTCCCAACTTTATTTTACTAAAACCCTTTTTCCGGCTTTTGGACCGGAAGAATTTGAAAAAATTATTGAAGATTATTCAAAAAGAGAAAGGAGATTAGGTGCTTAACTATTTATATTTATTAAAATGGGATACAATAAAGAATATTATCAAGCCCACCGCGAAGAAATTATAGCAAAGCAACATAGATATTATTGGAGCGATCCCGAAAGATACAGAACCTATTGTAAGGAATACGCAAAGAAAAACAAAGAAAAAAGACAAAAATATGACCAAAAATACTATCTAACCCCTAATGGAGTCTGGACAAGTTTGAGCAAGGACAGAAGAGAAGAAAGAGAAATTTTAAAAGAAGATTTTATTAAATGGTATAATTCGCAAGATAAAAAATGTGCATATTGTGGAATTTCCGAAGAAGAAATTAAAGGGAAAAATTTCAAGTGTTGGCAGATACATAGATTACAAGTAGATAGAAAAAATAATAATGGAAAGTATAAAAATGGTAATTTAGTATTGGCTTGTCCTATTTGCAATTGGGTTAAAGGAGATTATTTCACTTACAAAGAGATGTTAAAAATTGGACAAGTCATCAAAAGGATAAGAAAACAAAGAAAAAGCCGTCCTACCTAATTGGATACAGGACGGCACAAAAGACTCATCGTCTTTTAGTTTCCTTCCCTTAAAATTATGACGATTTCATTAGCTTTTTATTACATCACCCCCATATCGGCAACCATATCGGACGGTCTAACTTAACATTGTGCGACATTGCACCGCACACATGTTGCACAATGTGTTTGTGCGACATTTAATACCGAGGCAAATTTTGAAGATTTGCCGAAGGTCGGGCAAAGATATTTTTTCCAAAATATCTTTTTCAAATGTTTCAATTCTGAAACATTTAACTGAATCGAAGATTCATTGAGCAGATGAGAGAAAACCGCTAGGGAACTAACGGTTTTTTATATTATTCACCGAGATGAATTGAAAATTCGTCGAAGGTAGAAATAAATCAGCAGATTCATTGATCCTTTAAGTTTTTTCCACTGTGGAATTGACGGTGGATGTCGCGGAGGCGTTTATTTGTTACGTGAGTATAGATTTGAGTGGTTAAAATGCTCCGGTGACCCAAAAATTCCTGAATGGTTCTTAAATCAACTCCTTGAGTTAATAAATCCGTAGCCATCGAGTGCCTAAGCGTATGAGGAGTGGTAAAAACTGGAACCCCGGCCAAAATGGCGTATTTTTTGACGATTCTTTCGATAGAACGAGCAGTCAGTCGAGGTTCTGCATCTCTCCGGGACTTGTAATGAATAAATAATGGTTTTTCTTTATCTTTACGGGTTTCCAAATACTTCTTAACCCAAGAAAGGGCTCGTTCAGAAAAATAAACCGTGCGGGGATGACTGCCTTTACCAATAATGCCTAATTCCAAATCCTTTTTATCTTTGATGTTGGTAAATTGCTCCCGGTTTAAGGCGACCAATTCGGCTATTCTCAGGCCGGTTGAGAAAAGAGTTTCCAGAATAGCCCTATCTCTTAGGCCCTGAGGGCTATTCGTATTAGGAGCTAGTAAAAGCCGTTCAATTTGCTCTAAATTAAGGAATTTGACCGTTTTTTCGGCCATAGCTGCCTTGGGGAGGGTTATTTTGTCCGCAGGCAATGAAACTATATCTTTGGCGGTAAAATAACCCAGAAGGGCTCGTAGAGCGACAAGATAGTAGTTCTGGGTGATTTTTTTTAAGGAATGGCCTCTTTCGTCTGTATGACGAGATAAATATAGACGATAGGCCCAGATATCCTCGGTTGTAAGCTCGTGGGGCAGAAGAGCTTCTTTTCTTGTCTTCTTTAACCAGGAGACAAACTTTTGGAGGTAGTGCTGATAATTTTCTTGAGTTCTATCTGATAATCCTTTTTCAACTTCACAATAATCTAAAAAGTCGGGGATATGTTTAATGATTGGCGTTGAAGATTTTTTCATAATATTTATAAAAGGTAAGCAGATTCTTGCGACACCCGGGGGAGTGTTGCAAAATCTGCGCTAGGTAAAGCGACTTTTTGATATACTCATAAAAGTTCGCTTTACCTACATTGGGCGACTATATCTATATTCATAATATATAGACCATTGGCCTGTGTCAAGAGGGAAAATCCTTATCCCCTACGCGTTTTGTATAATAAAAAAACGAGGGCGCACAAGAGAAGGAGGCGCCCCATTATTTTTATTTGCGATCAAACTCGCAGAGAAAGTTGTCAAAGAGCTTAGCGGGAAGAGAGGTTAAGTTTTATTGAGGTGAAAAATACTAGTAGTTATAGGTATTGACAATGCAAGCATATTGTCTGAAGTGCCATCTTCCCTTTCTCGCGCAGTCGACTCTACGCAATCAAGGCAAGGTCAATTGGGCCAACACCCCTCTTCCCAATTTGATGATAAATACTTAAATAATTTATGTCAAGTGAAAATAAAAAAACCGTTAGGTCCCCTACCCTAACGGTTTCTCACCCTCACCTAAATGTCGCACAATACCTCAATGAATCTTCGATTCATTTCGATCTTCGATGAATTTTCAATTCATCTCGCTATTTTATTAATTCTTTGAATTTTTCCCAGAGAGATTTTGTAACTTCTGGCACCTCTTCTTTCATTTCTTCTTTTTCTTTCTTAAACTCTTCCTCAATGATCGGTTTTCTCTTTTCCGCCTCTTCTTTAACCCTCGGCTCTACTTCTTTTTTGAACCAATTTTCAATTTTTGGCCAAATATTAGTTTTAAACCAATCATACATCTTTTGCCAAATTGGCAAAATCTCCTCTTTCCAAGTTTGTTCTAAAATTCCTGGTAACTCTCTTTTACCTATTTCAACCGCCCTCTCCCCTATTTCTTGCACCTCCTCAAAAGTTTCTGGCTGTTTTAACTCTTGATTTTGAGCAAAACTAAAACTCGGCAATAAAACTCCAGCGATTATTAAAATTGGTATTATTTTAGATATTCGCATATCTTTTTGCCTCCCCTATTCTTTTAATTGCTTTTTCTTTTCCTATAATTTCAGCGATTTCAAAAGGACCAGCTGAGGCTTCTTTTCCAGTTAAAGCCACTCTTAAGGGCCATAAAAGATATCCCCTATCCCCCACTTTTTTGATATCTTGAGCAAATTTATCTGCTTCCGGTACTAATACCTTTTCTAAATTTTCCCTAGTCCATTCCTCAATTTTTATTCTAGACAATATTTTTTCCAATCTGTCAAGAGACGTTTTGATTTCCTTATCAGTCATTTCTGCCCATCTCAATAAATTCTTATCATATTCCAATTTATCCTTAAAGAAAAAATCTGTCAATTCAGCGATTTCAGATAATTTTTTTAATCTCTCTTGATAGATTGAAACAATTTTTTGGAGGATTTCTAAACTTACCTCTTCTCCAGTTCCAGAGATTTTATATTTTTGAACCATTTCTTTCGCTCCATAAGCTGGGGGATATTGAATTTCCTCAAATACTGGTGTAATTAATCCAGCTTCAGCTAAATAAGACAGACAGAGCTCGGTTAATTTTTCAATCGATCTCTGGCGAATATAAAAGCCATTTAAAAAATCTAATCTTTTAATGTTAAAAATTGCTCCTCCTTTCTGAACCCTTTCTAAGGAAAATTCTTTTATTAAAGACGGCAAAGAATAAATTTCTCGCTCTCCACCCGGATTCCAACCTAAAAAGGCCATAAAATTGATAATGGCTTCTGGTAAATAACCGGCTTTTCTATAATCAGCGATCGCCACTGCTCCATGCCTTTTACTCAATTTAGTTCGATCTGGCCCCAAAATTAAAGGCAGATGAGCATAAATCGGTCGAGAAAAATTGAGAGCATCCTGAATCAAAATTTGTTTTGGCGTATTAGAAATATGTTCTTCACCCCTGAGGATATGGGACACCCGCATCTCAAAGTCATCAATCACAACCGCAAAATTGTATAAAGGGGTAGTCAAATTTTTGGCAATAACAATATCTCCAATTAAAGAGGTGTCAAATTCTAACTTACCCCGGATTAAATCATCAAATTCTATTTTTTTTGCCGGCACCCTAAATCTAATCACCGATGATTTCCCTTGAGCTAAGAATTTTTTTGCCTCTTCTTTAGAAAGACCGGCACATCTCCCGGAATAATGAGGAGCCTCACCAATTGATAGTTGATATTGTCTTTGTGCCTCCAATTCTTCTTCGGAGCAGAAACAATAATAGGCTTTATCTTCGTTTAAGAGTTTTTCAAGGTATTTGGTATAGATTTCCAATCTCTGACTTTGGCGATAAGGTCCGTAAGGACCGCCAACATCCGGCCCTTCTGACCATTCGATTCCTAACCATTTTAAATTTTCAATAATATCTTTTTCAAAACCGGGATCTGACCTTTCAATATCAGTATCTTCAATCCTTAAAATAAAAGAGCCCTGATATTTTTTAGCAAAAAGATAGTTAAAAAGAGCGGTCCTGGCTAATCCAATATGCAAAAATCCAGTGGGAGCCGGAGCGATTCTAACCCTCACTTCGCCAGGCTTCATAAATTTAAAATCCTCAATCATTCTAGTTCAATTTTGACACAATTCTTCACTTTGTCAAATAACTGACAATGTAATCGGCGATTATTTTGGCTGCCTGAGGCTTAGCAAATTCTTTAGCCCGATTAGCCATTTTTTCTAATTCCTCAGGATGGGAAAAAAGGTCTTTTAATTTTTCTAAGAAAAAACGAGGAGTGAAATTGGCTTCCTCCATTACTATCGAAGCTCCGCTTTGGGCGTAGGCATAGGCATTTTTTACTTGATGATTCTGGGCAGCTTCGGGCAGAGGAATCAGAATACTTGGCAGACCCGCCGCAGCAATTTCAAAAATACTTCCTGAGCCAGCCCGGCTCAAAATTAAATTGGCAACGCAATATGCCTCTCTTAACTCTTCTTCCTTTAAAAAAGGAACAGGATGGTAATATTTTTCTAAATCTCCTCCAATTACAACTTTAGCCTCGGCCCTCACTTCTTTAAAGTTTTTCTCTCCACATTGATGAAGTATCTCAAAATCTTTTAGGAGTTCGGGTAGAATTTCCAGAATTTTATCGTTAATTCTCTGAGCCCCTTGAGAACCACCAAGAATTAAAATAAGTGGTTTTCCGCCGCTTAATTTGAACAATTCTTTGGCTTTTTCTCTTGAACCTTCTAAAATTTCTCTTCTAATAGGATTTCCAACCAAAATCATTTTTGAAGGAGGAAACCATTCGGTTTTTGGGAAAGAGACAAAAATTGTCAAGGCAAATCTCGAGAGGAATCGATTAGCCAGTCCCGGGGAGATATCCGATTCGTGTAAGAAAATTGGTATTCTGAGTAGCCAACCGGAAACAACTCCAGGTAGGGAACCAAATCCCCCTTTGCTAAAAATTAGGTCAGGAGCCAAAATAAAAACATAGAAAAAGGCTTGGAAAATACCAACCGGAATTTTAATCAGACAATCGACTAAATTTTTGGAAATGCTTTCCCAAGCTGTATATCTTCGAATTTTCCCGGCCAAAACTCTTTTAACTTCTATCCCTTCGTGAGTAAGAAAAATTTCTCCAAACTCATCCTTTGGCCCAAGGTAAAAAAAATGAAGGTCTTTTCCAGAATAAATCCTCCTTATTTCTCTGACGATTCCAATTATTGGTAAGACATGGCCGCCGGTACCACCACCGGTGAATAGTATTTTCATATATCAAGTTTTTTATCTTATAAAAAACGCAGGTGGAGATGAAGACGGTACGCCTTCATCGACTTATTTGTTTTGAAATATTTAATAAAATTCCTACCCCAGCTAATTCGCTAACCAAGGCTGAGCCGCCATAACTGATAAATGGCAAAGGAATTCCAGTCAGGGGTAAAATTCCTATCATTGAACCAATGTTGGTAAGAGCCTGAAGAGTAATCCAAGAAGTGATGCCTAGGGCTGCTAGTTGAGAAAATTTATTCTGGCTGACTTTGGCAATTTCAAATCCCCGCCACAAAAAGATTAAAAAAAGAAAGATTAATATCAGGCAGCCAATAAATCCAGTCTCTTCAGCCAAAATAGCAAAAATTGAATCCGATATCGACTGGGGTAAAAAACCCAGTCTTTGTTGGGACATCCCAAGACCCAACCCAGAAATCCCTCCCGAGCCTACGGCAATCAAGGCCTGCTTTATTTGGTAACCAATTCCCATTGGGTCGATTTCCGGTTTTAAAAAAACTAAAAGACGAGCTGCTCGATAAGGAGCGAGTTTAATTAATGTTAACAATCCCCCGGCTCCAAGTAAAACGAATAAAATACTGTGCCATAAAGGCGTCTCGGCTAAAAAATACATTAAAGTAGCTACCAAGACAATTATTCCCAAAGTGCTAATATCTGGCTGAAAAATTAAAAGTGAGCTGATTAATCCAATAACTATTAAAAAGGCAACAAATGTTTGGCCGAACGAGGGGCCCGCCTTCGGCGGGAGGGCGGTGGGAGGGTTGTAGCCTTTTTCGGTCCGCCCCCCACCAAATTTTTTGGCCCCGGTTCTGCTAGTCAGCCAGGCAGCAAAATAAAGAATGGAAGTTAATTTCAAAAATTCTGAAGGTTGAAAAGAGATGGGACCGAGAGATAGCCAACGAGCGGCTCCTCCAGCGCTGTAACCAATTTTAGGCAAAAAAACCATTGCTAGTAAGATTAGGTTTATTAAAAGTAAGGGGGAAGCCCATTTTTTAAAAAAATCTAAGCGAATTTTAAAAACTAAAAAAGCTAATAAAATTCCTGGTAATAACCCAAATAATAATTGATGATTTAAAAAATAATAAGTATTTCCAAATCTTTGCTGGGAAAGAGGGGCTGAAACACTAGCCAAAATCAAAATTCCCAAAATTATTAAAATAACTACTACCCCTATCAAAATATAATCAGGATGTTTTTTCATGGGCAAGTTGCTCAATGAATCTTCGATTCATTTCGAGCTTCGATGAATCTTCGATTCACCTTGCTTTTTAACGTATTTTTTAAATAAATTCCCTTTTTCTTTGTAATCTCGGAAAATACTGAAACTAGTTGAAGCGCAAGAGAGCAAACAGATTTTTCCTTTTTGGGTATTTTCATAAGCAAGTTTTACCGCTTCTGGCATATTATTAACAAAAAAATGTTTAGGCAATTTAACACGGGTCAGACCCGTGTTAAGTTTGAGGATTTCTTTCCAGATTTTCTCTCCAGTAGTCGGGAACAAAATTAGATTTTTAATATTTTTATTTTTCAAAATAAATTTAGCTAATTTTTTAAAATTGATTTTTCTATCAAAGCCGCCAAGAAAAATCGTCTGAACTCGCTTTCCCAGGGCCTCCATTGCTAAAATGGCAGTTTCGGGGATAGTCGATAAGGCGTCATTGTAAAAAGTGATTCTCTTATAATTACCGACCAATTCTAATCTATGAGGCAAAGGTTTAAATTCTCTAATTGCTTTTTGAATAATCTTTTGAGGAATTTTAAAAATTTTACCAACCGCTTTAGCCGCTGCTTTATTTAATGAATAATATTTTCCCTTAATTGGAATTTTTTTAGCTTTTGACTTTTTAGCAATTTCTCTAACCAATTTATCTCCGGAGTTAAAAACTAAATAATCGTCTTTTGTTTGATAACGGGCAATATTAGCCTTAGCCCTTACATACTCTCTGAAATTTTTGTAATAATCGAGGTGTTCAGGGTAAATATTCAAAAAAATGGCAATCTGAGGTGATTTTTTGAGGTTATATAACTGATGGCTGGACAATTCATAAACATAAACATCTTTGGGAGTAGCTGAAAATAAAAGATTCAATACTGGCTTCCCAATATTGCCAACTAAATGTGCCCTTATTCCTCCCGCCTTCAAAATTTCATAAATCATTGAAGCGGTGGTGCTTTTCCCTTTTGTTCCCGTAATTCCAACAATTTTCCCCGGACAATTCTCAAAAAAAATCTCCGTCTGAGTGGTAACTTTAGACAGGACTGATTTTGGTAAAATCTTAAATGGAATCCCCGGCGACTTAATTATCACATCATAATCTTTCAGCGCCTTAAGATAATTTTTACCTAGGTGTAGTTTAACTTTTTGAAATTTGGATTTTGGAATTTGGATTTTTTTCTGGTCCCCTACTCCCAAAACCTTCTCCGGAAAAATCTTCCTCAAAAACCTAAAATTATCCATTCCCTCTCGGCCAAACCCCAAAATCAAGATTTTTTCATTTTTCAATTCATTTAACTTCATTTTATATTAAAATAACATAAAAACCGTTAAAAATGAAATATTCTTAACGGGGTTCATTTAGAAAATTGTCTATTTATAAATTATATCCTCCTTCTCCCTTTCTCCACTGGACGCTTGTGAGTAAGGGAGCGTATAAATCTTCGGCAAGAGAAATTTTTAATTCTTGCAACTCTTTTTTAGTAGGATCTCTTTGTTGGAATCTTACAAATGGAATATCTTCAACAATGGCAAGAGGAGTTTGTTCCCTGCCTTCTCCCATAACTAACACAGCAGTTGCGGCAAGACCGTCCATCACACTTACCTGGGTCGCTTTAAATTTCCTTCCAAAAATATCAGGTTTTCCCCGATAGTCATTAAGAGCTTTAAAGCCACTATGAGCAATTGCTATTCCTGTTACGCCCCAACGTTGGGGAGTGGTTTTACTATCCGTGATAATTACGCCCACCTGCGTGAGAGAGAATCTTTTTACTAGATATCGTCTTATCCCATTAGCGGTTTTTTGGGGATTTTTTGGCCAAAGAATATGATATCCATTCCCATTTGATTCATCAATGCCGGCTGAGGCAGCAAGTATGTTATTTTTAATTGCGAGAGAAAAATGATAAGGATTTATTTCCGAAGGCAAAAAGTAGTCAGCTTCCTTCTTTATCAACGTGTCTTTTTCTATTTTGCCTATTTTTACCAGCCTTCCTTCGCATATTGCTATAATTTTTGAAGTTACAACAAGGACAGAACCCTCTTTTAACGCAGGGACATATTTGTCTAAAATTTTATATAAGCTCTTGTTTTTAGTTGTAATTTTACAGGTTTTAATTGCTGTAACTTTCATAATTTTTATAATAGCGAAGTTTTTAATATTTTTTCGAAATCTTTCGGTGAATTATTTTGCGCATTCCACGAACTCATTAGTTTTTTCGACTCTTTCTCTAAATTCAGATATTTTGGCATAATTTTCTCTTCGAAATACCTTAATAAAAACGGCAATTTGGTCAAGAACAGTTCTTGACCACTTTTAGCCTTTTTCCAACTTAGATAGAAGGCGATGAGGCTTTCTTTTTCAGTGCCGACGCATTCAAAAGGTTTAAATTTTCTCTCGCCGATTAATTCTTGCATTATTGGCAATAAATTTTTATTTTCAAAAAGATTTCTGCCCCAGATTTTAATCAATTTTTTTTCTTCAACAAAAGGGTATAAAATAGTAAAAACAAATAGGCATTTTGAGCAATTTCCACACCATTTTTTGGCAGGTAATTTAGTTCCAGAAACTGTCTGATAAGCGACATTACAGCTTAAAAAGGCATTGAAATACTTCGGATATTTCGAAAACAATTTGGCAATTTGAATCTCATATAAAGGTCGCAAAAAACTGAAATACTCTAACCCCCCACCAAATTTTGGTGAGGGGGTTAAATATTTTTTAGAATATTTTCTGAATTTTTGCTCAAATTCAAAACTTTTCGACCACTGATGATTGATAACCTTTCCCAAGTATTTTACATTTCCCTCGTTTGAACTCCGCTCATTTGAAAAAGCAATATACCTTTGGCCAAAAATTGTTGCCACTAAAACACTTAAAAAAGCTAAATAAGCTGAAAATGGCGTGTGGCCATTTAAAAACCCTTGGCGATTTAATTCTAATAACTTTTCATCAATTTCTCGTCGCACAATAAGAGGTCTTTTGCAGCCGGCCAGTTTCATTATTTTCAAAGCGGCTTCGGTCGGATTCAAAGAAAAACATCTAATCTGTTTTCCTGCTTTCTTTAATAACTCTAAAGTCACTACCGAATCCTTCCCTCCCCCCACCGGTACCAAAACCTTATCATTAGATTGGTCAAGAACAGTTCTTGACCAATTTTGTTCGGGAGTCGGCGATATGATTTTAAAGAAGTTAGGGTGAGTGAAATTGATTTTGTTTTCGTAAAAAAATTGGCCCATACCTTTAATTATTAAATCTTTCCACCAGTCGATTTGTTCTTTGTTTATCGAGACAAATCGAAGATTTGTCGAAGATGGAGATGAAGGCGAAGCCTTCATCGACAGGGGGCCAGCTTTAATTAAAATTTCTGGTGAGCAAGTTGCCTTCCAATAACTGGGAATTTCCATTAATCCCAAATGAAAAATCAAATTCTCAAATCTATCGATATCCAATATCGATAATTTTTGGGGGATATTTTCTATAACAATTTTGGGTTGAAATTTTATATCGGGTTCTATCAAAAAATCAAAAAAAATCTCTAAATTCCTGCCCCGTACCGAGCCGAAGGCTCTGGTGCGGGGATTACCAGAGATTCGATAAGAGTATTTTTCGTAAACAAACTTTGGATATTTTTCCCTCAATTCTTTATATTGCATATTTATCCAAGAAGCCTGATGGCTACTCCCAAAATAGCAAAAATGATACTGATTAACCAAAAGCGCATTGTCACCTGATAAACTGGCCAACTACGGGCTTCAAAATGATGGTGAATTGGGGTGGAAAGCCAGATTTTTTTCAGAAGAAACTTTTTAGATAACAACTGCAAAATTATTGAACCAACTTCCATTACCATTACCCCGGCAATAATTGGCAAAACTACCACTGAATCGGTTAGAAACGAAACCACGGCCATGGTTGAGGTCAGGGCTAAAATTCCGGTTTCTCCCATATAAAATCTGGCTGGAGGAATATTGAACCATAAAAAAGCAAAAAGAGTACCCAAAATCGCAGCACAAAAAGTAGCCAAATCAGCTTTTCCCTGGGAAAAAGCAATGATAGAAAAGGCACCAAAAATTGAGGCAAAAACACCGCCAGATAAACCATCTAAACCATCAATTACTCCACCTGACCAAGAGGCAACCATTACTAAAATAAAAAGAGGGATTATCCAGAGCCCGAGCGAAATATCAATTCCCGCCGGAAAATTAAAAATTAAAGGAATATGAATAGTATCCCAATCCAATTTGTAATAAAACCAGAGACCCCCAATTAAACCAATCAGAATGACAATTAATAATCTTCTGGTAAACTCCATTCCCCCTCCAACATATTTTCCTTTACCGGTAACCTGTAAAAAATCATCAACCAATCCAACAATTGCTGCCACCAATAAAGTAAACAAAGGTAACCAAGTTTCACTCCTGGATAAAAAATTTAATTTTTTAAACCACCAGGGATGAGAAAAATAAGATAATCCAAAAAATAAAAAAATAACAATTAAAACCGAAACCCAAATCAGTACTCCCCCACCCCGAGGAACAGTTACCTCTCTTTCTTTATGCAAAGAATAAAAAACCCCTGCCTCTTCTCCGGTAATTGTTTTTTTTCTGGCCTCTTTTTTCCAAAATTTGATTTTGTGCAAGAACTTGATTAAAACCGGAGCCAATAAAAAAGCAATTCCGGCTGTCAAAGCGGCAATACTCAGGAGCCGAATAACATTAAATGTAAAAAGTGTCATAGATTATCAAGATAAATCGAAGAACAAGATAAATCGAAGATTTATCGAAGGTGTGAAATGAATTTTTAATTCATTGAACATTTATCGCAGATTGAAATGAGTCGAAGACTCATTGATTATCTTCGCTCGCTATAGGCGAGCTTGATAGTTAATTAGTTTTTGCATTTCTCTAATCCGAGCTTCTTGGGATTCGGTACCTAAAATTATATTGAAGAGAACATTTCCATTTTCCTTTCCAAGCACTAAAAGGGCGCAACCGCCAGCTTCATCAGTATAACCAGTTTTCCATCCTATCCCTGTTTGATTTTCAGGCAAGATTAAATCTCCCATCCCATTTTCAACTGGATAAGGCCCCTTTTTCAGAGTGATTTCAAAAATTAAAGGATGATTTTTCAAAATGTACTGAGCTAATTTCAGAAGGTCTTGAGCCGTTGAATAATTAAAATAACTTTGATTAGGGGGATGATAATAGAAATTTTCGGGATCGAGGCCGGTCGGATTAACAAAATGAGTATTTCCTAAACCCAATTCTTCGGCTTTTTGATTCATTTTTTCGACAAAATTTT
>Ga0210019_1003607_pt1 | contig 14084 bp, 14 predicted proteins | sample CryGeyCG2114_020_2_FD_183969 | JGI IMG/M metagenome (GOLD analysis project Ga0210019, IMG submission 183969) | Groundwater microbial communities from aquifer - Crystal Geyser CG11_big_fil_rev_8/21/14_0.20 (SPAdes) (version 2) | ecosystem: Environmental > Aquatic > Deep subsurface > Groundwater ...
CCGCCACGCCGCAGACGCGCGACCTGGCGAACCCCATCAGCGCACCGGCAGCGAGAAGCGCCAGCAATGGCAGCAGGTAGACGGCGTAGCTCTTGAACCCCACCTGTTGCTGCTCACCCAATAAGAGATCCAGCAGCGCAAGCGCGACTTTGGCGTTCTCTTGATTGGCCAGTTGGGGAATCTGCAGGCCGCTCACTTGCGTCGGGATGTCCTTCACCGACGGAAGCTCTCCGGTCACCTGCTCCGCCCCTCGCTTGACGGTGACCGTCACGCGCTTGACCCGCCGCGACAGGTCGCCGAGCGCTCCGCTGACCGGTGCCTGCTCGCGAAGCGCTTTGAGCGCGCCGGGCTCGCGCAGGTCGATGTACGCCCACGGCAGCACGAAGCCGACGACGACGGCCGCCGCGCATCCCCAGGCCAACACCAGCCACACGGATCCGCTTACGCGACTCGGCTGAGCCATTCGCGGCCTCCATCGAAGAGCATCTTCAGTCCCATCAGCGCCAGCATCGCCGTGACGAACCGCGCAAACGCGACGGCCGAGAGCCGGCGCACCAGCCGCTGCCCCGCCCAGGAACCCGCAAACGCCACCACAGTCAGGCTGGCGATGACCGGGATCATCGACGCTGACACCAATCGATTGGCGAGATACACCGGCAGCCGCGTCGCGTCCACCACCAAGGCGAGCGCGGCCGAGGTGCCGATGTAGGCGGCTTGAGGCAGCCCGAAGATCAGCAGGCACGCGGAGCGTATCGCCCCGCCGGTGCCGAGCATGCCGGCGATGAAGCCGGAGAGGACGCCGCCGAGCATCAATGTGAGCGGCCGGCGCGGTAGGCGCATGCGCTCCTTCAATAAGACGGAGAGGAGAACGTAGACCAGAAGAAATGCGCCGAACGCGACCTTCACCACAGGCGAGGGCAACCCGGCGGTCAATTGCGCGCCGATGAGGCTGCAGATGATGCCTGGCACGCCGAACTGCAGCCACGTCGGCCAATGGATGTGCCGCCCGAAAAACACCAGCCGTGAGGCGTTACCGAACAAATGGAAGCAAGCCACGACGGCAATAGCGGCTTTCATGTCCAGAAACAGCGACGCCACCGGGGTGAGGACGGTGGCTGCGCCGAAACCCGCCATCGTGCCGATCACTTCCGCGCCGAACGCGGCGGCGAGGAACACCACCCACACGCCGGACGATTCCATCACGCAAACAGATCGTCGGGAACGCTGATCGCCGGGCTGGGTTTGCGAGCCCGGGTTGCCGCGCGGCTGGACCGCTTCACCGGGCTGGGCATAGCTTGGGCCTTGGCCTGCGGCTCGATCTCGGCGGGCAGCCGGCTGCGGGCATCGAGCCACCGGCAGAAATCGCACCCCAGCGACGATGGCGGCACGGGTCCACTGAGACAGCGGCACGCCGCGCGAAACGTGTCGTACGCGCGCTCCGGCTCCGTGGTGAGAGTGTGCACCGTCACGCCGAACGGAAACCCGTCGTGCAGCGTGCCATCGACGGGACAGTAGTACACCACGTAGGCGGTGCGGCTGGTGGGATAACCGTTGCGCTCCAGCAACAGCGCGTAGACATCCATCTGGAACTTGTAGTATTGCTCGCTGTAACTCACATCGTCGGGCGCGCAGGCGCGCGTCTTATGGTCCAGCGGTGCCAGCCGTCCATCGCTTAAGACGACGCAATCATCGAGCTTGCCCCACAACCGGGCGCTTGCCTGCGCGTCGTTGAATCCCAGCGTCAGGACGGCGGTCCCCAGCTTCCCATCCAGCTTGCCGCGGATGAGCGGCGGCAAGGCCCCCTGGTGCCGGTAGCGCTCGAAATACGCTTTCAGCACCCGGTCGATGCCGGACGGCAGCGATGGAAACGGGCCGCGCGGCCGCTCCAGTTTGGAGTTCACGTGCAGCCAGAAACAGCGCGGGCATTCTTGAAAGAGTTTCAGAGTGGAGGCGGAGAGCTGGGGCATGGCTTCCATTGTACGCCAGGCTGGAGCAAAAAAACAACACGGCTTGGGGACCAAGCCGTGCGAATAATGAAATGATGGTAGTTGTTTGGATGATGCCGCGGGAGCACGATAAGGCGACCAAAGCGCCCTCAGAAGCTTCGGCAGCTAAGCAACCATATCGAGCCGGTGCAGACCGTGAGGCGCCTCTATGGAGCTACCAGCCTCCATGCGCTTCTCCAGCGCTCGCCCGCTGCTGAGCTCGACGTAGGCCTTTGAGCTTTGCGACCCCACCTTTCGGTGCATCCGCCAACTCATGGTGCCGGCGGAGTCCGCCAAGACCTACTGACGGAGGTGTGCCATTATCGGCTCCCAATCTGAAACATTACCATATTTAAGTAGTAAGCGGCAAGGGTCAGGCGAGGAAAATCTTCCGAACAGCGGCTACCCTGTCCATCGTTGAGGCCAGCTCAGCTTCCGACAGGCGGCCGCTGCGGTAAGCTTGACGCAGTGAAGAAAGCGCTTCCTTGGCGGCTGCCAGGTCTGAGCAGATGAGCAGCAGATCATGGCCGGCTTCGCTGGCCCGAACTGTCACCTCTCCCATGCCCCCGACGTGCTGCAGCGCACCCATCTCCAGGTCGTCGCTTAGGATCAGGCCCTGGAATCCCAGCCGATCGCGCAGCAACGCCTTCACCAACCGGGGAGAAAATGTTGCGGGAAGCTCGGGCGGCTCGCCGAGTCCTGGATAGCATACATGGGACGACATCACCATGGCCACACCCGCTTCGATCGCGGCGCGAAACGGCACCAGATGCACGCGTTCCATCGCGTCCCAGCCCAGCCCGATCGTGGGCAGTACCCGATGCGGATCGTTCGGCACCGCGCCCAGCCCTGGAAAATGTTTCGCGCAAGCGGCCACCCCATGCGACTGGAGGCCTTGAATCCTGGCGACCCCGAACCGGCTGACGAGCGCCGGATCAGACCCATAGGCGCGGTCGCCGATGATCGGATCCGATCCCTCGACGAGCACATCCACACAGGGAGCCAGATTCACGCGCACGCCCAGCCGCTTGAGCTCTTCGGCTTCAGTCTCGCCCTGCCGGCGCACCGACTCGGGCGAGAGCGTCCGGCCGATGAGCCGCGCTGCGGGAAACCGCGTCACGCCGCTCGCGAAGCGGATCACGCGGCCCCCCTCATGATCAACCATGACGAGCAGCCGGCGCTGCAGCGCGTCTTGAAGATCGGTGATGAGGCGCGTGAATTGCTCAGGCGAGGCGAAGTTCCGGCTGAAGACGACGAGCGTTTGCGCGTAGACATCCTGGAGTGCTTGGATGAGCTCGGTGGTCGCTTCTGTGCCGTGAAATCCGATGGCGAGGCGCGCGCCGATCATTTCTTCGAGCGTCATGAGATCACTTTATCGCAGAACATGATTTTATGTTATTCTGATTTTGTAATGCCTCGTCGCGTCCGCTACGACCACCTGCCCACCGAACGCCTCAATCCGCGCAGCCGCCACCTGGATCAGCTCCCCCTTCCACGCTTGTTGCGGCTGATGCATGAGGAAGATCTCGCCGCGGTCCGCGCGATGCGGCCGGCACTGCCGCACATCGCGCGTGCGATCCAGGCGATTACCCATTCGCTGCGCGGCGGAGGCCGGTTGTTCTTCGTCGGAGCCGGCACGAGCGGACGGCTGGGCGTCATCGAAGCCGCCGAATGCCCGCCCACTTTTCACACACCGCCGTCGCTCGTGCAAGCGCTTATGGCCGGCGGGCGTCCGGCGGTCTTCCGCTCGCGCGAAGGCGCGGAGGACCGCGCCGTGGAGGTCCGCCGCCTGATCCGCCGTCGCGTACGCCGTGGAGATGCCGTCGTCGGCATCGCCGCCAGCGGTGTCACGCCGTTCGTCGATGCGGCCCTGCGAGCGGCGGCGCATCACGGAGCGCGCACGATCCTCCTCACGTGCAATCCGAAGACATCCATCCCCGCCCAGGTGCGTATCGCGGTGGCGGTCGGCCCTGAAGTGCTCAGCGGATCCACGCGCCTGAAAGCCGGCACCGCCACCAAGCTCGCCCTGAACATGCTGACGCTCGGCGCGATGGTCGCGCTCGGAAAAACCTACGGCCATCTCATGGTGGACGTGCGGCCGACATCGCGCAAGCTCCGCGCCCGCGCCGTCACCATGCTGCGATTGCTGACCCGATGCTCGGGGGCGACCGCTACAACCACGCTGCGGGCATCCGGCGGACAGGTAAAGGTAGCCGCGCTGATGATCCAGCAACGGCTCAGTGCCGCTCACGCCCGCCGGCGGCTGTCCTTGGCCGGCGGTTCGCTGCGCCGGGCGCTGCACGCCGCGTAATGGCCCAGCTGGCACTCGGCCTCATGTCCGGCACATCGTGCGATGGGATTTCCGCAGCCCTCGTCCGGTTCCAGCGTCAGACGCTGCGTGTGCTCGCCGAACACACCCAACCGTACCCCTTGCGCGTGTCGCGAGTGCTGCGCCGCGCACCGACACTCACCGCGCCGGAGCTTTCGATGCTGAACATGGTGCTCGGCGAACAGTTCGCGCGCGCCGCCCAGCGTGTCCTGCGCGCCGCCCGCATGCGCCCTACGCGTCTGGCGGTGATCGGCTCTCACGGCCATACGATCTACCATGGACCGGGAGACGCCATTCCCTCGACGCTCCAGCTGGGAGAACCCTGCGTCATCGCCGAGCGCCTCGGCGTGCCGGTCGTCGCTGATTTCCGTCCGCGCGACCTTGCCGCGGGAGGGTGCGGCGCGCCGCTCGTGCCCGCGTTTGATGAAGCGTTCTTCGGGAAAGGAGTGACTCGCGCGCTGCAGAACCTCGGCGGGGTCGGCAATGTGACCGTCGTCGGACGCGCCATCGACGCCGTAGCATTCGATACCGGCCCGGGCAACTGCCTCATGGACCTTGTGGTGCAACAGATGAGCCGGGGCCGCATGCGCTTTGATGCGCATGGCCACCTGGCGCTGCGCGGCCGCATCGACCACCGGGCGGTCGAGCGGATGTGGCGCCAGCCGTACTTCCGCCAGCCGCCGCCCAAATCCACCGGCCGGGAGCTGTTCAACGAGGCGTGGCTGCGACAGATGTTCAGCACCGCGCTCGCGCGCGCCCCGCTGGATGTCTTGGCCACGCTGACCTACTTTACCGCCTACAGCATCGCGGAAAGTTACCGGCGGTTCATCCGCCATCGGCTCCATGAAGTCATCGTCAGCGGCGGCGGCGCGCACAACCGCACGCTGATGCGGCATCTCGCCCGCTTGCTCGCGCCGGTTCCGGTGCACTCGATCGAGCGCTACGGCATCCCGGCGCAAGCGAAGGAGCCGGTCGCCTTCGCCTTCCTCGCCCTGCAAGCGCTCCGCCATCGCGCCAATCACCTGCCGCACACAACGGGTGCTCGCGGCGCGCGCATCCTCGGCAGCGTCACCCCAGGCCAGCCCGCCTGATGGCCGCTCTTGATTGGACGATCGTCGCGGCCTTCTGCGCGATCAGCGTGTTGATCGGGTTCTTGTTGCGCCGGGTCGCCGGCGAAAGCCTCGAGGCCTACTTCCTATCCAACCGCTCGCTGGGATGGTGGCTGGCCGGCACGTCCATCGCCGCCACCGCCTTCTCCTCGGACACGCCCCTGCTGATCACCGGGATGGTGCGCCGCCGCGGGATCTGGGGGGTGTGGGAGGTCTGGGCGCTGGGCATCAGCACCATGTTGACGGTGTTCGTGTTCGCCAAGCTCTGGAAGCGGGCGAACGTCATGACCGAGGTGGAACTGGTCGAGCTGCGCTATGCGGGCCGCGCAGCGGCGTTCCTGCGCGGCTTCAAAGCGGTGTACTGGGGGCTGCTGTACAACTGCTATGTCATGGGGGTGTGGCCGGTCACCGGCATGCGGATGGTGCTTCAGGAAACGACCGGCTTCAGCCGTGAATGGGCGATTATTGCGTCGGTCGTGCTGGGCGCCGCCTACACGTCCGTCGCGGGGATGTGGGGGGTCGTCTTAACTGACGCGTTTCAGTTCATCTGGGCGATGATCGGCGCGGTCATCCTCGCCATCGCCAGCGTCCAAGCGGTTGGGGGGCTGGGCGCGCTAAGCGAGCGGCTCGCAGGCACCGGCGCGCTTGAGATCATCCCGCCGCTGTCATCCGATACGACGCAGGCGTGGACGCAAACACCATTCGGCTGGTTTCTCGGATTGATGCTCGTGCAGTGGTGGGCGTGGAAGAACACCGACGGAGGCGGCGTGATCGTGCAGCGGCTTGTCTCCTGCAAGAATGAGCGGCACGCGACATGGTCGGTGCTGTGGTACAACATCGCCCACTACTGCCTGCGCTCCTGGCCCTGGATCATCACCGCCCTAGCCTCGCTGCTCCTGATTCCCGATGCCGAACTGCGCGTTGCCGGCGGAACGTTCGTCGATCATGAGCGCGCGTATCCCCGGCTGATCATGCAGCTCTTGCCGGTCGGGTTGCGTGGCGTGCTGGTCGCGGCGTTCTTTGCGGCGTTTCTCTCGACGATCAGCACACAGCTCAATTGGGGCGCGTCGTACCTGCTCAATGACGGGTACAAACGCTTCATCAACCGCACCGCCTCGGAGCGCCATTATCTGGTCATCGCCAAGTGGCTGCCGTTCGCCCTGGCGGCGGGCTCCATGGTCGTGGCGTTTTCCAACCAGAGCATCGGCAGCTCGTTCACATGGATCTTGACCCTGACCGCCGGGGTCGGACCGGTCTACTTGCTGCGGTGGTTCTGGTGGCGGGTCAACCCATGGAGCGAGATCGCGGCGATGGCGGCCAGCCTGCCGATGCTGCTGCTGCGGCCGCACGCCTTGCCCTGGCTGGGCCTGCCGGCAGGACTGCTGCCGGAGCTGCTCTTCATGGTGATCGGCACCGCGTGCGTGTGGCTGCCCATCACCTGGCTCACCCCGGCGGTGGATCGCGGAACCTTGAAGCAGTTTTATGCGCGCGTGCAGCCGCCAGGGTGGTGGCGGCCGGTTGCGGTCGCCGGACCGGCCAGGGGTGGGTGGACCCGCAGCCTCATCCAGTGGGTGGTGGCAACGTTCGCGCTCCTGGCGACGACGATCGGTCCGCTGGAGCTGATGGTCAGGCCTGGCGCGGCAGGCTGGTGGTGGTGTGGAGCGGCGTTGATGGCGTGGGTGTTTGCCCTCGCGCCATGGTGGAACCGCTCAGGCCAGGCTACTGGGCGGCCGACGCCCGGTCGATCTTCCTCTTAAGCTCTTCCGCTTCATCCGGATCAAGCTTCACGAGCGTCTCGTACTCCCGCCGGGCCAGGTCAAGCTTCCCCATTGCGACGTACGCCTCGCCGAGATACTCATGCGCTTCTGCCAGCTCCGGATCCAGATGGAGCGCGTCTTTGTAATATCCGACCGCTTTTTGGTACCGACCCAGGCTCTTGTAGCAAAACCCGATGTTGCTGAGCGCTTCGGCTTGGCGGCGGTCGTGCTTGAGCGATTGCTCGTACGCCTCGATCGCCTCCTGGTAGCGCTCCGCTTTCTGATGCGCGTAGCCTTCCTTGAAGGACGATACCGCCTGCTCGCTGTTGCTGGGCGTTGATTTGCTGGGCAGCGCGGACGCCGGAGGCGTTGCGGCCGCCAGCACCAACACCATTCCCATCAATCCGACACGCGGTCTGCGCATTATCGGCCTCCACGATCCATCGCTCGCGGACACATCCACCGGGCGATGACGATTGAAAGCTCGTACAACCCCACCAGCGGCACGGCCATCAGCAGCAAATTCACCGGATCGGTCGTCGGCGTGATGAGCGCGGCGGCGATGACCAGCACCAGCACCGCGTAAGGCCGCTGTTGCCGCAGCCACTCAGGCGTCACAATACCGACTTTGGCCAGCAAGGAGAGCACGACCGGCAACTCGAAGATCATGCCGCACCAAAACACCAGGCCCGTGGCGAACGACAGATAGCGGTCCACGGAAATGATCGGCACGATCATTTGCGCCCCGACGCTCAGGAGCACGCGCAGCGACACCGGCAGGAGGATGAAGTACGCGACAGCACCGCCCAAGAGGAATTGCGCACTGCCCCACCAGATCACGATCGTCCCAAGCGACCGCTCGGAAGGCTTGAGGCCGGGGCGCACAAACCCCCACAACTGGGCCAATAGCACCGGCGTAGCGAGCACGAATCCGCCCAGGGCCGCGACCCGGAGGTACGCGACTAGCGGCTCCGTCGGGCTCAGCGCGGCCAGTTGCGGAATGTAGCGCACCGCTGGCCAATGGAGCCACGCAATGAGCTGGCCGGCATAGGCGAAACTCACGCCGGTGGCGGCTAACCACGCCAGCAGGCTGAGGCCCAGCCGGCGCCGCAGCTCCTCCAAATGGCCTGCGAGCGTCATGGCCGGCTCCGTCGAAGATCGACTCATCGGTTGGGGTCGCGTCTGTATGGTCGACATGGTGGGATCGAACTTAACGTTCAGTATACCGTGCATGCACTAACCATACAACGATCGCCCGCCGGCGGCATAAAAACACAACTCCGCACCTAACGAACCTAGGTGCGGAGCTCTGAGGGCGTGAATGACGAAGCGCTTACCGACGCGACTTACGGTGGCGTCGTTTGACGACGCGCCGCTTCACGTGACGCTTGCGCAGCATGCAGCTCCCCCCTTTCCACACAGAACTCCATCAATCTTACCTGATGGATGGAGGAGGCTTCAAGGCGTGGGAGCAGGTGTCGAGGTGGCCGATGGATCGGCGAGTCGCGCTTCAACCGCATCGGCTTCTTCGACGTGGCCCGTGGCGCGGAGAAAATCGGCGTAATCACGCAGAACCACAATCAACATCGGACCGTTCTTCATGCGCTGAGATTCCAGCACGGCGATGGCGCGCAGGAACAGGGTGTTGGCGCGATCCCCCTCTTGGTCGGCTGAGGCAATGAGCGCGAGATAGTGGAGTGGGGTCACGGCATACGGATGGTTGGGGCCCGCCTCAGCATCCTGCTCGATCAGCGAGAGGCTTTCTTGAAACAACGGCTGAGCATCCGCCGAACGCTGTTGCGCGTAGTACGCCTTGCCCAGGTTATTCAACGATTGCACAACCGCCGCAGGCGCGATGGGCTGGGTGGCTTTGCGAATACTCAAGGCTCGCTCATGACAGGCGGCCGCCTCAGCCGGCTGGCCCTGTTCCTGGTACAGCACGCCCAGGTCATTGAGTGACTGGGCCAGGCGCTCATCGCCCGCCCCAAAGACGCGTTCCGCGATCTTGACCGCCCGCTGGGCCGCCTTGGTGGCTTTGGACAGCTGGCCAGCCTGATAGAGGAGCGAGTAAAGCATCGCCTCGTCATACCAGGCAGAGGCTTCCGACGGCTGCCCCGCCGGTTGTCCCGACGGCTCTTCCGCCAAGGCGCCCAGAGCGCCAACAAAGCATAAAACACACCCGATGCCAAGCGCCCCTGCGCGCAAACGACCCGCGCTTGCGCCACGGGTCATGTCGATGCGGATGCTGCGCTCACCATGAGCAGCAGTTTGTCGGTCCCCCGGATGATTGTCAAGCTGCCGGAGCGCGCTTCGGGCTGCTCGGTCAGCTGCCGATGGAGATCGTCCACGCTCGCGATAGCGTGTTCCCCGTACGCCACGATCAGATCGCCTTCCCGCACCCCGGCGCGCGCGGCCGGACTGCCCCGCTCCACCGACACCACCAAGACCGCCGAGCGTGAGGGCAGATTGTAAAAGCGGATGATCCGCGTGTGCACCGGCACGGTCTGGCCGGCGACCCCGAGGTACGCCCGCCGCACGCGCCCCTGGCGCAGCAGGTGCTGCGCGATGAACGTCGCCGTGTTGATGGGAATGGCAAAGCAGATGCCTTGCGCCGGCAGGATGGCCGCCGTATTCACGCCGATCACGTCCCCGCGCGAATCCACCAGCGGTCCGCCCGAATTGCCGGGATTGAGCGCCGCGTCTGTTTGGATGATGTTCTCGATCAGCCGGCCCGACGTGGACCGCAGCGTGCGCCCCAGCGCGCTGACGACCCCCGACGTCACCGAGCATTGAAACCCGTAGGGATTGCCGATGGCGATCGCCAGCTGGCCCACACGAAGCGCCGATGAGTTTCCCAGCGTTGCTGAAGGCAGCAGGCTGGGCACGTCCACTTTGACGACAGCCAAGTCGGTGGCCGGATCATCCCCGACCAGATCCGCCGACGCGTGGCGTCCGTCGGGCCACAAGACGTCCACCGCCTTCGCGCCATGGACTACGTGGCTGTTGGTTAAGATGAAGCCGTCGGAGGTAAACACGAAGCCTGAGCCGCTGCCAGCCGGCTCGCCGTCTTGAGACACCTCGACTCTCACCACCGCAGGGCTGATCCGCTCGGCCGCCCCGACAACCGCCTGGGAATACGCGTCGAGCAACTCGCCGTCGGATGGGGGTGAGGTATCGGTAACAATCCTCGGTTCGCTCATTGGTATGCGTCACACCACAGAGACACAGAGGGGCCACAGAAGCACAGAGCGATTTCCACCGCAGTGCTCCGTGCCTCTGTGGCATTCTGTGATTCTGTGGTGTCCTCCGATTACTTGCCCTCTTTCCACAACGCCTTCAAACGATCCCGTAATTCTGTCTTGGCTTGGGCCTGAGCCAGCATCGATTGCCACTGCGTGCCCATCGCTTCAAGCACCGCATCGGCCGCCTTGTCCATCTTGGGACCCCAGGCTTTCTGGATCTTGCCCTTGAGGATTTCCACCTGGGTTTCTTTCAAGGCTTGAAAAAAGCTGCAGGACCACAAGCCTTGCGCACAGTCAATTGGATCGCCGCTACAGCCTGACGTCCCACAGGGACATTCGCTGCCGGAAGATCCGCAACTTCCTGCGCGGCTTGAGGCTCCGCTCTCCACGTCGCAACATGATCCTGATTCACACTGGCTGCTCATTGTCCGTACGCTCCTTGGTTAACGTTTCAATGATGTCATTCACCACAGGCCTATGCCGCGATAACGTCTTCCATTTACCCACCTCCTTTCCAGTATGAACCAACCGGTTGGTATCTTTATTGACCACAAAAATAGCGCTAGGGTGTCTTCGCGCCCTCGAACAGTTGCTGCAGATACGTCTTAAAATGACGAAGGTTTTGCGCCACGACCTTCATATTGCCCTTCGCTTTCCCAAGGATCATCGAGCCTTCCATCACGGCGACCAAGTGCTCAGCAACCTCATTCGGATCAAATGCAGCCCGCGGAGCGTACCGGGCTTTCGCTTTGGCCAATTCCCCGCTGAAGTGGCCCGCCCATTGTTCAAACCCCTCACAACAGGTTTGACGAATCGTGGAGTTCGTATCCGCCAGCTCCTGCGCAAACAGCCCCAGTAAGCACCCCTTGCTCATCACAGGATCGGTGGCCATGGCAATCGCATTATCCACGTACGCATACACCCGCTTGAGCGGATCGCTCTCTTTGCCGCACAGTCCCAGGTGCAACTGCTGGCCGCTCGCGCAGAACCGCTCCAGGAGCTCTTTGCCGAGCTGATCCTTGCTTTCGAAGTAGTGAAAGAAGCTGCCTTTGGTCAATTTGGCCGCCGCACAGATCTCATCCACCGTCGTGGCAGCGAAGCCCTTCTCCAGCATGAGCGCTTGCGCCGCGTCCAATAAGCGGTGCTTCGTTGGCGAGTCTTCTTGAGCTACCCTCGGCATTCACATACCATTTGGTATGACTATACCCGCCTGGCGGGATTCTGTCAAGAGGCTAGGCTGACGCACCTCGGAGAGCCCGCAGGACCGCGCATAACAAGAGGCTGATGCCAAACATGCACACGACCGTCGCCCCGGTCGGCAAGTCCCAGTGATACGATGCGACCACGCCAGCAATGCTCGTCAGCGTTCCTACCGCCCAACCCACGACAAGCCGCTGACCGATCGTGCGGGCGAGCAGCACGCCGCAGATCGCCGGCACGATGAGGAATGAGAAGACCAGCAGCACGCCGGCCAGTTCCACCGAGCTGGTCACCACGACGCCGAAGGTCGCATAGAACAGGAAATCCCACCAGCGCACGCGCACGCCGCGCGCAAAAGCGCCTTCAGGATCCTGGGAAATCGCCAGCAGCGGACGACGGACCAGCCAGTGCACCACTCCGATGAGGCCGTAGAGTACGGCGATCTTGCCCAGCTCATGCCACTCGACGAACAGCACGTGGCCGACCAAGAGCGCTTTGAGCTCTTCCCCGCCTTCTGGGGCGCGACTCAAGACCAGGATCGCGGCCGACGCTGCGACCGCGTAGACCACACCGATCAGGGCTTCGTGGGGCACGATCGGTTTGCGCAATCTTGTTGCCGCAAAGATGGCCGCTCCGATCAGCGCGAAGCTCAGCGAGAGCATGTAGCCGGCCGTGGAGTGCAGCTCGAAGCCCCAGAGGATCCCGAGCGTCGCGCCGAATGCCGCCACCTGTGCCAGCGCGAGGTCCACGAAGATGACTTCGCGCTCGATCACGTGCAGGCCCAGGTAGGCGTGGATGCCGGTCAGCACGAGACAGGCAAGAAACGGCCACGTCATCAGGCTCAGGAATTCAGCCATCGCGCAGCGCACCCATCAGCTGTTGGACATTGTACTCCAGCATCGCCATATAATCCCCGCAGGAGGGCAGCTCGCGCACGCTTTGACAGAGGACGGCGACGCGCGCTCCGCTGCGCTTGGCCAACGTATCCGCGGCTTGCCGAGGCGACGAGCTCGACTGGACGATGGCGCGGATGTGGTGCTGGCCGATGTGCTGCGTGAGAAACTCCACCTGTTTGGGCGTCGGAGGAATCCCCGGCTTCGGCTCCAAGAAGTGCTCCATCCGCAACCCAGCGAACCCCATGAGGTAGGGCCATTCGTTGTGGTAGCCCACGAGCTCCTGGCCGCGGAACAGTGCGAGATGCGCGCGCCACTCCGGGACGCGCGCTGCCAATTCCGCCAAGAACGTTTCGAGGTTGCGGTGGTACGCATCCTGGTGGTGCGGATCGATCTCGCACAGCTTGTCGCAAATCGCTTTCGCCATCGTCCGGCCGTTGTCCGGGCTGAGCCAGTAATGGGGGTTGCCGTAGAGGTGGATGTCCCCTTCGGCCCGGCTCATCGGGCGATCCGGCACCTCTAAGAGCTCGATGCCCCTTGAAAGATCGAGCTCACCGGGCTGCCCGGGAAACACGCTGGTGTTGCCCGCCGCATCCAGCAATGGGCCGCGCCACAACTCAAGGTCCAGCCCCGCATGGATCAGCAGTTGCGCGCGCTTGACCTTCAGGACGTCGCTGGGCTTGGGCTCGATGAAGTGCGGGTTGAACTGCGGCGGAGCGATCGAGCTGACGTCCACGTGGTCGCCGCCGATCGTCTTCGCTAAATCGGCGAAGGTGGAGAGGGTTGCGACGACTTTCAGCGGCTTTGGGGCGGCGCTTGCCGGCATGGCGCCGAACCACACCGCCGCAACGGTCCACCATAAGAAACGTTGGCGCATCATTATGAGATTCTCCTTCTGAGTTATTGCAACTGGTGCTTATGCACGCCGATTGCTACTGTCCCTTGGAGGAACACGGTGTTGTCGTTGCCGCCGCGCGCGAAGTCGGTGTGCTTGACTTGCAGCCGCCACCGGGCGAACTCGCTTTGGTAGAGCGTCAGATAGCTTGACCAGGCCGTGTCTCCATTGCGGGCGAGCACTGCTGGATCAATGTCCACGGGCTCAACATAGTCGAAGCGCCCACCGATGCCGAACCGCGGGCTGAACCGATAGTCCAAGAGGGTATACACGCCCCAGGGCTGGTCGTTAAAGAGCGTTCGCGTGCCGTCCTCGGCATCGCTATACGCCTCGTCCCGATCCTGCAGGTACACTTCGTTTTGCCACTTGAGCTTGTTGGCTGGCGTGACATAGTGGGTCAACGTGGCATCCAGCCCAAGCGCGTTCACTTCGTAACGGCGATCGGCGTCTTTCGAGCCGGTCAAATAGGTCGCGCCCAATTCGACGTTGGTGGTTTCTGAAACGTCCCAGAAGTTCTTCAGGTGCGCGTAAAACGATGGCCGACGTCGGGTTGCCCCAAAGAGAGTGGCGCCTTCCCCGATACCGCCTTCCATCGCGCCGGCGGTCAGCTCATGCGTGACCACGTCCCATGGGAGCGGCAGGAACCCGGAGAGCTCCACGGCGGTTCGGGATAA
>Ga0210019_1003609_pt1 | contig 14081 bp, 16 predicted proteins | sample CryGeyCG2114_020_2_FD_183969 | JGI IMG/M metagenome (GOLD analysis project Ga0210019, IMG submission 183969) | Groundwater microbial communities from aquifer - Crystal Geyser CG11_big_fil_rev_8/21/14_0.20 (SPAdes) (version 2) | ecosystem: Environmental > Aquatic > Deep subsurface > Groundwater ...
TTTGATGGAGCATACCTAAACATCTGGTATACTGCAGAAGAAGAAGAAACAAAAAGCTGCAAAGAGATGGGTGGCAACTGCAGATTCCTCTTTGGATGCAGAAGCAGTGAAACAGAGGCAGATTATAAATGCCCATTCTGGAGTAAATGCTGTATGCCAAATGAACCAGAAGTAACAGAAAACTGTGAAGAACTAGGAGGAAACTGCAGATTCTTGATTGGATGCAGAGATGAAGAAATATACACAGCAGATTACAAATGTCCATTTTGGGGTAAATGCTGCATGCCTCCTGAAGAACCTGAGCAACTGGAAGGAACAATCCTTGTAAAAAAAGATTCCATTATTAATCAATTTGCAAAAGAATTAGCAAGTGAAAAAAACTGGAATTTGTTGGAAGTAAGTACATCTGATCCAAAAACTATCAGAGATAATATAATTCAATTGTACAATAAGGAACCTTTTAATTTTTTATTAATTTTAGGAGACGAAACACATATACCTATTTATGATAAAGAACTTCTAAGAGATTATGTTATATCGACAGGATTTGAATCTAATGGAAAAATAATGGAAAAAGATGAGAATGTTTTAGATAGTTTATATTATGGAAATCTTGATGATGATTTATATATTGAATTAGCTGTTGGGAGATTGCCTTTTACGAATGTAAATGACTTGGAGGGGTATTATTCCAATTTACCAAGCAAAAAATCAATCAATAAAATAAATGTGCTCAGTCACCTTTCAATGGGTATTCCAGCCATAGGATATCTAAGACCTCAATTAGCATCTTATCAAGAAACTGAGTATTTTATGATAAATACTATTTCAGAATTCAACCAGCATCTTATCTCCAGTGATTTATTATACTCAAATAACCATGGTAGTAGTAATAGCTTTGCAATAGGAGAATTTTATACATTAGAACACATACCTAACTTGGATAACAAACAAATCATAGTTGGTGAATCTTGTTCTGCAGGAGCTGAATTAGGACCAGAATTTGTAAAAAAAGGAGCAATTGCATATATTGGTTATTATATTCCTGCTAAACTTGGAGGATTAGTATTATTAGATCAGCCCTCCAATTTTAAAACAATTGGAGAGGTACTCAAAGAAACAAATAACTTCTATTATATGAGGCAATTAACTAACCCAGGTCCTAGATCTATATATTACCTAATTGGCGATCCTTCTATTGAAATAGAATTTGATTCTCATGATAAAATAAATATTGAAACAAAAAACAACCAGTTGGGGGTTAAAGTTCCTGCTATGGATGAATATACATTTAACCTTGCAGGGGATAAAGAAGTTACCAATATTTATTCTCAATATACTTATCAATTTTCATCTACTTCATCTACTTTAAATTTACTTAAAGAAAATCCTCCCTACGAAACTGATAACGAAATCCTAATAAAATGTGATCCTCAATATGAAACAGGATTCTTGCTACCTTGTAGGAATGTATCATCAGAATATCCTAATAGCCCCTATCAATATGCTGCTATCCTTATGAAAACTGACCAGGGCTATAAAGATACATACCCAAGATTTGTAATTAGACTTGATAAAAACTATAATGTTGGAAAATTGTATGAATCAAAAGAGGGGCAAATAGAAGAATTGGATGATTATCTTATTGAGGTAATAAATGCAGAAGGGGGATATTATTTAATAATATATGAACCAAATACAATAATGTTTAATAACATCAACAATGGCGATGCATACAAAGAAAGAACATTCATTGTTGATATTACATAAATTTACTTAAACCGCTCTAAAACTTTTTTATTTTATAATTTTTAATGTAATAAAATTAGCAGATTAAATAAAAAATTTTAATAAAGATATCCTTAATCTTAAGAAGAAATAGAAAAAAACAATGAGAAAATAGGTTACATTGAAAACCTTTATATACTCTTTTTATTTTTTTTAAATTATGCTTAACCAAATATTGTACTTGACATTTATAACATTTCTGCCTTTTCTCGAGCTTAGGGTAAGCATACCCTATGGAATTAATGTTTTAAAGATGGCCTGGCCAAATGTTTTCATAATTTGCGTTATTGCAAACATTATTTTAGGTATCTTAATCTATTTCCTGCTTGATAAGTTTGTTCACTTCTTCCTGCGATACAAAATCTTTTCAACACCCTACAATAAAATAGTCTTAAAAACACAGAAAAATATACAGAAATATGTTGATAAGTATGGCGAGCTCGGGGTTGCACTATTTATTGGAGTTCCATTGCCTGGCTCTGGTGTTTATTCAGGAGCATTGGGTGCTTATGTGATTGGCCTCAAATTCAAAAAATTCATAATAGCAGACATAATTGGAGTGTTAATAGCAGGCACAATTGTAACAATAATAAGCACGGGTGTTCTACAATTAACAACATAAAAAAATATTATTTAATAATAACAGCATTTGTCCTATTAGTTGGTTTTTTAGTTGATAATGCAATACTAAAAATAATGCCCTTAATTAAGAGCCCTGTTTTAGATTATCTTTCAAGATTATTCACAAATTATAGCTCTGTATTAGTTATTATAATAGTTTTAATATCTTTATTTCTTTTTAATAAAAAGAAGAGAGAATGGGTTTTTCCATTGGGATTAAGCCTTGTTTTTTCTTATCTTATAACTTATATGCTAAAATTTATGATAGCAAGGCCAAGGCCTTTAGGCATTATTAAGATTATGCCATTAACAAACTTTATTGATTATTCTTTTCCAAGCTCGCATGCAGCTGTTGCATTTGCAGCACTTCCCCTCCTTAATAAAACATACCCAAAGCTAAAGTTGCTCTGGATTTTATCTGTATGCTTTGTTGCATTTAGCAGGATTTATATACAAGTTCATTATCTGACTGATGTTTTGGCAGGAGCTTTAGTTGGTTACTTCATAAGCTTATTTGTGATAAAGCTAAAGCGTGAAAAATGGAAATTAACAAGTTTGAGATAAGAAGGCAGGCATTCCACATATGCTTGGGCTTGATAATTGTTGTTTTGTTAACCCATAATATACTAAATTCATTAATACTATTCATTATACTTATTGCTGGAATTCTAATCTCTATTCTCAGCAAGAAATTTAAGATTCCAGTAATCTATTCCTTTTTAAAGATATTTGAAAGAAAAGATACACTCAAAATATTTCCAGGAAAAGGAACCATCTCTTTTTTAATAGGCTGCCTGCTTGTTCTTCAGCTCTTTGAAAGAGATATTGCGCTTGCATCCATAATGATATTAACATTTGGGGATTCAGTTTCACATTTATTTGGTTGGCATATGGGAAGGAAGAAACATCCTCTTAATTGCCTTAAATCAATAGAAGGGAATATTGCAGGGGCCATTACTGGATTTATTGGAGCCATGTTTTTCATAAGCCCATTACATGCATTATTGGCTTCATTTGGAGCAATGACAGCAGAGGCTGTTGAGTTAAAGATGAATAATAAGATAGTTGATGATAATATAATTGTTCCATTAGTAGCTGGAACAATAATGTTTTTAATTAGAAAATTTCTTTGACTTAATCAATAAGCCAGACCTTGCCTTCTGAAACAACAACCCTTAATTTTTGGTTAATCTTGAATTTTTTGTTTTTAGTATTTTCTGGTCTTACAGGCTGGAATGTCTCTGGATGCAGCACCTCAACATCTGGAAATATTTTTGAAACTATTGTTTCTTTAATTTCCTCGGCAGCACTTATCTTAAGGTGTTTTGGCCTTATTGATGTTTTCTTTCCTGTTTTTATGTTAAAAGCTGTGAGGTTTTTATCAATATTTTTTACCTTAAACAGCTCGTTATCCATCTTCAGAATATCTCCTTTCCTAAATTTTGACTGCCTGAACAGCACATTTATCCTATAGATATCCTTGCTTCTCAGCTTATCTCTTGAGAATAACTTTCTGCTGAGCTTTGTCTCGCCGCCAAATCTGTTTAATAATTCCCGGGCAAGCTCATAAATATAGCCTTTTTTTGTTAGGTAAATATCAAATCCATTCCTGACTTTTAATTTTTTAGTTATAAAAATTCCCCTTTGCTTTTGTTTTTCTGCTTGATTAACAGCATAATCCATTACCTCATTATCCACATCCCTTAACTGGAGTATACCCTCAAAATAACCACTTTTATGCCTGCTGCACCTTGGGCAGAGAATAAATATTAGCTTGGCTTGAAGAACATATTCCTCTTTAACAGGCTTTTTATTTTCAGGATAAACCCCAAAAACAGTCAGGAGTGATTCAGTATCCAACTTTAAATTAGGGCTTTCTTCATGTTTTGGAATCCTTGGAGTAATCTTAAATGAGCTTATATTTGCATTGTTATTAAACACTATTCTTGTCTGTAATATGTTTTTGATTACCTCCTCCGGCTTGTTAAAACCAGACCACTTCCCCTTATAAAAATACTTATGGCAGCAGAAGCATACAAGTATTTTCACAGGCTTAAAAGATGTTAATAATGGATTCTTATTTAGATAGCAATCTTTACAGAGGCCATCCAGAAATATTCCTTTTTTTCCACATTTATTGCATAGCTCCATAATACGATAAAAATAGTAGTTGTATAAATAATTATTTGATTTAAAAAACTAATCAAAAACGATAGATTTTTATTTCTTTTGTTTAAAGCCTTTGCTTCATGAGGAAAAAAAGCCTAAATACAACATGGAAGAAAGTATGGTATTTTATATGGGAAGATAACAGTATATGGAGCTGGATTGTGAATATTATCCTTGCCTTTATCCTTATAAAGTTCATAGTCTATCCTGGCCTTGGCTTGGCTTTGGGAACATCATATCCAATAGTTGCAGTTGTCAGTGATAGCATGGAGCATAATGGATTGTTGTTTGATGAGTGGTGGTCAGGCAAAAGCACATGGTATCTTGAATATAATATAACAAAGCAGGACTTCAATGAATTTAAGCTTAAAAATGGCTTTAACAAAGGGGATATCATAATATTAAAAGGCGCTGACCCAGCTGATTTAAGAATAGGCGATGTTATTGTATTTAAGACAAGCAGACCAGATCCAATAATCCACAGAATTGTTAAAAAGTGGAGTGAAGATAGTTATTATTTTCAGACAAAGGGAGACAAGAACTCAGACTCAATCAGGGAACCAGATTTGGATGAGACAAGGGTGTCTGAAAAGCAGTTGATTGGAAAATCTCTATTCAGAATCCCATGGTTAGGTTATATCAAGATATGGTTTGTTGATTTATTGAATTTTTTGTTGAACAGGGGGTAAAAAATGTTTTGTCCAAAATGTGGATATTTATTGTTGCCAAAAAAGCAGGATGGCAAGAGGGTAATGGCATGCTCCTCATGCAGTTTTGTAAGCAAGGATCTGGAAAACACCAAAATTATTGAAAAGGCTGCAAAAGAGAAGGAGCTTGATATTGTGGAAGAAGATGATTCAAAAAGCCTTCCTATAACAGAAGCTGAATGCCCAAACTGCGGCAATAAAAAAGCACATTACTGGCTTGTGCAGACAAGGGCAGGTGATGAACCTGAAACAAAATTCCTTAAATGCACTAAATGTAATCACATCTGGCGGGATTATAGCTGATGAAAGACATAAGAGAAGACAATGTTAAGGTTATTTTAAAACCTAATTCTTCAAAAAATAAGATTGTTAAGTTTGATTCTGAGAGAAATGCTTACATTGTTGAGATAAAAGCTCCTGCATATAACAATAAGGCAAATATAGAGCTTGTTAAATTCCTTTCAAGGTTTTTAAAGAAGGATGTCAAGATAATTAGAGGTTTTAAAAGCAGAGAGAAGCTTCTAAGAATTTCATTAAAAAAATAAATTACTTATTTATATAAAGATCAAGCATTGCTTTCAAGCCGATTTTTATGCATCTGTTAATTACCTTATCATATTCTGATTTTGATAATATTTCTCCTGTACTCCTATTTGTTATGATGGGGCAGATAGTACCTGCTTTATAACCCAAGATATCTGCCAGATGAAAAAGTATGCTTGATTCCATCTCAAAATTAACTATTCTTTGATTATTTACAGAAAGTTTTGCCAAATGCTTGTGCAAGCTTGGTATAGTTAATTCGGTTCCTTCTATCAATCTCCCCTGTGGTGCAAAGAACCCAGGAGCAGATGCAGTTATTCCAACCACACATTCATCAATATTTCTTTTTAATGCATCCACGACTTTTGGAGAGGCCTTTGAAACATATGGATATATCTTTCCTTTAAATCTCCTATCCTTAGGTGTTGCATCTTTAATAATTTCATAAACTTTTTCTTCTATTTTATTGCATAAATCATCATTTATCTTTTTATCATAAAAAGTTCCAGTGCTATCTAAGCCAATTGCATAAGAGGAGATTGCAAGCATCCCAGGATTTATATCTTTTTGTATGCCCCCTGAAGTTCCAAGCCGGATTATTGTTAGTGGTTTATGATTCCTCCTTCTTAACTTTTTCTCTAGGTCAAATTCATTAAGTGCATATAACTCCAATATGGCTATCTCAATGTTGTCGGTCCCTATGCCTGTTGAGATTACAGTTGCGGGCATTCTTTTGTATGTTCCAGTTATTGTCTTAAACTCCCTATTATTAACACAGTAGCATATCCTATCAAAATGTTTCGCAACCTTGTCAACTCTTGCAGGATCACCAACCAAGAAAATATTTTTTGATATCTCCTGTGGTTTTAACCCCAGATGATACACCTTTCCATTTATACTAACAAATTCAGAGTTGGGTTTATACATTCTTCCATTGCTTAGGTTTATTTTATTTCTTTTTTTTCTCTGAGAGAAATATTATTATTGCAAGAATAATTATGCCTAGAAGTATATTGTATTTGTAGGAGATTATGAATGCAATAATTCTTTCAAAAAAACCCAAGTAATATATTAAGAAGAGAATAACAACACCTGCTGTTATTGCAGCCAGTTTGATTATTTTGTTTTTTTTATTGCTTTTTTTCAGGGTTTTTTTTGGCTTCTCTTTCTTTTCTTTATTTTTCTCAGACCATTCTTCCTTAATTTCTTCTTCTGTGAAGAAATCAACAACCCCATTCCACATTCTTTTGAGAGTTCCCTGTTTTTTCCTTTTTTCGAATTTCTTCCTTTTCTCTGGCTTTTTTTTCTTTTCAGGCTCTTTTACCTCTTCTGTAAAGAAATCAACTACCCCTTTCCAGGCGCTTTTTAATGCGCTTTCTTCTTTTTCCCGGGCTTTTTCTATCTCAACAATCTTTTTTTTGTCTTCTTTTTTTATTTCAGGATGTTTTTTCAAAAAGTTAATTATCCTCCTGAACCTTGAATCAAGCCTGTTTAGATTTTTTCTAAAATAATTATTTTCGACAGAATTTTTTCTTACTAACTGAATTTCCTGCCTCAAGTCAGAAAGCTGTTTGTTGAAGTATGATTCATCAATGAATTTTTTTTCCAGTTCATCAAGCTCTTTTTTCATATTATTTATGTCCTGCGCTCTTTTCTTGATCCTGGCGTCAAACTTATTTGCCTGCATATTGAACTCTTCCCTGTTAATAACAGAATCCTTAAACTTTCTAAACTCCTTTTTAATGCCATTAATCTTTTTAATATCCTCAACAACAGAATTAACAGCTTCTCTTAGCTTTAATGCCTCTTTTAACTCTTTTTTGAGTTTCTCTCTTTTCTTTAGCTCTCTTCCTAGTTTCTCGTATTTTTTGTTGAAAGAATCTATCTCATTATTAAGGTCTTGCCTTGCAACATAGTCTTCTTCAAGCTCAGAGAATTTTTTGTTCAGCTCATTAACATGTTCTTCATTTGTTTTGGCTAACCTTAGTATATCACTTTTTACCTTGGAAAAAGATCTTTTTAGATTGAGATTTAGATTAGAAAACCTTTTTTCTACATCTCCCCCTTTATCATCAGAACCCATTTTTAATTTTAAAGTGATAACAAATATAAAAACCTTTCGGTGATTAACTATATCTTTTACCTAAAAATATTTATTCCTGCTTTTGTAAAATAATAAAATTTAAGTATAATATGATATATACTTATTAAATATGAAGAAAAAACCAAAAAAAGCCCTTTACTGGGCCCCAAGAATACTTGCAATATTATTTATAATATTTGTCAGCCTTTTTGCATTGGATGTTTTTGCTGAGGGCTATGGCTTCTGGGAAACAATAGTTGCTCTGTTTATGCACCTTGTTCCAACTTATTTACTGATAATAGCTCTTTTGGTTGCATGGAAACATGAACATATTGGCGGAATTATCTTCATAATTCTAGGCATATTCTATATAATCATGGCATGGTCTAATCTTACATTTATAATCTTCTTAATTCTGCCGGGGTTTTTATTCCTGATAGGGATACTATTCCTCTTAAACAAATATTTGAAGCAATAACCAAAAAAATTTATATACTAGTTAAAAAAACAAACAAATATGAAAGCTCTGGTTGTGTTTTATTCAAGGACTGGCATTACAAAAGAGGTTGCAGTCCTCATTTCAGAGGAACTTGATTGTGATATTGAAGAAATATTTGACGTAAAAACAAGAAAAGGGTTTCTTGGTTTTATTAAATCAGGCATTGAATCTGTCTTTAGGATTATGCCAAAAATAAAAGAAACAGAGGTTGACCCTAAAAATTATGATCTTATCATAATAGGAACACCAATATGGGCTGGAAATATGGCAAGCCCTGTAAGAACATATCTCTCTCTGAATAACGAAAAGCTTGATAAGGTTGCATTTTTCTGTACCATGAAAGGCGATGACCCCAAAAAAACATTTCTTGAGATGGAGAGGGTTTCTGAGTCTAAGCCATTGGCCTGCCTTGCCCTTGAAGACGAAGAAATAAAAAAAGAGATGCACATAAAAAGGATTAAGGAGTTTATCAAAAAAATAAAAGCTTCAGGAAATAGATAAAAGTTTCTTAACCTCAGATTCTGACAATCCATTGTCATCATACACAGGCAATCCTAATTTTTCACGGTATTTGTATAATACTAGCAAGTGCTTTCCATACCCTCTTAAAACTATCACAAGGTCAGCGTCCCTTTCATCAACTATCCTGTACCTGTCTGAAAATTTATATAAAAAGCCCTCAAAGCAAGAAGAGAAAAATCCTTTTTTTAGTTCCCTGATTATATGGGCCATCTCATGCGCCAAGCCAGCTTCAATTGCCTGAATAGGAGCATTTTTCATCAGCTCATTGATCTTTATGAAATACTTTTTCTTTCCAGGCCTTTCATATTCAAAAAGTGCGTCCCTGAATTTTTTTTTGTATCCTACTGATATTTTTTCATGCTTCAGCTCGGGGAAGGATTCTTCAATTAACTTGTCTTTTATCTCTGTAAGGTTGTGCATGGCGAGCGAGTGATAACCCCTTATTTTTAAATCTTTTTATATTTAGCAAGAAAATCAGCTTGCACTTTCCTCAAGCGCCTTTACTGCTGGCAATTTTTTTCCGCTTAAGAACTGCAGGAATGCCCCCCCAGCAGTTGATGTGTATGTTACATCGCTTTCTAAACCAAGCTGATTTATAGCAGCAGCAGAATCTCCTCCCCCAATAATTACATTTGTCTTTAACCCTGATAAAAACAATGCAATCTCATGAGTACCTCCTTCAAATTTTTCATACTCAAATGCTCCGAGAGGACCGCTCCATACAACTGTGTTTGCATGCTTTAGTGTTTTTTTGTATAGCGCAATAGTATCTGGGCCTATATCCCCAATCATGCAGTCATCTGTTATTTTATCAATCTTTGCAATTCTTGAGTTCTCTCCTTTTTCAATGGATTTTGCAACAAATGCATCAATGGGAAGAACTATCTTCCCTTTTGACTGTGCTAAAAGAATTTTTGCATCATTCATTGATTCAGGATCAAACTTTGATTTGCCGATGTTTGCACCCATTGCCTTTAGAAATGTGTTTGCCAAAACACCGCCTATTATTATATTATCAGCTATGTTAAGAAGGTTTCTTATCACATCTATCTTGTCTGGCTTTGCACCCCCAATTATTACAATAAATGGTTTTTTAGGATTATGTATTATTCTTGTTAGTACCATTATTTCTCTCTCAAACAAAAAACCAGCATAGCTTGGTAAAAATTTTGTTATAGTTGTCATAGATGCATGATTTCTATGGGAGTTTGCAAATGCATCATCAATATAAACCTCTGCCAGGCTTGCAAGCCCCTTTGCAAATTTTTCATCATTCTTTTCCTCTTCTTCATGGAATCTTAGGTTCTCCAACATAATAATTTCCTGATTTTTCATTGTATTTATTTTTTCCTTTATTTGCTCACCTATGCAGTCATCCAGCTTTATAACCTCTTTATCCACTAACTCGCTGAGTTTTTTAGCAACCTCATCCATTTTTAGCTTTTCAATAACCTCTCCCTTGGGTCTTCCAAGATGGCTCATCAGAATAATCTTTGCATTTTTTTTAAGGAGGAATTTTATTGTAGGCAATGCAGACACTATCCTTTCATCATCCTTTACATTGCCATCCTCGTCGAGTGGGACATTAAAGTCAACCCTGACCAGAACTTTCTTGCCTTCAAAATCAAGGTCTTTTATTATTGGAATCATTTCATCACCTTTTTATCCATTTTTTAATAGAGGTTATAAATCTTGCTATAAAAGATTTTCTAATGATTATTGCCTTTTCAGGGCAAAGCTCATTACAGCAATAGCACAAAATACATTTCTTTCTGTTAATCTTTATTTCATTATTTACTAAGCTGATTGCCTTTGCAGGGCATGCCTTAACACAAACAAGGCATTTTTTGCATAGCTTTTTATTTATCTTAATCTTTGGATTTATTAACAAATAATATGCCTTAACCAGAAAACCAGGGGCCCTTCTAATGGTTTTTATTGGCTGTTCATACCTTAGTTTAAAATTTTTTTCTCCAACAAACTCTATCTCTGGTTTAAAACCTCTTTTGATTAAGGCCTTATTAGTCAGAATATCATCTGTTTTAAAGTCAATTATCTTTGCCGCAACAAAGTCAAGAGCAATTCCATCTTTGCTTGCAATAATTATGCCTGTTTTTTTTATTTTTCCGGTAGCTGGACCATTTCCCTCCATTCCAATAATTCCATCCATTATATTAAGGTCTGGTTTTCTGAAATTATAGATATCAACCAATAAGTCAGCAAAACTAGCTTGATTTCCGCACATTTTGTGGTAATCTGATTTTTTTCCTCCTGGAATTATACCAAACATGTTTTTTACAGCGCCTGTATAACCAATCAAGCTATGTGTTTTTAGTTTTGGAATATTAATAATAAGCTCAGCATCTAAAACTGATTTTGAAACATGAATCCTTTTTAGAATTTTACCATTTATTTTTGTGTAAATTATTTCTGACTCTTCAAATGGTATTAGTTTTGCATTATACCTGTGAGCTATCTCCTCAATTCCTGTTTTTTTAAAAGCCTTTCTTGTCCCTCCAAATACACCCATTCCTGATGAATCACCTATTGAGATTTTGCATTTTTTTTCTTTAAGAATTTTGCAGATAGCATTGACAATAGAAGGATGTGTTGTAATTGCCTCATCAGGCCTTTTTGCACTTAATACATTTGGCTTTAAAAGAACATTAGAGCCTTTTTTTATCTTAAAGCCAATTAAGTCAAGGGCTTGCCTTACCTTTTGAAGAACTAGGCCCTCATCATAAGAATTACATTTAACAACAGCAACTTTTTCTACCATGAGATTTATTGCTTTAACTTATTATAAAAAGCTTTCTTTTCAAGGTTCTGGTGCATTCCTCTTTTAAGTCAAACTGGAAAAGATTAGGTCTACTTTTAACTTATCATCGAATTAAGTTTAGGGTTGCACCACAGCTCTTTTTAATCATAAAAAAGAATTAAACCATCATTTTAATGAAATCAACCATCCTGTTTGAGTAGCCCCATTCATTGTCATACCATGCAACAACTTTTACAAGCTTTCCAGAGGTTTTTGTTAACTCTGCGTCAAAAATTGCAGAATGAGGGTTTCCAACCACATCTATTGAAACAATTGGCTCTTCTGTGTATTGCAGAATCCCTTTTAAGCTCTTTTCTGCAGCAGACTTGAAAATTCTGTTTATTTCTTCAGCAGTTGCCTCTTTTTTCAAAACAGCAACAAAATCTGTTATTGAGCCGTCTGCAACAGGAACGCGCATGGCCATTCCATCCAGCTTGCCCTTAAGCGCTGGTATTGTTTCTGCTACGGATTTTGCAGCCCCTGTTGTTGTTGGTATTATTGAAAGATTGGCAGCCCTTGCCCTTCTTAAGTCCTTATGGGGCAGGTCAAGAATATTCTGGTCATTTGTATAGGCATGCACTGTTGTCATAAAGCCTTTTTCAACACCAAAATTGTCATTCAGCACTTTCACAATAGGTGCAAGGCAGTTTGTTGTGCATGAAGCAAGTGAAACAATATTGTCTTTTTTCTTGTCATAATCTTTCTCATTCACTCCGATAACAATTGTTTTTATGGGATTGTCCCCTTTTGCCGGAGCAGATATCAGGACTTTTTTTGCGCCTGCCTTCAGATGCTTTTCAGCGCCCTCTTTTGTTATGAAAATTCCAGTGCTTTCAACAACAACATCTATCTTAAGATTTTTCCATGGCAGGTTTTCAGGTTCCTTTTCTGAAAAAATTTTGATTTCTTTTCCATCAACTATAATAGAATTGTCTTTTGCTTTAATGTCTGTATCAAGAATCCCATGAACAGAATCATACTTCAGCAGATAAGCAAGAGTCTTTGCATCTGTTAAATCATTTACAGCAACAAAATTAATCTTCTTATTCTTCATTCCGGCCTTGAACACAAGCCTTCCTATCCTGCCAAAACCATTTATTGCAACTCTAGCCATAAGATCACCTCATAAACAATATTTAATTATTTACTTCTTTTTATATGTTTTGGGTTTTTGGGGTTTTATAATGCTTTTTTCTTAAAATTATTAAACTTATTAAAGAAATAGAAATAAATAAAAAAATTATATTGGAACAGGTGGTGGCTGTATATCAGTATTGTCATCAAAAATATTATCTATGTTTGTGTTTTGGTTATCACCAATATTTTGCTCACCAGGCATACATTCACAATGGCATGTTCCTTCTACAAAACCATTTGGACATTCTAAATCACAAATATATGTGCAGCATTTGCCATCTTTTGTGAAAAGCCCTGATCCACATTTTTGAGTTGGTAGCATTGAACACCCAGATAAAAAAACACTAAAAATAAAAAATAAAATTATCGCCTCTTTTTTCATTTTAATCATCCTCCGGAATTTCAGGTATCTCTAAAATATTAACGCCTCCAAGCATGCAATTGTTACTTACCTTTGTAATAAATCCATAGTATGTTTCACTATTCAAAAAAATGTAATCAATGGTTATTTTTTTCCATTCCTGGTTTTGTGAATCCCAATTATAAATCTTTTGTATGTCACATCCGCTCATTATATCACTTAAGTAGCCCCCAACCATATCTTCTGTTATTGGAACAAGGTTCCATCCCTCATAAAGGTTTATGCCTGAATAAGACATTCTCACATCAACCCTTGCCCTTAGGTTACAGTCTTCATATGAATAAATCCAAAATGCATTCTTAGCAAGGTATTCTGTAAAGCCATCTCCGAGCATGTTTTGTGCTTCCTGTAATGTAACATACTTCTGCTTTTCCTTTATGTAGACAAATCCAAGCAGTTTCCTATTTGAAGTGCATCCATTGTCACTAAACTGTACAAGCTTTCCTGGAAGGCTTATAAGATTCCAGCCCTTGTAAAGTTTTATTGTAATTTCCTCTGTTGGGAAGTCGGGTGGTTGCACAGGTATTTCTGGCTTTATTATTAACATTGCATAATCTATATCATAAATTTTTGGATTTTCTAAAAGTGTTGCTTTTACATTAAACTTATATTGTTTTGCATAGTATAATTGAATTGGCTGAGGATTTTCTTCAACAGCAATTAGTTGAATTGGTTCAGAGCCTTCAACACTCATTTTATTAACTACTTTGCCTGTTATACTTGTTCCAACGACTACATTTTCTGTTATCTTTTGAATTTTGGTTACTTTTGTA
>Ga0210019_1003618_pt1 | contig 14047 bp, 16 predicted proteins | sample CryGeyCG2114_020_2_FD_183969 | JGI IMG/M metagenome (GOLD analysis project Ga0210019, IMG submission 183969) | Groundwater microbial communities from aquifer - Crystal Geyser CG11_big_fil_rev_8/21/14_0.20 (SPAdes) (version 2) | ecosystem: Environmental > Aquatic > Deep subsurface > Groundwater ...
CCGGGATTGGCCACCGCCACGCCAGCTGGCGTATATCTTAACTCCGGATCGCGCGTCAGGTTGCCGATTAAGAATACCTTGTTCAAATTCGCCATTTGACCCTCCTAAACTAAAGTTGTTAGACGACAAAACACGGCCACGCCTCTTTCCACCATCAGACCGACTATATCCTGGGTTTTCAAAAAGCGCGGTCAATCGACTTTGATGATCAGCGTCCGCAGGAGCTTGTCGTTCAGCCGCAAAAGGTCGCGAAGCTTAACGATCCCGCCGCGGGCTGACTCGAAATTGACCAGATAATAAGTTCCCTCGGCCTTGTTCTTCATCCGGAAGCTGAATTTTTGCTTGTCCAGCCATACCTGGTTGTTGATCACCTTCCCGTCGCATTTGGCGATGGAATCGCTGACCTCTTTCATGACGTTGCCCTTTTCTTCCTGGGGCATCGCTGCATCAACGATCGTTACGAGCTCATACTTGTCCATTTTCTTTCCTTCTGTTAAATTGACTCATGACCTGGTTTATTTCATCCGTTAACCATGCTTCACAACAGTCGGCCGCCTCCTCGACCACCGACTTCAAAACCTTGCTCTCCTTAAGCGGGAAACTCTGCAAAACATAATCCGCTGCATCCTGGCCGGCCGGCGGCATCCCGACCCCGATCCGTAACCGGGAAAAATCGCTAGTCCCCAACTCGGCGATGACGGACGCTAACCCGTTATGACCGCCGTCGCTTCCTTGCTGTCGTAAACGCAAAAAACCAAAATCCAGATTGATATCGTCACAAACGACCAGGATATCCGCCGGAGATATTTCCCGTTTTACCGTCCACTTCCTGACCGCTATGCCCGAATTGTTCATGTACGTCGACGGCATAAAAATATCGTACGCCTGTTCTCCCTGCCGGCCCTGGGCGGCCCATCCCTGACAGGACGCATCCCGGGCAAGCTTCACTCCCTGCCGCCGCACTATTTCGGCAACAACCCGGAACCCGACATTATGGCGCGTGTCCTCATACTTGCCGCCCGGGTTCCCTAAACCAACGATCAATTTGCGCTCTGACAAACCCAAACATCCTTTTCTTGAGTTTTCCCGCGTTTATGGACCTTGATGACCAGATGCCAGAGAACTTATTTCTTTTCTTCCTTCTTCTCAGCCTTCTCTTCCTTTTTCTCTTCCTTTTTCTCCTCTTTCTTTTCGGCAGCGCCCTCTTCGCCCGCTTTCTTCTCCTTCTTGATGACTTCCGGCTCGCCTTCCGCTACCGGTTGGGGCTCCAACTCCTCTTCCTTGGCCGGCGGAATAACGCTGAACACGATCCCTTCGGGGTCATGCTTTGTCTCAACACCCGCAGGCAGAATGATATCCTTGACGTGAACACTGTCCCCGATCTCCAGTTTTTCAACGGGAATCTCGATCTTCTCGGGAATCTGGGTGGGCAGACAGACGATGTCCAGCTCCCACAGGATGTGCTCCAGGGACCCGCCGTCGCGCTTGACGCCGACCGGTTCACCCTTGGCCACCAGCGCGACCTTAAATTCCATTTTCTCGGTCAGGGAGATCCTTAAGAAATCGATGTGCAGGACTTCATCCGTGACCGGGTCATGCTGTTCTTCCTTGATGATCGTTGCGTAATCCCGGAGCTTCTTGTCCCCCTCCAGGACATTTAAATGGAACACGACATCGCCGGGATGCTGACGACGGATGCGGTCAAATGTCTTCTTGTCCACTTTGATATGCGTCGGTTTCTTTTTGGCCCCGTACACCACGGCCGGCACGAGCGCTTCATTGCGCACCTGACGGATAAAACGGGACCCGACTTCTTTTCTGACTTGAACTTCCAGCTTGATCTCTTCCATTGTTCTCTACCTGCTTTCCTGTTATTTATGGTGACAATTTCTTAATCTGTTTTGACCTGAAACAAACTGCTCACGGATTCCTCATTGTGAATCCGGTAAATGGCTTCCGCTAATAATGGCGCCACCGTTACAACCTTGATCTTCGGGTTTTGCTTCCCGTTCTTGAACGGAATGCTGTCGGTAATGACCAGCTCCTTGAGCGTCTGGCAATCGCGGATCCTCTGCAGGGCCGGACCGGAAAGAACCCCATGGCTGATCGCCGCGAAAACGGACTTGACGCCTTTCTTGGAAAGCGCCTCTGCCGCTTCGACGAGCGACCCGGCCGTCGCGACAATATCATCAACGATGATCGCGGTCTTGCCCTTGACGGGCCCTAAAATATGCATGACTTCCGTTTTTTCCGGGCTGGTACGGCGCTTATCAATGACCGCCAGTGCCGCGCCCATTTTCTTGGCATAGGCCCGGGCCATCTTTAAACTGCCGACATCCGGCGAAACCACCACAAGATTTTTCTTGTTGAATTTCTTATCGGCAAGAAAATATTCCGCCAAGGAATTGATCGCATACAAGTGGTCGACCGGGATATCAAAGAAACCCTGGATCTGGCTGGCATGCAGATCCATGGACAGAACACGGTCCGCACCGGCGGATAGAATGATATTGGCGACCAGTTTGGCCGTGATCGGAACGCGCGGCTGGTCTTTTCTGTCCTGCCGGGCATAACCATAATAAGGCAGAACGGCCGTGATCCTGTCGGCGGAAGCCCGCCGGGCCGCATCCATCAGGACCAAAAGCTCCATCAAATTGTCATTGACCGGCGGGCAGGTCGACTGGACGATAAACACGTCCTTGCCGCGGATATTTTCCTGGATCTGGACACGGACCTCGCCATCACTGAAATTCCCGACATAAACATCGGTCAGCGGCACGTTCAGACATTTACAGATCTTCGTGGCTAACTGGATATTGGCATTTCCTGATAAGATCGCCAGGTCGTTCATCACGCTCTCCTTGATTTATTTTCGCTTTTTCCCTTTAGCCAGGACCCGTGCCGGGACACCGACAACAGTGCTCCCGTCGGGGACCGTCCTGCGGTTAACGACGACACACCCGGCCCCCGTCCTTGCTTTCTTGCCGATCTTGACCGGCGCGACCAGAATCGAATCCGAGCCGATAAAGGCCTGGTCGCCGATCACCGTCAAATTCTTGTCCCTGCCGTCATAATTGGCCGTGACCGTCCCCGCCCCGATGTTGGCTCCGCTGCCCACCCGGGCATCGCCCAGAAAACCGAAATGCTTCATCAGTGTCCGCGGGCCGAGACGCGAACGCGAAACTTCCGTAAAATTCCCGACCACAGCGTGGTCCTTGATCTGTGTCCCGGGCCGCAAATGCGCGAACGGGCCGATCGAGCACTTGGCCCCGATCTTGACATTTTCTTCGATGACCGTGAAAGGATAAATGACCGTGTCCACGCCGATCGTCACATTCGCATCAATAAAAGTCGACTGGGGGTCGCGGATCGTCACGCCTTTGCGCATCAGATCCGTTAACACGCGCTGTCCCAAGACCCGCTCGCATCTGGCCAGGTCCCCGCGGTCATTGATCCCCAACCCTTCCAGCGCATCTTCCGTCTCCAGTGTCCCCACCTTTTGCCCTCTTTCCGACAAAAGCTCGATGATATCCGTCAGGTAGAATTCCTTTTTCTTTTTATTCAAGCGGACTTCCTTGAGGATCGCGAACAATTCCTGGCTCTTAAAACAATACGCCCCGACATTGATCTCAACGATATTCTTTTCCATCTCGGTCGCATCGTTCTCCTCGCGGATGGCCATGGGAACGCCCTGCGCGCCGCGGATGATGCGTCCGTATCCCCTGGGCTGATCCACCACTGCGGTCAAGAACGTGCACACGCCCCCGGATTTCTTGTGACGGCGGACCAGTTCCTTGATCGTTTCCGTCCGCAAAAGTGGCGTGTCGCCGCAAAGGATCAGGACATCCCCCCGGTAATTCCGGAAAAGGGGTTGGGCGCATTTGACGGCATCAGCGGTCCCGACCAGCCGCTTTTGCTTGACCGTGTTAACGTTTTTGCCCAGGTAAGCCCGGACCTCTCTGTATTGATGCCCAAGGACAACCGCGATTTTCAAAGAACCGGTCTTGCGGGCGACGTTGACCACGTAATCGATCATCGGTTTACCGCAGACACGATGCAGCACCTTAGGGATAGAAGACTTCATCCGGGTCCCTTTGCCGGCAGCCAAAATGATCGCTCGTAAATCTTTCATGATACCATCATCCTGTCGTTCTTGAAGATCGCATGGTCGCGGTGCCCTGCGCGTCCTATTTTCGCTGCCCAGCCAGGACTCGAACCTGGAAAACGAGATCCAAATTCTCGTGTGTTACCATTACACCACCGGGCAGTTGAGTTCATGATACCGGGCTAGGCAGAAAGGCCCTTTTCGGATTCTTCTTTGTAAGTTTTGAGAATTCTCGACTGCAGGTACTCCCGAAATTCCTGCGTGACGGGGTGTGCGATATCGCGATGCTCGGTTTTAGCGTCGCGGATGGCTGTATCGCTTTCCGGAGGCGCCGCCAGAGCCGACGCACACTGATTGCAGAACTTGCTGCCGACTTCGTTGGTGAAATGACACTTGGGACACGGCGATTTGAGCTTACGTGACGGCATGGCGATGAATAAACCGTTCGCGCCCTGGATAACCTTGATATTCCGCACGACGAAGACATTATCGAACGTGACCGTCGTATACGCTTTCAATTTTTTGTCATGGCCCTCTTTGAGAAATACCCGGATCTCCGTGATTTCCATGGCAGCTGTCCTCCCCCATTAAAATGTCCTGACAGCGAATACTTGGGTATACCGTTTTCTCAAAATCTTTTTAAGCCGCTGTGCCTCCTGCCGCGAGTCAACAATACCGAAAACCGAGGGTCCACTACCGGAAAAGGCCACGCCTTCAACGCCCAACCGACGCAACCGTCCCCTGACCTTTTCTAGGCTTGGCCGAATCCTTAAAATCGGGGTTTCCAAATGGTTAAATAGCAGGCTTTTGACATTGGGAATGTCCTTCTTTTTTAAAGAGCGAATAAGAATAGTATCATTATCATTTCGCTTTGTCAACTGCAAATTAAGAGCCGTAAATACTTCTCTTGAATACATTTTTACGCCTGGAACAACCAGAATATGCCACAATTTGGCGGCTATATTCACGCTGCGGATCCGGTCTCCCCGGCCGGTCCCGACCCCCCAGCTCCAGGGGTAGAGAAAGAACGGGACATCGCTGCCCAGAACCCTGCCGTAACGCAGCAATAAGTCCCTGGAAAGCGACAATTTCCAGAGTTTATTAAGCCCGAAGATCGTTGTCGCGGCGTTGCTGGACCCTCCCCCCAGACCTGCAGCCACCGGGATCCGCTTTTTTAAGCGGATTTCCACCCCCTCCTGTACATCAAAGTCCCTTTTGAGCAGGAGCGCCGCGCGGAAGATCAGATTCTTGGGCCCCGTGGGAACATGCGGATGGTCGCAAATGATGCGGATCCTGCCATCCTTGCGCGATGTGAACCGCAATTCATCACACAGATCGATGCGCTCAAACAGCGTGCGCAGGTTGTGATAACCGTCGGGTCTTTTATGGAGGATCTTCAGGAAAAGGTTGAGTTTGGCGGGCGAACGCAGGGTAAGGCTGGACATGACAGCTGCAACCGATCAGTTTTGAATAGATTTTAACTTCTCCAGGACTCCCTGCTGGTCGGGCAGCAGGTCCAACGAAAGTTTCCAGTACTTTTCTGCCTTGTCTTTCTGGTCGATCTTATAATAAACGTCCCCGATGTGCTCATAGATCACGGGATCTTTCATCGCGCTGTCGGCCCTGTTGAGGTATTGTAAGGCCGTTTCATATTCGCCTTTTTTGTAATACACCCATCCGAGGCTGTCAAGATACGCAGGATTGTCCGGGTCGATCTCCAGCGCATGCTCGATCATTGTCCGGGCCTCGTCGAGTTTGACCCCCTCCTCGGCGTAAAGATATCCCAGGGAATTGAGGCATCCGTCCTGGTCGGGGTTGATCGCGATCGCCCGGGTAAACGTTTCGACCGCCTTGTCCCGCTCCCCGACATCCAAGTACAGCGAACCTAAAAGGAACATCACATCCGTGTTGTCGGAATCCAGCGAGAGGATGATCTTGAACTGTTCGATCGCCTTGTCGTATTGCTTTTGGGAATAATACAGCTGGGCCAGGTACCCGTAGATCTCGATGTTCTCCGGCTCCGCTTCCTGAAAAGAGGTGAGAATCGACTCGTATTCGTTGGCGGCTTTGTCGTATTCCTTTTTCGTGGAGTAGATCAGGGCCAAAAGATAGCGGGCCTGGATATTGTTCACATCGTATTCCAGGACGAGGTTCAGTTCCGTGATGGCCTGCTGCAGATTGCCGAGGCGGGCGTAATCGGCCCCCAGGCGAAGATGGGCGGCGTAATTCTCATAATACTCCGCCGACTTCTCAAATTGCCTGATCGCATCTTCGGTATCACCCTTGAGGTCCGACACGACGCCCAAGGTATAGTGCGCCAGGCTGCGGGCCCGATGATCTTCGTCCCCCACCGCCCAGCTCCCCGTTGACAGCAGGCACACCAAGGCCGCCGACATCAAAATAATGGACCAGGTTTTGATTGACTTTGACATTGGCACTGGATGCCCGCGGACAAGCCGCGGTATTTTATTTTGGTGGTAAACAGACACGCTGCGCTAAAACCGTGATAACCTGCGCTTACGACCAGTCTCTCTTCTTCAAATGCCGCAGAGACTTTCTAAGCTTTTTGCGCTTATGGGTCCTGATCTTACGAGCTTTTCGCTTTTTCCCGCAAGGCATAAGATTCTCCCGTTTAAAAAATCACTTTGTTTAAAGAATATTCGATGATCCCCTGCGCCCCGGCGCCTTTCAACTGCGGGATCAATGTGCGCACTTTTTCTTCATTGATGACCGTTTCCACCGCCACCCATTCGCCGCGGCTTAATTCCGAAACGGTGGGGTTCTTTAGCGATGATAACAAATGCAGGATTTTCTTCAGATTTTTCTTCTCGACGTTCAGCTTCAAACCAACCATCCCGTCGGCGTCAATCGCGCCGCGCAGCAGCATGGCGATCTGGGCCATCTTCCGCTTTTTCCAGGGATCTTTCGCCGCCCGGCTATTGGCGATAAACTGTGTGGTTGATTCGCAGATCGTGGAAACGATCCGCAGCTTGTGGGCCCGCAGGCTGCTGCCCGTTTCGGTCAGCTCGACGACGGCGTCGACCAGGCCGGCGGCGACCTTGGCTTCCGTGGCCCCCCAACTGAACTCGACATCCGCCTTGACCTTGTTCTTCTTCAAGTAATTCTTCGTGACGTTCACCAGTTCGGTGGCAATACGCTTGCCGGCAAGGCCCTTGACGGATTTGACCGGCGAATCCTCCGGAACGGCCAGGACCCAGCGCACCTTGACGGATGACTGTTTGGCGTAAACCATATCCTCAAGGCGGACGACCTTGGATTCGTTCTCCTGGATCCAGTCCTCGCCCGTGATCCCGCAGTCTAAAACGCCATCTTCGACATAACGCGACATTTCCTGCGCGCGCAGCAGTACCGGTTCGATCTCGGCATCATCAATGTGCGGGAAATAGGACCGCCCCGAGACATACACCTTAAACCCCGCCCGCTCAAAGACTTTGATCGTGGCTTCCTGCAGACTTCCTTTAGGTAAACCCAGCTTAAGTTTTTTCATGGATTTGGCTTCCATCAATTAAGTAATTATAATATAAATTTCTGCCGGAATACAAAGAATAACACTATTGTTCAAAACAGGGAGCTATTATAACTTTCCCCTCTATGCTTGTAAAGCACTTTCATTGGACAGCCCCGCAGACCGGCCGCCCGGGATCCCTTTTAAGGAAATTGCTTGTCAAATCGCCAAGCAATGGATATAATGACTCAAATTTCCTAAACGCACCCGTAACATTAACCATGGGGCATCCCCTCCCGCAACCACGAACGATTCCATGTCCGTACTCAAAACATTAAGAAAAAAAGGCGTCATGAAAAGGCTGCTCTGGGTGGTCGCGGTCGTGATCATCATTTCCTTCGGGTTTCTGGGGGAGGCCTACCTGATGCGCGGCAATGACGGCCAGGCCAGCTACGCAGGGAAGGTTTTTAACAAAACGATCTCGTTTGAGGAATTCGACCGCAATTACAAACAGGCCCAGATCGAGGCCATGATCCAGTACGGCGAGAACTTCAACCGCATCAAACCCCTGCTGGACTTTCAAGCAGAAACCTGGGACCGGATCATTCTTCTTAAGGAGGCTCAAAGACGCAGGATACGCGTCTCCGACGAGGAAGTCGTCCAATCGATCCAGGGCTATCCCTTCTTCCAGCGGGACGGAAAATTTGACGACCTTTTGTACAAAGACGTCCTGCAGTATGTTCTCCGGGTCAAGGCGCGCGAATTTGAAGAAGGTGTCCGCGACTCCCTGAAACACTCTCTCCTCTATAAACAGGTGACCGCCGACATTGACATTGATGATACTGAACTCTGGGACGCCTATCAGCGCGAGAACGAAAAGATCCAGGTCAGCTATGTCCTTTTGTCGAGCGAAGCGTTCAAGGACAAGGCCACGTTCGATCCCGCGCAGGCCCAGACTTATTACGAGCGCCACCAGCAGGAATTCCTGAAACCTTTGACGATCAACGTTGAATACCTTGCCTTTGATTACCCCCAGGACGCCACGGACGAACAAAAGGATTCCGCTTTTGAAAAAGCCGTCGAAGCCGCCAACCTGCTGGGCACCGACCCGGACTTCGAGAAAACGGCCCAGACATTCCGCACAACCGTCAAGACAAGCGGATTCTTCAGCCAGGAAGACCCGAACCTGACGATCGGCTGGCCCCTGGAACTTATCCAGAAATTATTCCAGCTCGGGATCGGCCAGATCGAAGGCCCGGTCGAAACACATAACGGCTACCATATCCTGCGCGTCAAGGAAAAGAAGAGATCCTATATCCCTGATTTTGAAGAGGCCAAAGAACAGGTCCGTTCCGCCTGGATGGCCAATGAAGCGAAAAAACTGGCCAAGATCAAGGCCGAGGAGTACAGCAAGACGTTCCACGAAGAATTTGCCAGCGTCAAGCGGCCTAATTTTGCCCAGATCGCAAAAAAGAACGGCCTGGATATCCATCAGACACCGGTCTTTAACCGCGGGCAATACCTGCCGGTCGTCGGACTGGCAAAAGATTTCCAGGAAACAGCCTTTTCCCTCGACCCGGACAACCGGCTAAGCGGTGTCGTCGAAACAGCCAAAGGGTATTGCATCCTTCATCTGGATTCTATTTTGCCGGCGGAAAAGGAAGAGTTCGAAAAGGATAAGGAAGAATTTAAAAAGGAAATGTTAAGCGAAAGAAAGAAAAACGCCTTTAGCGACTTCTTGACATATTTACGACTGAAGGCCGACCTGCAGGACAATATCGCCGCGATGAAAACGCAGCCCGCCTCATAGGCGGCCGCGCGACCTACCCTTTGTTCCCCGTCAAATAATTCTCATAATCGTCCGGCAGAAAATGCTCCACGCCCTGGACGACACCATTCTCGTCGACAAAAATGAACGTGGGGACACCGACCACGCCGTATTTCTCGGCGATCGCCGAATCCTTATCGAGAAAGACGTCCATGTCGATCTTGTTCTTATCGATATACGACTGCACCTGCTTGGCGGTTTCTCCCAGGTCAACGAGAGCGATCTTGATCTCTTTTTCCTTGAACACCTCCACTTCCTTGTTCAAGCCGCGCAGCTGTTCCCGGCAGTGAGGACACCAGGTCGCCCAGAAAAATATAACGGCCGGCTTGCCGTCACGGAAAGCGGTCAGGCTTTCATTTCTGCCTTTGACCGTATCCAGCTTGAATTCCGGCGCTGGCTTGCCCAAAAGCGGATTCTCAAAGAAAAAATATTGTCCGGCGGCCTGCGACAAGGCTGTTGAACAGAAAAAAACCATGACAGCGGCAGCTGATAATTTCACCCAATTTTTCATTTCTGATCCCCTCACTTGACCGACTCGTTGATCCATTTTAAATAATCCGGATTGCCGTTGATGATCGGCAACGCGATGACTTCCGGAACTTTATAACTGTGCGCTTTCTTGACCGCCGTGGTCAGCGCCTTGAACGCGGAGGACTTGGTCTTAACGACCAGCAGTGTTTCATTGGCGTGGTCGATCTTGTCTTCCCACCAGAACAGCGACTCAATTCCCTTAATAATATTCACGCACGCCGCCAGCTTGTCCTTAAGCAGCTGCTCGCTGATCTTGTGGGCCTCTTCGGCGCTCGAAGCCGTGACCAGCACGACGATATTGGTCGCCTCCATAACCGGTTCCTGTTCCCTAAATATACCCGAATTTAAAAAGAAAAACCATGACCTTCATTATACCCGTTATCACAAAATATTCAAGCCGCTTTCCCCTCACCCGGAGTTTACGGCAGCAGCATAATAAGCGAGAGGTGCCGGCCCGCCTTCTCCTTTTCCCGGCGGAACGAAAAACAATCTTCCCGGCAACACGTACAGATGGGGCAATCCCGGACATGGGCGTCTTTGACCCCTTCCTTTAAGAGCTGCTTTTCGTTGGTCAAAGGCAGGTCCAGGTAAAACCGGCCGCCACGCTCCAGGATCGTTTCGGGAAAGTGTTTGAAGTATTCCCGGAATTCCGGGCCGACCTCATAACAGCAGGCGTGGATCGACGGGCCGAAGGCGACCAGAAGGTCCTTGGCATCCGTCCCCCACTCCCGGCGCATCACGTTCAAGGTTTCAACAACGATCCGGGTGTGCGTTCCCTTCCACCCGGCATGGGCAAGCCCGATGCATTTGTTGACCGGGTCGTAAAGAAATATCGGCAGGCAGTCCGCCGTCCGGACCGCCAGCTGCACCCGCGGCAGGTCCGTAACCAGGGCATCGCCCTCGCACACGCCCTGCGTTTCCCTCAAAAAAGACTTGGTCACTTTAATAACTCGATGGCCATGGACCTGGCGCATAAAAACGAGCGGACCGCTTCCGGCAAAACCGGCCGCGGTTAAATAACCGATTTGCTCCGGTGACAAGGCCGACTGGCCGTCTTGCAGCGTAAAATCCATGCGGCGGTCGGTAAAAAGAGTTGCAACTTCCGGCGGGAAGAAATCACTCAGCGATAGCATCGATATCTACTTGTTGTTCGATGGAAAGCGGCTTGCTGCCCGAGGGGAGTTCCTGGACTTTCTTCAACTTACTCTCGATTGTACGGGTCTTGCGGGACGCATCCTCAATGGAATGGCTCGCTTCCTGCAGTTTCTTGTGGGTCTTATCCAGTATGTCGCCGAACTTGCCGAATTCCGTCTTTACCGTCCCCAACAGGGTCCATACTTCGCTGGCCCGTTTTTCGACGGCCAGCGTCCGGAACCCCATCTGCAAACTGTTTAACAAAGCCGCGATGGTCGTCGGGCCGGTCAGCGTGATCCGGCTCTCTCTTTGCAGGGTTTCAAATAACCCGGGACGGCGGATGACCTCGGCATATAGCCCTTCTGTGGGCAAATACAATACGCCGAAATCCGTCGTATGCGGCGGATCAATGTATTTTTCCTTGATCTTCTTGGCTTCCATCTTGATACGGGCTTCCAGAGCTTTCCCCGCCTCTTCGACCAGATCCTTGTCCGCGTTTTCCTGAGCTTCGACCAGCCGGTCATAATCCTCGCGCGGAAATTTGGCGTCGATGGGAAGATACACAACCCCGCTGTTGCGCCCGGGCAGTTTGATGGCAAACTCAACCGGGTCCTTGCTCCCTTTTTTGGTAACAACATTCTGTTCATACTGCTCGGATGTCAGCAACTGGTCCAGCAACGCGCCAAGCTGAACCTCGCCCCAGGTCCCCCGCGTCTTGACGTTGGTCAATATTTTCTTGAGGTCTCCGACCCCGGATGCCAGATTCTGCATTTCCCCCAGCCCCTGGTGGACCTTCTCCAGTCGTTCGGAAACAATCTTGAAAGATTCTCCCAAACGCTTTTCCAGCGTCGAGTGCAGTTTCTCATCGACCGTTTCACGCATCTGCTCAAGTTTTTTGTTATTATCGTCCTGCAGGAATTCCAGCCGCTTCTCTATGACCTCGCGCATCTTCTCCATCTTGTCCTCATTGATCTTCGTCAGGTCCAGAAGCTGTTTGCCCATCGTTTCGCGGAACGAATTCACGGTCTGCGCGAGCTCTTCGCGGTTCTTGGAAATGTCCTCTCGCACGATCCGCTCGGTCCGTTCCTGGTTGTTCCCCAGCGTTTTGAATTGTTCCTTGAATTCCGTCAAGCCGGCCCCGGACGTCTTGAACAATACCATGACAAGAAGAATAAGATTAAGGGCTGCAAGGATTATAAGAATTGTCATCATCTGCTAAGTGCCTTCCTTATAATTGCGACTGCTTCAAGCCATTGTACCTTAATTCGCTTATCTGTAAAACTTTTTTCACCGGGCGCGGTGGATGGCCTTGTCTCCGAACTTGTCCTTGATCGTATCCAGTGCCTGGTGGATATTTTCTTTTTTAACATCCCGCGTGTCCACAAACAGGCTGTCGGCGACATACGCGTCGTCAAAATTCGACACACGCACGCCGATAAGCCGTATCCATTGGCCCGGCTGATAAAACTGGTCAAAGATCCGCCGGGCCTGCGTATAGATCTCCTCGGTGAAATTCGTCCGCCCGGAGAGTGTCAGCGCCCGGGTATAGGTCTTGAATCCTTTAAGCCGTATCTTGACCGTGATCGTCTTGCCCTTTAACCCCGCCTTTCGCAGCCGCCGGGACAATTTCTCGCTGACCTCCAGCATGACATCATAAATATCCTGCTTGCGGTCCGTGTCCGTATCAAAGGTGTGCTCGTGGCTGACCGATTTGATCTCCTCGCCTTCGGCAACGTCCCGCGGATCGATCCCATTGGCCAATTGATACAAGTGCTCGCCGTGCTCACCAAAATGATCCTCTAATACTTGCTTGTCGGTGCGCGCAATATCTCCAATGGTCATGATCCCCAATCGTTCCAGGGCCTCGCGGGTCTTGGGACCCACGCCCCAGAGCCGGGCGATCGGCAGCGGGTGAAGGAATTCCAACACGCTTTCCGGTTTGACTTCCAGCAGGCCGTCGGGCTTGGACAGATCTGAAGCGATCTTGGCGACCATTTTTAAGGGAGCGATCCCGATCGAAGCGGTTAAGCCCACCTTGGCCCTGATCTGCTCCTTGATCTTCACGCAGGTCTGGTAAGGCGTTTTGTGAAAATGAAAGGAACCCGTAATGTCTCCGAACGCCTCATCGATACTGACCGGCTCAATATGCGGTGTGAAATCATAAAGGATCCTAAAGACCTCGTCGGATGCCTGGCGGTACTTGGCGAAACTGCCCCTTAAGAAAACAGCCTGCGGACATTTTTTATAAGCGCTGGAGATCGGCATGGCCGAATGGATGCCGAAACGGCGGGCTTCATAGGAACAGGTCGCCACGACGCCGCGGCCGCGGCCGCCTTGGGGGTCGGCTCCGACAACAACCGGCTTGCCGCGCAAGACAGGGTTATCCCGTTGTTCTACCGCGGCAAAAAAAGCGTCCAAGTCGACATGAAAGATAACTCTCGGTGGCATAGAGATACGGTGCATTGCAGCCTGATCAACACTGACCAGTCCGATTTGTGTGTTCAAATACCTGGACAGGGCAGACTAACAAGCTAGTCCTTTTCTTCCAACAATCTGATAATTCTTTCCAATCGGGCGGTGATCGCCACGGGGACAAAAATGATCCAGACGACCAGAAAAATCTTGATCCCTACGACCCAAATGGCTTCTTCAACTGACGGCATGTGCTCCTCCTTAACGATATCCGGGAAACGGTACGTGGTTACTGTTTTTCATTATATATGGACGCGGGCCCTTTTGTAAAGCCGGTTCACGCTTTATCTGACCGGACACACTCGGGCGTGGGCCCTTCGGCTGTCATGACCAAATCCACGGAAGCAGCGCCCGCAGCGGTCCGGTATGGAATACCGCACTTTCCTTAACGGACACAATTCACAGCGCGGTGTCGGCTTGCAGAACTCCTTGCCCACACGCACGATCAGGGCATGGTATTCGTTAAAAAGCTTGCTGTCCTCGGGCAACTGTTCCTTGAAGATATCCTGAA
>Ga0210019_1003619_pt1 | contig 14046 bp, 12 predicted proteins | sample CryGeyCG2114_020_2_FD_183969 | JGI IMG/M metagenome (GOLD analysis project Ga0210019, IMG submission 183969) | Groundwater microbial communities from aquifer - Crystal Geyser CG11_big_fil_rev_8/21/14_0.20 (SPAdes) (version 2) | ecosystem: Environmental > Aquatic > Deep subsurface > Groundwater ...
GTCCGGCGGTTGTCTCCAGCCGCGCGGGAGCGCTGGTAACATCACCAACCGCAAAAATATTTTTGTTTGAAGTTTGAAAATACTGATTGACGACAACTGCTTGCTGTTTGTTTATTTCAACGCCTACTACATCAAGGCCAAGCCCCTGCGTGTTGGGGGTTTTGCCTGCCGCTAAAAGTATTTCGTCGCTCGATACTTCTTCCGATTTTCCATTTACGAGATACGAGATTATCTTTTTATTATTTTTCTTTCGCACGCTTTTCACTTCAACATTGGTCTTGATAGTGATTCCTTCTTTTGACAACACTTCGGCGAGGCGGTCGGTGAGTTCCTTTTCAGAGTGCGGAAAAATTGAATCGCCGCGATGTAAAATGGTTACTTTTGTGCCAAAGCGCGCAAACATTTGGGCAAACTCCAAGCCAAGCGGGCCCGCGCCGATTACAACTAACTCTTTTGGTTGCTTATCCAATTTCAACGCTTCAATATGCGTTACAAACCCAACTTCCCGGAGCCCCTCAATAGATGGCACATTGGCGGTGGAGCCAGCGGCGATAATAAATTTTTCCACACTCAACTTTTCCTTGCCCGCCGAAGCCTCGGCGAAGGCGGGACCGTTCACTTCTATCTCGTTTTGGGAAACAAATTTTGCTTTGCCCTCAATTGCTGTTACATACTCTAAATTTTTCAAGACCTTCTCGTATTTCTCTTGACGCAGTTTTTCCACAAGCGAAAGTTCGTCCTGCACTACTTTTTGAAAATCAAACTTTTTCACTTCAAGCTCTACGCCGGGAACGCCGTGATGTTTGGCGTAGTGTAAAATTTCACTGGCATAGAGAAGTGTTTTTGACGGGACGCACCCGACATTGACACAAGTACCACCGAGCGGAAGTCCGGTGTTCACAAGAGCAGTTTTTGCTTTAAGTTCGTTGGCACGGATAGCGGCCGCAAATGCTCCCGCTCCACCGCCGATAATGATAAGGTCAAATTTTTTCATAAAATCTTTTTGTTAAATAAAATGATAATGGCAACAGAAGTGTCATCTGTAGAATTGGCGTAAGACCAACGCGTAAGTATGGAATGATGGGCATCACATTTGTATAACTCCATCGGTCAAACAAAATGGCTCGCCACTCAATGCCAAGCGCGAAAAAGAAACCTACCGCCGCGAGAACCAGAATATCCTTTTTGTTTAATCGCGCAATCCATCCAAAATCATTTTTCAATAAGCTAATGCCAAGATACACCGCCACCGTGAAAATAACATCGCCTATCGTTCCAAGAAAGCAAATAGGGAAATGTTGGCCAAAGGATGAGTATCCGGCAAATAAGGTTGCTTGCGCGTTTTCCCAAATAATATGAAACAAGAAAGCAACAGCGATTAAAATAACAATGTATTTTATTTTCATATTCTTTCCAGTTGTGTCTTAATAATTTTTGTAAACGGTGATTTTTTAAGTTTGTAATACACCGCGCGGGACTCTCGGCGGCTTTCAACCATATTTACTTTTTGGAGTTTTTTGAGTGTGTGTGAAACGGCAGAAATGGAAATACCGATAATTTCTGCAATCTCGCCTACTGCGAGCTCTTTGTGCCGACACAAGAGATAGCAAATCTTGAACCGTGTCGGGTCGCTAACCATGTTAAATTCCTCGGCACAGCGGAGAATCGCTTTCCTATCGTTCAGTTCTTTTCTAATTTTTTGAATATCTTTCGTTTGCATATACATTCAAATGATAACAAACAAAAAGAAAAAGAGCAACAAGTATTTATTCACAGAGAGTACCTTACCCTTTTCCGCGCAGGGAGGATGTGGGGGGAATGCGGGGCGGATTTTAGGGATTAGGCTAGTTATTAAAACTTACACCATAATATTTTTAGGACGATCACTTTTGACTTTAGTGAGAGCCACCAGACCCAACACAATAAATATTGTTACCGCCAAAACAGCAAATCTATATCTGTCACTACCGATTGAAACAAGGCTCGTTACAACAAGACCCCACACAATCGGCCCGACGAAAGAAGATGCTCGTTCTACCAAACCGAAATATGCGAAAGCGAGGTTATGTCCTTGAGGCGGGGCGAGATACGACATGACTGACCGAGAAACCGCCCAGTTGGAGCCAAACCAAAATCCCATTATGGTCGTTGCAATGATAAAGAGCGTGAAGTTATTTATAAAACCGATAAGCGGAAGAATAAAAATCCAGCCAGAAATAATAAATACCAGAGTTCGCTTGTGTCCGAAACGATCGGCAATCATTCCCGATACCAATCCGCCGATTCCCGAAGTTACGAGAATGCCTAGCAAGATATATGTTTTGATAGTGTCGGACACTCCCCACACTTGTTCAAGGAAAATCGGGAAGTTGTTTGACGCGGTGAGAATGGCATCATTGAAAAGAAAATATGCGAGCATGAAAAGGGCAATTTCGGGGAACAGAAAAAGTCTTTTTGTTTCCGACAGCAAATTTTTCCATTCCGATTTTAACTGAAACGAAACTTTTTCTTTCTGTGGTTCTTTGAACCAAATTAACATTGGCAAGGCGAGAAGCGTAAAAGCTATTATCGCAGGCAACAGCGTTTCGGCTCGCGCGGCCGAATCGAAAAAACTAATAGAGCCGTTGGAAAAAGGCAGAACAATAAGCAGGCCGGTAAACTGACCGAGATAGTTGGCTGCAATTCCCATGCCCGAAACTTTCCCTCTTTTTTCCGGTTTTGAAATATCGTTGATGAGCGGCGTGTAAAAAGTAAAAGTCAAAAGATACATATACAGACCGAGAGTAAAGAAAATCAGTGCTGGCACGCCCATACCAGACACCGCAAGCAAAGCGCATGTTCCATAAAGCAAAGAAGTGATTATCGTCGTGTATCGCAATCCTGTAATGCGCCTGAAATATTTATCCAAAAGAAAACCTGTTATCGGAGCGGTAAAAAGAAGCAACAGAGCTGAAATTGTAAAAGTCAGATTGAAATAGATATCAGCCATTCCTTTATCAACAACAATCCATTGAGCAAAGTATAGAAAAAACACTATAGAAACAAGCGAATTAGCGAAATCATATGTAACCCACAAGAAAACATTTCGTTTGGTATCCATGGCGTTATTTTAACATTTTTTGATTTTTGTCCTAAAATACTTTGTAGTGGATACTGGTGATTGACAAAATATACCACTCGTATATACTGATAGTGTCCTTAGAAAAAGTCGCGCTTCGCGGCTTTTTCCTTTTTTAGGCCTCCTTTTTGATCTGAAATTTTAAGTTATCTATCTCAATAAACCTCACTGGCGAACCGCTGGCTTGAGTGAGTTTCCTTAATTTTGTAGAAAGTCTGGAAGTGGAATATCTAGGTCCTTTAGGAACTCTTTTTGCGCTTGAGACAATGGCAACCTTTGCGCCTTTGGCAGTAATCTTTTCAATCAGAAATTCAAAATCGCCATCGCCGGAGAATAGAAATATCTCGGTATTTTTATCCGCATTATCTAAAACATCGGCAGTAAGTTCTATGTCGCAATTACACTTCCACGAATAACCCATTTCTATTCTTTGTGTAATTTCAGTATTGCACTTGGGACAATTCGTAATGGCGATTTTGTCTTCATTTTTGTATGTAAAAAAGTATTTTGGCCGAATCACAGCTCCAAGCTCTGTCAGTTTTGAAAACAATTCGCCGCGAGATTCATCGCCGTGCTGTATGCCCGGATAGAAAAATACTTTTTCACATTTCCACTTGTCCTTGAGATAGGAAAATAATTTCTCATGGTTAAGCGCAAACTTCAACACTTTCAGTGTCGTTGTTTCAGTATTTTGTACATCAACAAAAGCAAACTTTTTCAGGTAAATTATTTTAACATTTTTATATATCTTTTCCTAAAATCCAGTTTAGCCCAATCCCTAAAATCCGCCCCGCATTCCCCCCACATCCTCCGTTCGTGCACAAATCTCCGCCGTTTTAGGAAAAATTATAAAACGGCGGAGATTGCTCCCTTGAAAATCATTGAGAAAATTACAAACAAAAAAAGAAGTGTGTAAAATCCGAGAAATAACCACAGCAATTTCTTTTCAACCACTGTCAATTTTGCGTAGACTTTCTTATCTTTTCCGTTTTTTAATTTTTGCCATTCATCAGTATAAACTTTTCATGGCAATTTTTCCTCCATCTCGTGAATGACGGCGTATTTCGCAGAATTTAGACTCTGGTAATTCTTTATTATTGATGCCCAAACAAAACACAAAAGACTGCCAAAAACAGTGATGAGAATGTGCACCGTAGAAAATTCGGTTTGTGTGGCGAGAAAGGCGAAAATAATAGAGTTTGCCGATAAAAAAATCTTATTTGCACCTTCTCTCCGAGCACTGATTCGATCCGCCATCTCTACGGCTAGTTTGTATTGTTCAAGTAAAATTTCCTTTTCTCCCAGGATAGTTTTAGTTATCAAGTTCTCTGATAGCCGACGCTATAGTACTAGCGTTCCACCCAACAATCTTGCTGGCATTATCTTTTACGATTTGAGATGTTTTCTCGGCACCCCAAGGCTGTACAGCAACAATAGGTTTTGGTTTTGCAAACCCGTTATTTGCTAGCTGAATTTCTTTGTTAATCCACTTGCTGTATGAAGAATAAACTCCTGCAAGGATGACTATCACATCACAGAATTGCATCCTCTATTTAATTGCCTCAAGTAATTCTCTTTCGTTCGCCACATTATGTATTGGGCTATCTTTTGGAACAGAATAATTTCTATAAGAAAAGCGAGGCTCATTGTCGAGTATTTTAACTAGCTTGTCGTAAGCATCGCCGTATATCCAAGAATGACTAATAAAGATATTGTAAGTTTTCATATTATTTATGTTGTTCGTTATGTTCAGGATGTTCTTTTTTGATAATTGTTTTTTCGATTTGATGAGCACGCACTTTGGTCTTGACCTGTGCATATTGAAACCTCGTTCCATCTGGAATTTGCTCTTTTTTGATGTCCTTGTGTTCCACTAAGCGATCCTGCCCGCGGCCGCGACCAGCAATTCCTGTGTACAGGTTTTCTCCGCTCCTGCTCTTTATTTTATAGATGATCGCCTTGTCCTGTGGGACATTGGCGATGTTTGCTTTTGTAAATTTTTGTGTTCTGCTAAATTTTGTCATAATAATTGGGGATAAGTAATAATTGACTCTACAAGTTTTCTTCGATACACTGATAGTATACACCTTTAGATATATGAGTAAAGCAATTACAAAGCGCCAAAAGCAACTTTTGGATTTTATACAAAAATATGCCGAGAAAAAAGGCATTAACCCCTCTTTGCAAGAAATGGCGGAGGCACTTGATCTATCCTCTCTCTCATCCGTGCATTATCATTTGGCACGATTAGAAGAAAAGTCTCTAATCTCTCGAAGCTCGGGTACATATCGTTCAGTAAAAGTCTTAAACACGGATGGTCCCATGACAGAAATTTCTCTAGTCGGAACAATTGCGGCGGGACAACCGATAGAAGCTATCGAAGACCCCGAGCCGATAACTGTGCCGAAAACAATGCTCTCTGGTTCAGGTGAACATTTCGCTTTGAGGGTAAGTGGAGACAGTATGATTGGCGATGGAATTTTTAATAGAGATATTGTTGTAATTAGAAAGCAAGAATACGCAAATGACGGAGATACTATTGTAGCGATTATCAATGGCAACGAAGCAACACTAAAAAGACTATATAAAGAAAAAGATGGCTTCCGATTACAACCGGCAAATCCAAACATTAAACCTATCTTTACGAGAGAATTACTTGTACAAGGCAAGGTAATGAGTGTACTCCGTAATATTGAAAACGAACTTGTCGCTACACCGCTTCAAAAAAGCAAAAATTACATTCGATCAGATGAATATGCCAATACCGATTCTTTGAAAATTCTATCTGATGCCATTCTTCAATTCAAAGAGGAAAATTTGCTCAATTACAAATCAGAAAAGATTTTAGACATACTTATATTAAAACAGGTGTTCGCTTTTCTGCTCGAGAAGCAAGGTATTGATTCAAAAACACGGAAAAATATATTTGATGCTCTTGATGTAAATAACGAACTTAAAAAAGAGCACGCGGAGAAAATCGAATACATTTTATATAACTTCAATATAGTAAGTAGCTCTGATGATGTACTTGGGCATATTTATCAAAGTATTCAATCACAAGAAAATCGAAAAGATGCTGGACAATACTACACACCAAACAAAGTAGTCAATTTTATTATTGATAAGATTGAAATTAACTTATCGGGAAATAAGGAATTAAAGATAATTGATCCAGCTTGTGGCTCCGGTCAATTTTTAATACTCGCATACGATAAATTACTCGAACAATATAAAAATATTGGTATTGATGAAAATACTGCCCATAAAAATATTGTAGAAAAACATCTTTTTGGTATAGATATTGATCCCATCGCTTGTGTTTTAGCAAAAGCAAATCTTGTACTAAAAAATCCCTTCGTATCGGTAGAACCAAACATCTTTACCAATGATTTTTTGAAGAAAGATTACGGACTAATTGAGAGTGATCCTTTCGAATCGATTTATAAAAAATTTGATTTTGTTGTAGGTAATCCGCCATGGGGGGCATCTCTTACTAAAGAGAATAAAAAGTATTTTGAAAAATATTATGATATAGGAGAAGTTGGGTTAAATACTTTTACTCTGTTCATGGAGCGTTCTTTTGATTTCCTTAAAGAAAAAGGAAGATTGGGATTCCTCATGCCCGAAGCGTATTTGAAGATTAAAGTCCACCAACTATCAAGACAGCAAATTCTCTCAAGAGCCGAGATTAAACTTCTTGCTATTAGTGGAGATATATTCAAAAAAGTCTACGCTCCGTCTTTAGTTTTGATCTTCGAAAAAACTGCAAAAATAAATAAGGATCACCAGATTATAATACAAGAGGGTGTTTTCAATGGCGGAATAACGGAGACTAAAATACCTCAATCTCTATTTGAAAGTACGCCCGATAATATTTTCAATATTCATTTCTCTGATTTATCAACAAAAATCATTCAAAAAATTGATTCACTTGATAATAAATACCTTAAAGACAATACGCTCTTTGTTTTGGGTATAGTTACAGGCGATAATAAAAAGTATTTATCCCTTAAAAAACTTTCAAAAGACTACGAGCCTATAGTTGTTGGAAAAGATTTACGGAAGTTTCAAATTGATTTCGGAGGAAATTACTTTATTTATGATAAGAAAGTTTTACAACAAATTGCTCCGCGAGACTATTACGAAAGACCAGAAAAACTAATCTATAAGTTTATAGGAAAAAATCTTGTATTCGTATATGACAACAAAAAGAGATTTAGTTTGAACAATGCAAATGCCATCGTTCCAAATATTCCTAGTCTTAATATGAAATATATTCTAGGAGTTCTTAATTCTGATCTTCTTCAGTTTTACTACGCAAAATTATTTTTTACTATTCGGGTTTTAAGAAGTAATTTAGAGAGACTTCCTATTTTTAATGCTACAAAAGCACAGCAAGAGAAAATAATTTCCTTAGTTGAGAAATTGGAGAAAGCAGAAGATGAAAAATACAAGAAACTATTAAAAGAACTGAACGATTATATTTTTAGCTTATACCAAATTGATGATAAGCAAAAAATCTATATTGCAGAGGAATTACAAAAATTATAACTTCTTAACCTTCACTAATAGCTGTTCTAGGGTGACTTCAAATTTTGCAAAATCAGCAATATTTTCAGTTTTAATATGTATTTGACCCTCATACCCTTTATTTCCCCGGTGTTGTCCTGTTGAAAAGTATTTGTTTGCTTTAATTTCGGCTGATGTCATAAGCCAGTATCTAAATTTATCTGCCCAAACACCAATCATTATCACTACATCAAAACAGGTTGGTTTCATTTGTTGAAAGTTCATATCAAATAAACCAGAGGTGTCTGTGCTGATTAAAGCTCTTTCGTGGTAGGGAGCTTTGTCGTTTGTGCGATCTATTGCTCGACCCGCTTTTACTTCAATCTTTACTATCTTTTTTGTTTTTGGGTAGAAAAGATCAAATTCACCATTTGATTTCATTCCCGAAGCCGGCTTAAGTTCTGGGATTAGACTTGCTATATGGTCCTCACCCCACTTTCCAAAAGTTCTTGGCGCTGTAATTTTAATAACCGCTAGATTCTGATTTCTTTTTGAATATTCTGATCTAAAATTAAGATAGTCAGCATAAGTTATTAGTTTTTCATGAAGCAGAGTAACAAAAACAAATTCAAAATCACCAACAGAAAGTTTTTTCTCAAGTAAGGATTTTTGTTTGCTGTTCGCAATAACTTTTTGTAATTTGTTTTCTAGGAATTTCATAGTTATCAAAATCTAAGTAATTCGTCAGGTTCAGTTTTTAACGCTTTTGCGATTTTCTCAATATTTTCAATAGACACATTTCTTTCACCTCTTTCTATATCGCTTATATATGTTCGGTGGAGACTACAACGCGAAGCAAGCTCCTCTTGCGAGTAGCCCTCTTTGACCCTCGTTTCGCGGATCTTTCTACCTAGTTTTAACTTTATATCTTCTGCCATAAATGCCACTTATTGACTACATAGTAGCTTTTCGTATAAAATAACACCACAGACTATAAGTGACATATAGTTCTGAAGCGGCGAAGCAAAACCAAAAATTTCCTTTCCATTTTTTGTTGAGGAAGCGTCCCATGTTTCCTCAACCCACCATACCCCGCCGAAGAAAAGAAGAGAGGTAAGGAAAATTTTTGGTTTTTGCTCCCGCGACCGCAGGGAGTGGACGAGGCGCGCGATTGGAGCGTACGATTTAGTTTCAAGCCACCACGCGCTTCGCGCGTGCCACATCAGTTTTTCCGCTCGAAAAAGGTTCGCGCAAAGTGTATAATTACAGCACTAAAAATTTCGTTCCTAAATTTTTAGTGCCGGGGAGAGGACTTGAACCTCCAAGGATTGCTCCACTAGTTCCTAAGACTAGCGCGTCTACCAATTTCGCCACCCCGGCATTTTAATTTATTTATAAATCATAACATTACAATATTATGATATTACGACATTATATTACTACATATTTTATATTTTACATAATCTAAAATAGCGCAAAATTGTCCCATATGGGACAGAAGCGCGCTATTTGAAAACAATAGTAACAGCTCTCCCATTATTTTTTATTATATTTTTAATTTCTTTAATTTTTTCAACTAACACCAAATTGTCCCATATGGGACAAAAGTGTGTTATTTTTTAATTAGCTAAACACTCTCATCCTGACGCGACATCGCTATACTCTATTTTTTTGTCTGTAATCGCTCCAAGTATTCGCGATATACTGCGGCTTTCAAGTCCTGACGCGAGCAAAATTGTTTGCTCGCTCTGGGCGGATAATTCCGCTTCGCTTCATTATCCGCCCAGCAGGACTTGGTCACAAATTGCTAAATATTTTTTTGTTTCACTCAAAAAATATTAAGCATTTGTAACCTTGCCTCGCTTGTCGCTTTGCGACATAGCTGCGACTTTCAAGTCCTGACGCGAGCAAAATTGTTTGCTCGCTCTGGGCGGATAATTCCGCTTCGCTTCATTATCCGCCCAGCAGGACTTGGTCACAAATTGCTAAATATTTTTTTGTTTCACTCAAAAAATATTAAGCATTTGTAACCTTGCCTCGCTTGTCGCTTTGCGACATAGCTGCGACTTTCAAGTCCTGACGCGAGCAAAATTGTTTGCTCGCTCTGGGCGGATAATTCCGCTTCGCTTCATTATCCGCCCAGCAGGACTTGAACCTGCGACCATCTCCTTAAGAGGGAGCCGCTCTACCAACTGAGCTATGGGCGGTTTTGGTTTTGTAAAATATTTTGTCTTATAAAATTTCACAACCATGTATTGATTGCCTTGAAATTTACAATAAAAGAAAGACCCTTATTACTGACAATTTTTGCTTTGTGTGTTTATTTTATCAAATTAGAGACCATTTTCAAAATAGGCAATGTCACACGCTTCGCGCGTCCCACATTTATATTTTTTCAAAATTATTTAGTTCTTTTGTAAAAACAAATTATAAAAATGTATAGGTCATATTTTATTTTTAGCGTATTATTATCCTGTTTTAACTCTTAGTTTAGTTTGTTTTTCTTTGTTTACTTTTGGCAGTATAAGAGTCAGAAGCCCGTGTTTTTCAATTGCGGTTGACGCTTCAACTTCAATTTCCTGCGGGAGAAGAATTGTTCGTGAAAACGCGCCCCAGTAAAGTTCTTTATAAAAATAATTGTCTTCGCTGACTTCTTTTGTATCTTCACGCCTTCCTTTTATTGTTACCATATCTCGCGTTATGGAGACATCTAAATTTTCCGGTTTTACGCCAGCCACGATAGCTTTTATTATGATTTCATTTGGATTTTGATATACATCAACAGTTAACTGCCCGTCGCTGTTTTCTTCTTCCATTAAATTATCCAACGCTGTGTCGCGAGTATTATCAGCGTATTCTGGTTCCGCGACATCGCTTGCTTCATAGTCCTTTACATTCACAGTTCCAGTAAGTCTTTCAAAAAATGATGGTTTTTTTGTCATAATATTTTATTTATAAAAAATAGGGTTTTTAATTCGTTTTATTTTTTCAAAAAGCAAAATAAGAATAATTATTCCAATCCATACAAAAAAGAATATGGTTAATATTTTCTCACCGCTTTCTTTTATTATAAAAAAATTAAATAAAGTATGCAACACTATTGCAAGGATAAGTCCTATAAATGTGTATATCTTTTTTAAAGTTTTTCCGTGATAAAAAGAAAACGCCATCATAATGCCAATTATTGCAGAGGAAAGCGTGTGTAAAAGCGTTGCTCCCAAAAAACGCAGATTACCATTTATAATTGTATTTGTTATGCCGCCGTCAATTAAAAGATTTATAAGAAAAAGGATGTTTTCAAGAGCCGCGAAACCAAGCGCTACTGTTATCATATAAATTACAACATCTATCGGCTCGTCCACGACTTTTCTTTTAAGAATAGAAAAATACGCCCCAACGAATTTAAAAATTTCTTCAATTGCCGCCCATAATATTATAAGAAACGCGCCGGTAAAATATGTATTGGCGTATTTCTCAAAAGGAATGACAATAAGGACGGCAATCATACCGGCAACAAAAGCAAGCAATAAAAATTTTCTTGGTTCAGGATTTTTTTTGTCTTCTTTAAGCCAAAAATACAACCAAAGTAAAGCGGGGAGAATGCCTCCTAAAATTGCGTATAAAAGTGTTTGAAACGGAAGCATAGTTTGATTTTAAATTTAAAATAATATAAAAATTTATAATTAAAATTGATGATTATAGATTTTTATCATTTGGCCACTCGGAAATCATAAGAAATTCACTATCTTTTTTTGGCAAGTTTTGCCATATCTCTTCGGTAACAAACGGCGTAAATGGATGAAGCAGTTTGAGGCATACCATGAGTATTTGATATAGAGTCCATTTTTTTGATAACTTTGCTTTTTCGTCATCCCTATTAAATACGGATTTACTTTCTTCTATTATAACATCAGCGAGAGTATGCCAAATATAATGATAAAGTTTTTCCGCTGTCATATAAAATTTATATCCCTCTATATCTTTGGTCGCGTCTTTTGTAAATTTATAAAGTTCATCTATTATTTTTTCATCAGATTTTGTAATTTCTGGTTTTTTCCCCATAGCTGTATTCTCTGTATTTTCAATAATAAACCTCGCTATATTCCAAAGTTTATTCGCAAAATGTTTATACGCCCTTATTTTATTATCTGAAAGAGCTACATCACTACCCGGAGTATTGCCTATAATTATTCCCATACGAAACGCGTCAGTGCCAAATTGTTCCGTTAAATCAAGCGGATTTATAACATTACCTTTACTCTTGCTCATTTTCTTTCCTTTTCCGTCCAATACCATTCCATGAAGATAAATTTTATTAAAAGGTATTTTACCTGTTATATATTTTCCAAGCATTAACATTCTTGAAACCCAAAAAAATATAATATCGCCCGCTGTTTCCAAAATGTCGGCGGGATAATATGTTTTATAATCTTGCGAGTTTGGATAGCCCAATGTCGCGAACGGCCACTGCCCTGATGAAAACCAAGTGTCAAATGTGTCGGTTTCTTTCATAACATTTCCGCCACAGGATGGGCATTTCGTGATTATATTGTCAATATCAACAAATCCATCCGAGCATTTCTCGCAAATTTTCGCCGGTATCGGAATACCCCAAACAATCTGCCGCGATATATTCCAGTCATTTATATTTTTGAGCCAATGAAGCATTATCTTTTTGTAATTTTTCGGGAAATAAATAATATTATCGTCTTCAATTTCTTTGATAATCGGTTTCGCAAGCGTTTTTATTTTTATAAACCATTGAGGCATTATTCGTGGTTCAAGAATAGACTCGCATTTGTAGCATTTTTTTACGGCGTGTTTATAATTTTCGTCAATCTTTTCCACAAGTCCGACTTTTTGCAAATCTTCAACAATAATTTTTCTCGCTTCTTTTATTTTTAACCCATCGTATTTTCCAGCATTCTTATTTAATCGTCCATATTTATCAATAACTTCTATGACTTCAAGATTATGTCGCAATCCGATTTCAAAGTCGTTTATGTCGTGAGCAGGCGTTATTTTCACGACACCAGTTCCAAATTTAGGGTCAACAAAATCATCGGCTATCACTTTAAGTTTGTTTTTTCCGATTTGTGTATTTATTTCAATTTCTTTTCCAATGTAATCTTTATACCTTGTATCATTTGGATTGACGGCTATTGCCGTATCACCGAATTTTGTTTCAGGTCTGACTGTCGCTATTGTAAGAGGTCCATATTTAATATAATAAAGAGCGTCTGTTTGTTCTTCGGATTTTGTTTCAAGTTCAGATAGAGAGGTCTGGTGTTTTACACACCAATTTACAATTCTTTTACCACGATAGAGGAGGTCATCATCTGAAAGTTTTTTGAATGTATTATGGACGGTTTTTATAACATCATCGTCAAGCGTAAATTTTTCTCGCGACCAGTCGCAGGAAGCCCCCATTTTTTTAATTTGGTTCACTATATTTTTTTTATTTACAAGTGTGAAGTTTAGTATCTCTTTATATAATTCTTTCGGCTCCATCTTAAAGCGGGAACGACCTTCTTTTTCCAGTTTTTTTTCATACACGACCTGCGTTTCAAAGCCGGCATGGTCGGTCCCGGGAAGCCACAATGCTTTTTTTCCGCGCATTCTCTGATAGCGGATTATAATATCTTCTATCGTCATAACAAGTCCATGTCCAGCGTGCAAATCGCCATTAGCATTTGTCGGCGGCATTAAAATAGTAAAAGGGTCTTTGTGCCTACTCGGCAAATTGTCGGGGTTAAAAAAACCGCTCTTTTCCCAGAGTTTATAAATTTTATCCTCTGTTTCTTGAGGATTATATGGTTTTAGAAATTTTGGATTCATTTGCTAATATTAAAATAATATCAAACATAATATGTTTTGCACATACTATCATTTGGTAACTCGGTTACCAAATGATAATATTTATAATATGAGAAAAATAAAATTTATAGAAGAAGAATTTTATCACATTTTTAATAAAGGCGTAGATAAAAGAATAATTTTTCAAGATCAGGATGATATTAACAGGTTCTTTCAAAGTATGAAAGAATTTAATGTTTTAGAGCCGATAGGGAGTATTTACGAAAATTCATTTAATAAAAAACTTGGTAACCCGGTTACCAAGTCAAAGCAAAAACTTGTAAATTTTATATGTTATTGTCTTAATCCGAATCATTATCATTTTATATTAGAACCATTAGTTGAAAATGGAATTGAAAAGTTTATGCAAAGAATAGGTACTGGTTTTACAAGATATTTTAATAATAAATATAAACGCAGCGGAGTTTTGTTTCAAGGACCATTTAAAGCAGTACATATAAATACAAACGAACAATTATTACATACAAGCATTTATATTAATTTAAATTATAAAGTTCACCAACTTGGTAACGGGGTTACCAAGTTGGTGAAGTCAAGTTGGG